>ERZ778017.2793-NODE-2793-length-13438-cov-4.645670_pt1 | contig 13438 bp, 11 predicted proteins | sample MGYA00375747_ERZ778017 | MGnify/ENA primary metagenome ERZ778017 (study PRJEB29350, sample SAMN05509838) | bioreactor metagenome | biome: bioreactor; material: wastewater | place: South Africa: University of Cape Town | collected 2014-03-17 ... | reverse complement strand
CTTGTGCTCTTTGAGCAGCTTGCTGATGGTCTTCCAGTGCCAGGGCACGAGCGTCGCCGACGCCAGGACGCCGCCGACGCCGCCCAGCGACATATGGAGCGGGCAGAACCGGTCCTCGCCGCTCAGCACGGACATCTTGTCGCCGACCAACTGGCACACGCGCATATAGTGGTTGAAGTCGGTGTTGCAGGCCTTGAGCCCGTCGATCGAGCCGTCCTCAACCATCAACGCGAACGTCTCCGGATCGACCCACGTATTGGTGAACCGCGGGATATCATAGACGACGATCGGTAGGTCGACCTTGTCACGATAAGCCTTGTAGTAGTCGCGAACGCCTTCCTGTGTCGGCCGTACATAGAAGGGGGTGATGACCATCAGACCCTTCGCGCCAAGCCGCTGGAACTGCTTGCCCATTTCCACGGCTTCGCCGAAACCGGGGCTGATGATGCCCGGCACGACCGGGATGCCGTTGGCCGCAGCAATCGTCGTTTCCACCGTAGCGGCGCGTGCGGAAGGGGTCAGCGCGGTGAACTCGCCGGTTCCGCCCATCGGCACCAGACCATCGACGCCGGCATCCACCTGTGCCTCGACCAGACGCTTCAGCGCGGCGGCGCGGACCGTGCCGTCCGCATTCAGCGGCGTCGGCAAGGCCGTCAGAAGACCGGTGAACTTATGGGCGTAGGGCATGCACGAAAGCTCCGAGACGCAGATGGAAGTGATCATACGCTAAGGGAGATATGCAAGAAATACAATATACAAAATGGATTCCTTGGAACAGGCAAGGCCAGTTTTCCGCATGAAATGCCAACCGAGGTTTGCCGGCCTGCTTGAATCAACGCCATTTTCGTATACAGAATTCATCCAAGGCTCGATACCCTGTCAAGAACGATCCGGATATTTTTCCTCATGCACGATCTCATCCAAGAACTGACCGACCTTCTTGGTGCCGCGGGCATCCTGACCGAAGCGTCGGACCGCGTGGCGCACGAGGAAGACTGGCGCGGCCGCTACCGCGGAGAAGCGCTCTGCGTCGCACTGCCAAAGACCACCGGCGACGTGTCCGGGATCGTGATGGCCTGCGCCAGGCACGGCGCCGCGATCGTCCCGCAAGGCGGCAATACCGGCCTGAGCGGCGGCTCGATCCCGACAACGCCGAATACCGTCATCATCTCCACCCGCCGCATGAACCGCATCGAAACCGTCGACGCCGTGGAAGGATCGATGATCGTCGGAGCCGGCTGCATCCTCATGGATATACACGCCGCCGCCGAAGCGGCAGGCTGGGTCTTTCCGTTGCATCTGGGCGCTGAAGGCTCTTGTCAGATCGGCGGCAACATCTCGACCAATGCCGGCGGCACCTCGGTCGTCCGTTACGGCAACACGCGCGACCTGATCCTCGGCCTCGAAGTGGTGCTGCCATCGGGCGATATCTGGGACGGCCTCAGGTCGCTGCGAAAAAACAATTCCGGGTATGACCTGAAGCACCTCTTCATCGGCGCGGAAGGCACAATCGGCATCATCACCCGCGCCGCACTGAAGCTCTATCCGAAGCCGGCGGAATCGGCGGCGGCCTGGGTTGGGCTGTCCTCGGTGCAGAACGCCATCGCTTTCGCGTCGAAGGCAAGGAAGACGCTCGACACATCGTTGTCGGCGGTAGAATTGATGAACGCCGAGCAGGTGCGGCTTGTGCTTAAACACGTCGCCAACACCCGCAAAGTCTACGATACCGACTATCCTTACTATGTCCTTGTCGAGGCAAGCTCGATGCGAGCCGACGGCTCGATCCGCGAAAGTCTCGAGGAGCTTCTCGGCGAGGCGCTGGAAGCAGGATTGATCGAAGACGCCGTGACCGCCTCGAATCTGTCGCAGGCATCGGAGTTCTGGGCCGTTCGCCATGGTGTTGCGCAGGCCAACCGCGCGGAGGGCATGGGTATAACGATGGACGCTGCGGTTCCGGTTTCGCGCGTATCGGCTTTCATCGCCGAGGCGAATGCAAAAATTGCCAGCGATTTCCCGGAGGCGAGGCCGGTCATCGTCTCACATCTTGGCGACGGCAACGTCCACTACATCGCCATGGTGCCCGCGCAGGATTGGGAAACGGTCGGGGATAAACCGGACTACGTCCACCGCGTCCGCGTCGCGATCAACGACATCACGGTGAAGCAGCATCGCGGCAGCTTCAGCGCCGAGCATGGCGTCGGCCAGACCTTCGTGCCGGAAGTCGGCCGGTACAAATCTGATGTCGAGCTGAAGCTGCTGCATGGCGTCAAGGATCTGCTCGATCCCAGGGGCCTGTTCAACCCAAAGAAGCTGCTGCCGTCGTCCTGACGGCAAAGGCATATCGCCAATAGCGAAGTTACCGAAAGACAAAGCGCTGCGGGCCAGGTCGGTCCGCAGCGCCTTGCCATGCAACATTATTGCAGATCGACCTTGTAGGTCAGCTTGATCTCGTCGCCCGGCTCGCCCATCAGCCCCCAAGCATGGCGAGGCTGCTCGGTGATGATGACGTCGAGGTCGCGCGGCTCGATGCCGATCGCCGGCGGCACGCGCTTGTAGATCTCGCGGACCAGACCGCGCAGAACATCGGGGCTGCGGCCCTCAAACGTGCTGATCTCGATAATCGTGTAGCGCTCGGTGCGCTCATGCGGCGGATAGATGAAGTCTTCGCGGGCCATTGGGAAGAAGCGCTGCAGCCGGCGCTCGCGCGGAAACTGCAAGCCGACCGAAATAGCTTCGTTCAGCGCTTCCGAAAGCGCGTCGCGGTGGCGCTCGATATGTTCCTTGATACCAAATACTTTAGACTGCGGCATTCCAAACTCCCAAGAGACTCTATTTATTCCGTATACAATACACAATTTCACTCCAACCGCAAGCACCTCGCCGGCGCGCATAACGTTTTTGTATCGGCAGCAGTTGCGTGGCTGGGAAGCGCTACGTCGAGGTTGTGAGCCTCACGAACGTGTGTTACGCACGGATAATCGATTGTACTTGGTATCCAGGAAGCCCTCAGGGAGGAAAATGGTATTGGCTGATACGGAAAAGGGAGGGGCGGAACTCGCGTTTCGCGTACCCGACATCATTGCCAAGGATCTCGCACGCCATATCGAGGATCAGATCGTATTCGGTGAGCTCGCGCCTAATACCCGGCTCGTCGAAGAAGAGATCGTGCAACGCTACAATGTCAGCCGCTCTCCCGTGCGTGAGGCGTTGCGTGCGCTCGAGGAGAAAGGTCTCGCCGTCCGCGAATCGCGCCGCGGCGTCTGGGTCAGCCCGCTGGGGCTGGAGGATCTGGAAGAAGTTTACAGCTGCCGCATCGTCATGGAAGGCTTGGCGGCCGAGCTGGCGGCGCAGCATCGTTCCGACGAGGACATGGCCGCAATCGAGGATTCCTATGCAGCGCTGTCCGCGACGAGGGACTCGGACGACATGAAGCAGTTTTTCCGGGCGAATCTGGCGCTCTCCAAAAGCATCCATTCGGCTGCCCACAACAAAACCCTAAAGCGCCTGCTCGCCAGCATCGGCAATCAGTCGCTGCGCTACCGATACCTCGCTTACTCGCATGCGCCGGAAATGATGACGGCATCGGTAGAAGGCAACCGAGAAATCATCGCCGCGATCGAGAAGAAGAACGCGCGGCACGCGCGCATCCTGATGGAAGATCTGATCCAGCGCTCGTGGACCGTCATCCGCCAAATCTTCAAGGCCCAGGAATAAGGACGGGAAGCGACCTTCCCCACGCTCCCGACAGGCGCGAACCATAACGGGCAGTTGACCTTTTCGAATGTCTTTCGTATACAAAATTCTGAACCGGATTTTGTGACAGGACGATCATGGCCGCCGACGCTTCCACCTCTCTCACCCGCTTCGAGAATTTCTACGGTGGCGCCTCCGTCGCCCCGCTTGGCGGGCAGTATCTCACCAGCGACGATCCCTATACGGGCGAACGCTGGGCGGAGATCGCACGCGGCGGCGGCGAGGATGTTGCCGCTGCCGTTGCGGCCGCCAAGGCTGGCCTGAAGGCGTGGCAGGGCCTGAAGGCGGCCGCGCGCGCGCGGCTCATGATCCGCTTCGCCGAACTGATGGAGCAGAACGCCGACCGCCTGGCCACGATGGAGGTCCGTGACAACGGCAAGCTTTATGCCGAGATGCGGCCTCAGATGTCCTACATCGCCGAGTGGTTCCGCTACTTCGCCGGCCTTTGCGACAAGATCGAAGGCAGCGTTGTCGCCACCGACAAGGACAACATCTTCAACTATACGCAATACGAACCGATCGGCATCATCGGCATGATCACGCCGTGGAACTCGCCGCTTCTCCTGCTAACCTGGAAGCTGGCGCCGGCGCTCGCGGCGGGCAACGTCGCCGTCATCAAGCCGTCGGAATTCACCTCCGCATCGACGGTCGAACTCGCGCGCCTCTTCACCGAAGCCGGATTTCCGGCCGGAGTCGTCAACGTCGTCACCGGGCTTGGCGCGGAAGCGGGTGCGGCGCTCGTCGACCACCCGGACGTCGAGAAGATCGCCTTCACCGGCTCGGACCTCGCAGGCGAAAAGATCTACGCGGCCTCGGCGAAGCACATCAAGCCGGTCAGCCTCGAACTCGGCGGCAAGTCGCCCAACATCGTGTTCGAAGACGCCGAGTTCGAAGCAGCCGTCATGGGCGTCATCTCGGGTATCTTCGCCGCGACCGGGCAGACCTGCATTGCAGGCTCGCGCCTCGTTCTGCAACGCTCGATCCACGACGCGTTCGTGAAGCGCCTCGTCGAGGTCGCCGGCCGCGCCCGCATCGGCAATCCCATGGAAAAGGGTACGAATGTCGGCCCTGTGGCGACCAGGCCGCAATACGCGAAGGTTCTGGACTATATCGAGATCGCCAAGTCGGAAGGCGCCAAATGCGTGCTCGGCGGCGGGCCATATACGAAGGACGTACCGGGCGGGCAGTTTGTCATGCCGACCATCTTCACGGGCGTGTCGAACGACATGCGCATCGCCCAGGAAGAGGTTTTCGGACCGGTCCTCGCCATCATCCCGTTCGACACCGAAGAGGAAGCCTACGAGATCGCCAACGACACCGCCTATGGCCTCGGCGCCGGCGTGTGGACGCGCGATATCGCCCGCGCTTTCCGGGCGTCCTCGGCCATCAAGGCAGGCACTGTATGGGTTAACACCTATCGCGCGCTCAGCTACTCATCGCCCTTCGGCGGTTTCAAGCGCAGCGGCCTCGGCCGCGAGGGCGGCATCGATGCCGTGAAATCGTTCATGCACGTGAAGTCGGTGTGGATCAGCACCAGGTCGGACGTCGCCGACCCGTTCGTGATGCGTTGAGGACAAGGTGCCGGGCGTCGGATCACACGCCCGAAACGTCGAGCGGCGCGCCGGTCGACGCAACCAGTTCCTCGACCGGGCAGAAGCGCTCGCGGGCGACGAGACCGGACGGCGTCACATCGATCACGGCCTTCTCCGTATAGATGCGCGTCACGCGCCGCTGCGTCGTGATCGGCAAGGTGAGTTCGCGCACGATACGCGGCGCGCCGTTCTTGTCGCTATGGTTCATCAAGGCCCAGAGGTTGCGGGATCCGACCGCTAGATCCATCGCGCCGCCGACACCGGGAGGCACGCCTTCGCGCCCCAGCGTCCAGTTCGCCAGCGACCCGTCAGCACTCACCTGATAGGCGCCCATCAGCGCCAGATCGATATGGCCGCCGCGCATCATGGAGAAAGCGGTGAGGCTATCGCAGACGGCGGCGCCGGCGAGAAGCGTCACGGGATCCTTGCTGGCGTTGATCAGGTCGGGGTCCTCCCTGCCCTTTTCGGGCGCCGGACCGAAGCCGATCAGGCCGTTCTCGCTGTGATAGATGATCTCGCGGTCGGCCGGGACGAGATCGGCGACCAGCGTCGGTATGCCGATGCCGAGATTGACCACCATGCCGTCCTGAACGTCCTGCGCGGCACGGCGGGCGATCAAGCGGCTTACGTCCTCGGCTTCCATGATCTTTCCTGAAGTGGGCTAGCAGACGACCCGGTCGACGAAAACGCTGGGCGTGTGAACGGCATCGGAATCGATGCCGCCGAGCGGCACGATCTCGTCGACCTCGGCCAACGTCGTCTTCGCTGCCGCGACCATCACGGTAGCGAAGTTGCGCATCGCCGCGCGGTAGACGAGATTGCCCCAGCGATCGGCCTTGTGGGCGCGAACCAACGCGACATCGCCACGAATGGGCATCTCCAGCACATGCGGCCGGCCGTCGAATTCGCGCTGTTCCTTGCCCTCTGCAAGCAGGGTTCCGGCCGCAGTCGGCGTGTAGAACGCGCCGATGCCCGCTCCCCCCGCACGCAGACGCTCGACCAACGTGCCCTGCGGCACGAGTTCGAGTTCTATCCTGCCAGCCTTGTAGAGTTCTTCGAAGGCGACGGAGCCGCGCGAACGCGGATAGGAGCAGACCATCTTGCGCACGCAGCCTGCGGCAAGCAATGCGCCGAGACCTGCGGCCGTGCTGCCGGCATTGTTCGAGACGACCACCAGATCGCGCGGTCTGCGCGCGACAAGAGCGTGGATCAGCCGGTTCGGCACGCCGGACTCTCCGAAGCCGCTGACGAGAATGGTCTGGCCATCCTCGATGCAGTCGACCATATCAGCGAAGGCCCGGCGTGTCTTGTCGATCATGTCAGAGCTTGATGCCTATGTTGCGAACCTGCTGGTAATTCGCCATCGCCTCGACGCCCTTTTCGCGGCCGATGCCGGACTTCTTGAAGCCGCCGAACGGAGTCTCGTTGCCGCCGACGAACCACTGGTTGACGAAGACCGTGCCGGCTTCGAGACGGTCCGCAGTCCAGTGCGCGAGGTTCAGGTCCTTGGTGTAGACGCCCGCCGCGAGGCCATATTCAGTGCCATTGGCGATCTCGAGCGCCTCTTCCGGCTCGGAGAAACGCGTCACCGACAGAACCGGTCCGAACACCTCGCGCTGGTGGACTTCCATGTCCGGCGTGATGTCGGTCAGGATGGTCGGCTGCATGAACCAGCCCTCGCGATCGGCGCGGCGTCCGCCGGTCGCGACGGTCGCGCCGGCCTGAGCGGCGGTCAGAGCAAAGCGCTCGACCTTGTCGCGCTGGGCTTCGGAGATCATCGGGGTGAAGAAATGGTCTTCCGCGCCGATGCCCATGGTCTTCGTCTTGATCCAGGCCTGCATCTTCTCGACGACCTCGTCATGGACCGACTCATGGACGATCAGGCGCGACCCGGCCGAGCAGACCTGGCCCGCATGCGCGAAGATGCCGATGGCGGCGCTGCTTGCGACCGCGCTCGTGTCGGCGTCCTTGTAGACGATGCCGGCGGACTTGCCGCCGAGTTCTACGACCGCCGGCACGATGCGCTGCGCGGCGTTGACGAGAATGCGGCGCCCAGTCTCGACCGAGCCGGTGAATACGAGCTGGTCGACGCCCGGATGGTTAACGAGCGCCTCGCCGGCCTCGTTGCCGTAGCCCGCGATGAGGTTGAAGTAGCCGGCCGGAACGCCGGCGCGCTCGCAAGCCGTCGCCAGGAAGCACATGTTCATCGGCGAGAGTTCGGGCGACTTGGTGATGACGGCGCAGCCGCAGGCAAGAGCCGGAGCGATCGAGCGTGCGGCGATTTCCAGCGGGAAGTTCCACGGCACGATCTGGCCGCTGACGCCGTAAGGCACCATCTGCGTATAGTCGACATAGCCGCCGCCGAGCGGGATAGACTTGCCGAAGACCTTGTCGGCAATACCGCCATAGTATTCGAAATACTGGGCGGCGCATTCGATCTCGTCCTTGGCGAAACCGACGCTCTTGCCGTTTTCGCTGACCAGAACCGGCACGATCTCGTCAGCCAGTGCGCGGATTTCGTTGGCGATGCGGAACAGCAGTTGCATGCGCGCATGCGGCGCCATCTCGTAGAGCGCACGCGTCTTGAAGGCCGCGCGCGCAGCCTCCACGGCGGCGTTTACGTCGGCAGCCGACGAGGAACCCACCGTCTGATAATGCTTGCCCGTGGCGGGATTGAGGATCACGATATCCTTGGAGCCGGTCGGCTTCTGCCACGACCCGCCGATATAATTTTCCCAGCGGGTGCCGTCACTTTTCGTCATTTCTATTACTCCATAAATCTCGATGCACGTGGTTTCAGTCGGTGCGGTGTGCTGCGGCCTGAAGGGAGCGGGCACGCTTGGTCAGAATGTTCGTAGCGGCCATGAGGACGACCGATAGAGCCACCATCATGGTCGAGGCTGCCAGCACCGTCGGGCTGATGTTTTCGCGCACGCCGGCGAACATCTGCCGCGGCAGGGTGATTTGCTCGGGTCCACTCAGATACATGGCGATGACGACGTCGTCGAAGGAGACCGCGAAGGCGAAGAGGCCGCCGGTGAGCACGCCCGGAAGGATAACCGGCATGACGACGCGCAAGAAGACGCGATGCGGCGGCGCGCCGAGGCTCGCAGCAGCGCGGGCAAGATCGGGATTGAGGCCCGCGAGCGACGCCCTGACGCTGATCACCACGAAGGGAACGGCCATCGTCGTATGCGCGAGGATCAGCCCGGTAAAGCTACCGGCGAGGCCGAGGCGCGCGTAGAAATAGAAGAAGGCGACACCTGCGACGACGACCGGAATCGCCATGGGCAGGATAATCAGCGCGGAGACGACTTGCTGCGCGGCGGGTGACAGCCGGTTCAGGCCGAGCGCGCCGAGGGTCCCGACGATGGTTGCGAGGACGGTCACGGCCGCGCCGACAATCATGCTGTTGCGAAACGACATGAGCCATTCGGGACGGGTGAAAAAGTCGTCGTACCAACGCAGCGAATAGCTCGGCACCGGATAGATAAGCTCGACGCCCGACGTGAACGACAGCGGTATGATCGCGACGATAGGCAGGGCCAGGAAGAGCAGGACGGCAAGGCCGAAGCCACGGAACAGGAGGCCGCCGATGCGGTAGCGCACGATGTCCTCCATCAGTGCGCTCCCGCGCCGCTGCGTCCGAACCGGCTGAACACCACATAGAAAAGCGTGGTTGCAAGCAGGAGGAGCGTACCGAGCGCTGACGCCAGCCCCCAATTGAGCGATTCATTGGTGAAGAGCGCAATGAAGTAGCTTATCATCTGGTCGCCGGGGCCGCCGACGATCGCAGGCGTGACATAGTAGCCGAGCGCAAGGATGAAGACGAGCAGCGAGCCTGCGGCCACGCCGGCGTGGGTCTGCGGCAGATAGACCCGCCGGAACGCGCGCGGAGGAGTGGCGCCGAGGCTGCCGGCAGCGCGCATCTGGTCCGCGGGCACCGCTTTCATTGCGGCGTAGATCGGCATGATCATATAAGGCAGCAGAACATGCGTCATCGCGACGAGCACCGCGAAACGGTTGGCGAACAGCGGCAGCGAGCCATCGATGATGCCGAGCGCGCGCAACGTCCTGTTGATCAGACCTTCGTTTTGCAGGAGCACGATCCAGGCGGTGCTGCGCACCAGCGTGGAGGTCCAGAACGGCAACAGGACCAGCAGAAGCAGAAGTCCGACCCATTTCGGCGACGCCGACGCCAGCACATAGGCGGCGGGGTAGCCGATCAGAAGGCAGATTACCGTGACCGAGATACTGATTGCAAAGGTGCGGACAAAGAGCCCGACAAAGATCTTCTGGTCGGGCGAGACCTGTACGATGTCGCCGCCGGGCGTGCGCTTCAAGTCGATTGAGGCGAGGAAGTATGAGTCGGTCCAGCGACCGGATTCCTGGCGAAGCAGCTGCCAGACTTCCGGCTCGCCCCATCGCTTGTCGATTTCGATCAGGGCGGTGCGCGGCTCGGCCGGCACTGTCTGCATCTGCGTGCCGGTCTTCATGACAAGTGTACGAAAACCCGGCACCATGATGTTCATGCGCCTGCCGAGTTCACCGAGCTTGCCGCTGGTGCGCGCCACACTCAGATCCTCGGCGAGCCGCGCAAAGGTCTCGTCGGGGGGAAGGTTTTGCCCATCCCAGTTCTGAAGGCTCTGGATCGTCGTCGGCAATGCCGTGACGATTTCCGAGTTCGACACTCCCCTGACAAGAAACATGACCAGGGGAATGACGAGGCAAACGATCGTCGCGAATACCGCCGGCGCGAGGAGGCCGGCGGCGGCGAACTGCGAGCGACCAATGCGCGGCAGCCTAAATGCCGCCCGTTCCCTGGAGGCAGACGGGCCGGTTGCGAGCGCTCTCTCCAAGGCCATTGGTCCGTCTCCGACTTACTGTGCCGCCCAGACGTTGAAGCGCTGGGTCAACTCGTCATTGTGATCGAGCCAGTACTTGTCGTCGCGGAATACGGAGCTGGCAAGGCGCTCTTCGGTCGGCAGTTCAGCGGACACTTTGGCGTCCATGCCTTCGAAGGCAGCGAGATTCGTCGGACCGTAGCCGATATGGCTCGGGAACTCCCGCTGCCCCTCGGCACCGATGGCATAGGCGATGAATTTCTCGGCGTCTTCCTTCTTTTCGCTGCCGCTGAGGATCGCAAAATAATCGAGGAAGTAGATCGACCCCGCGTCCCAGGCCATCTCGAACTGACGATTTTCGTCGCGGTTCGCAGCCACAACACGGCCGTTGTAAGCGGTCGCCATTACGGTTTCGCCGGAAGCCAACTGCTGGATGCTTTCCGCGCCCAGCTTCCACCAGACAATGTCAGACTTGATTTCGTCGAGCTTTTTGAAAGCCCGGTCGACACCGCCTTCGGCCGACAAGACCTCGTAGACATCGGCAGCAGGCACGCCATCAGCCATCAGCGCGGCTTCGAGCGTGTTCTTCGGACCGAACTTAAGGCCGCGCTTGCCGGGGAATTTCTTCACGTCCCAGAAATCGGCCCATGTCTTCGGTCCGTCGGCGAGCTTCGCCTTGTCATAGACCAGCACCTGCGCTCCGGTAAGAAAGCCGACGCCGCACGGCGAGAAATCCTTGGCGGCAGGCAAGACCTTGCTCAGGTCACCGAGCTTGGAGTGGTCCAGTTGCTCGAAAGCGCCCTCCTGGCAACCCTGCAAAAGCTGATTGGATTCTACGTCGATGACGTCCCACTTGGTGGCCCCGGTTTCAACCTGCGCAGTGATCTTGGAGAGTGCGCCGTCATAGGTGTCCTCGATGACCTTGGCGCCACCGCCATCGACAAACGGTGTTATGAAAGCTGCGCGGATAGCATCTTGCAGCGAGCCTCCGAATGAAACGACAGTGAGGTCACGCGCGCTTGCGGCCGTGGCCACCCCGGCCATCAACATGGCCACGCACGCGATCTTTAACCGAACGGCTCCCATTACATTCCTCCGATGTTTGTTTCGTCCCAACATTCTGTATACTAAATTCATTACAAACCCATTGTCCATGCCAAAATTGCAGGAAAACATGGAATCCACCGTTCACGTTCGCGCCATCGCTCTTGCTCGATTTGCCCAACTGTGTTTTGTATCCAGAAAAATGTGAGGCAGATATGATTATCGATTTTGGCAGCAGACCGCCTATTCCCGCATTCAATCCAGTCAATGCCAGCCACCTCGCAAACTACGACAGGGTCTATAGTGCAAGCTTCGACGCCGCGCGCGCGGATGTGCCCGGCGTCGGAGACACAAAGGCCCTGGATGCGTATCTGAAGGCCTATGACGACAATGATGTGCGTCATGTCGTTCTGCACGGAAAAGACGTCGAGACGACATTCGGCATCAAGATCAAGAACGAGGATGTGGCATCCTTTTGCAAAGAGCACGGAAAGCGATTTATTGGTTTTGCCGGCGTCGATCCCCATAAGGGCTACAAGGCTGTCGACGACCTCAAGCGGGCGGTCAACGACCTCGGCCTTCGAGGTCTGAACCTCCAGTGTTTCGAGCACTGCATTCCCATCAACGACAAGAAGTTCTACCCGCTCTACGCAAAGTGCATCGAACTCGACATTCCGGTAGGCATCCATGCCAGCATCAACTTCAGCACGAAAACGCTGATGGAATACGGTCGGCCGCTGGCGCTGGACGAGGTGATGGTGCACTTCCCCGAACTCAAGGCGGTTGCCATCCCTCCCGGCTGGCCTTGGGTGCAGGAACTGATCGGCGTCGCCTGGCGTCACAAAAACGTATCTATCGGCCTCACTCCAGTTCGGCCGAAATACCTCGAAACGCCGGAGTCCGGATACGGGCCGCTGGTACAATACGGCAATTCGCTTTTGCAGGACCGCATGATTTTCGGAACGTCCTATCCGCTCCAGCCGATCCAGCGCACCATCGACGAGACCAGGGCACTTTCATTGAAGCCCGAGGTACAACATAAGTGGATGTACTCGAATGCCGCTCGCCTGTTGGGACTCGAAAGCTGATGGCGTCCGGATCGCTTGTGGCTGCCGCATCGGCGCAGATGGGATCGACAATGGAAAACACCGATAGCCAGGCGGAGGCAACCCGAAAAGCGGCGACGCTCGAACTTCGAAACGTGTCGAAATCATACGGCAACGTTCAGGCGGTAGACGATATATCGCTCAGCCTCGCCAAAGGCGAATTCCTCACGCTTCTCGGGCCAAGCGGCTGCGGGAAGACGACGTTGCTGAACATGATCGCCGGTTTCTTCCCGCCGACGACCGGCAGCATCGTTATTCAGGGCAAGGACGTCACCCGTCTGATGCCGCATCAGCGCCGAACCGGCATTATGTTCCAGAACTACGCGCTTTTTCCTCATATGTCGGTGGCGCAGAACATCGCGTTTGGCCTCGAGGAGCGGAAGGTCACGAAGGCGGAGATACGCGAACGCGTCGCGCGCATAATGGCGATGGTGAACCTTCCGGGATTCGAGGACAGGAAGCCTTCGCAGCTTTCCGGCGGCCAGCAGCAGCGTGTCGCCCTTGCGCGAGCGCTGGTCATCGAGCCCGAAGTGCTTCTTCTCGACGAGCCATTTTCCGCGCTGGACAAGAGTCTGCGCACCAAGATGCAGTTGGAGATCAAGCAGATCCAGCAGCAGGCGCAGGTCGCGACCGTCTTCGTCACGCATGACCAGAGCGAGGCGCTCAGCATGTCCGACCGCATCGCGGTCATGAGCAAGGGGCAGATCGAGCAGATCGGCGCGCCTCGCGATATATACCGACATCCGCAGTCGCGATTCGTTGCTTCCTTCGTCGGCGAGATCAACAGGATTCCGGTGAAGGTCGCGCGCACGACGAGCGATGGTATCGAACTGCTTGGACCTGCGGGGCTGTCGCTGACTTTCCCGAAGCGGATCGACGGCACCTCAGACGGAATGGATGCCGAGCTTTATGTGCGTCCAGAGGACATCCAGGTGGTCAGCCGGCCAGCCGCAGGCGTCAACGCGCTCAAGGCGGGCGTGCTTGCATGCAGCTATCAAGGAAGCTTCACCCATGTCGTGCTCGGCGCGGAAGGCATGGAAAACCTGCTGATTGCCGCGCCTGCCAGTTCGACGACAGACGCGCTTGCGCCGGGTCATCA
>ERZ778017.2789-NODE-2789-length-13447-cov-4.677793_pt1 | contig 13447 bp, 9 predicted proteins | sample MGYA00375747_ERZ778017 | MGnify/ENA primary metagenome ERZ778017 (study PRJEB29350, sample SAMN05509838) | bioreactor metagenome | biome: bioreactor; material: wastewater | place: South Africa: University of Cape Town | collected 2014-03-17 ... | reverse complement strand
TATTCTCCAACAGTTATTTGGTTCCGGAAGGATTGAATTGTGGACAATATGACACAGGAGTTTCCATTCATAAAGCAATTGAATGTCCACAGTGTCATGCTATAGTCAAATTAGCATGTCAAGAAGGTAAGAACGAACTCCTAAGCTATTTTCGGCATTGGAAATCAACTCCTGGCCATCTGCCATATGATTCTGTTCTTGATCTGGACATTTCCACCCATGCATTGGCCCGACAAACAAATTCTAAGAGGTTACTTGATTGTTGGCTAATTAAGGACTAGTAAATGTTTTGATTTTGTGTTTCTCTTGTTTAAGATTATATAACGTACTATGTAAACTGCGAAACCGAATTTATCATCAATTTTGCAGCCATTTCGGATTTTTCTCGCACATCAACGAATTTCTTAATACTACATTTATTCTTTACAAAATGTGTTTAACACTTGAAAGTACAAAATATACACATCATTTATTCATCAATCATAAAACATAAATATATATAGGAGCACCTATATACGCGGAAAATCAGTCGTAAACATGAAAACACAACGCAAGCAATGAAGCAGTAATTATTCCATTACCATATTGTTTGGCATACTCTTGTAGTCAACTTCAACGATTGCATTTTCGTTATTACAACTAACTTCGACATCGATGCTCCAGTGTCTATTATATTTATCTTCTTCTTCTGGATCGAAGCCGTGATCTGTATGGTCGCTGTACTTCCAAACAATCTTGTTTGGACTTTCTTCAACACCAACGTTATCGAAGTTCAATGGATAACCAGAGCATTTCTCCAAATCCTTAAACAAGTGGTTTTTGACGTGGTGGGTCAATTGACGGCGGAATTTAGACGAGTTCTTGTTTGCAGTAGGTTTTATCTTGTCCAAATTATCGTGACATTGTTTGAGCACGAAAGGTGGGTAGTAGTTCAATTTGGCATGGAAATAATCAAACTCGTTATCCCAAGTTTCGTCTCTAACAAATTGTTCAAACGACTGCAAATCGTCAAATTCCCTAATAGGAGGCATCATCAACTTTTCCACCATGGTGACGGACCCATCGGAGTTGGTAGTCTCAATGGAAGTGATTGATGCAGATCTGGCCTTTGGGACCGGTTGTAATGACTTCAACTGCTGGCAGTTTTCTAAATCCAATGGGACAACGCCAGACTTTGCCTTTTTTACCATGATCGAACTTAGGGTGGGAATCTGCTATATGAACTCCAGAGAAATTGTGACTATATCGATAAACAAACTATGGAAATAGTTTGTCAGCAACAATAGAAAAATCTATACGACTATACAACTATTAAATCAAGTTATATATGGGGCAAGAGATTTATTATTACTGGAAATAGCCTGCTTTTATAGTAAAGTTTGAAATTTGTGGAAGTGGAGAATTCTCCATTTCGAGGGGTGACGAAATTCCCTCTTCGGACTACACCTAAAAAGTCGTACTACCAAAATCCGGTGGTGTGACTCTCATCCTATTTTAATTAATCCGAGAATATCCTGAGTGGTGTGACTTGCTGTGTCGACTGCCGTATCTTGGAAACTATCCACCACGTAAACACCGACCACGGAATTGATGGGTCTGGTTATTCTATGTTGCTGTTAGTGTGTGTTGCCCCTGAAGCACGAAGGTGGGGCACAACATTCGAAGTTTTACATACAGCGTGACTTTCCCCGTACGCGGTATTGCGCCGTCGTAAACTATCACTACTATTAATCACTGGTGTGGTGGGAATACCGTATCTGGCATGGATTGTTGGCATTCTCCACCGCACATCAAATTTCTTTTTACCCCTTTCCTGAAATTTCGTTTTTCGAAGCAGAAAGTTCCCTAAATGATCACCGAATCATGGTTGATTCATGAATCATGTCGTTGCTTTTCCCAGATCTCTTCTTTCGTTAATAGAAACAGGTTGCTGATAAGATGAGTACTGCAGGGACGAAATCTGGGGTTGGTCGCATGACACCATGCATGGAACATGCGTCATCATTGTAGCGCTACCATATGGATGAGGGTCGGCACCCCTCCAGAGCGAGTTCGTGTGGTGTTGAATCTCTACGGTGACTCTCTGGATCGCAACGGAAAGTCTGTGACTGGCCAACTTGAATTACGCTTGGTGGTGTGGGCCGAGTAACCAAAGCTCTAGTCACCATGTTTGTGCGTTGCTGGCACTGGTAGCGCTGACATGGTTGGGGCTGCCACTGATAGACGATCCGTCGTAACCAAATCGTAGATACTAACATCCTTTTATTTGTAGGACGATGTGTATCTAGGAGTACATTGGTACCAATGCTAATCTCTTGTTGCTGGGGTGAATTACGTATGCTTAAAATGTTCGATGTAAATTTTCTCGCTGCGAATTAGGCGGTAATTTTTGCAACTCAGGTTCTTCTTGATGTCTACAATAAAACCACCCAAATTCACAAAGTTCTGCGTTGGTGCAGTTTCTGACGATAGTTCTTATCGCAAGATAGCCGACGAACAGTTTACTGCAATCGAAGTTGATGAAAAACTAAGCATTTCGTTGACACCGCAGTATGGAAGAGGGTTGGTTGTAAAACACCCTCAACCAGCCAACACCACTTTGACGGCATTTCGTCCTATTGTTTCAGTTTCTGAAGACGATGCAAGAGAGATACTCACAGGAAGAGTTGTTAATAACTCAATAGAATCTGTGATATATGCCAAATTCAAATGGTTCGATGATATTTGTGCGAATATGGTTGCTATTCTTGTCGTAAGATTAATTGTAGCCTGTGAGCAGAACAAGAAGTTCAAAAACTCTGTTTTGAGTTTAAATCATCACAAGACACAAATATTTGAGAGTTTTGCTCATTACGCAACTGTAAAGGTTATCTGTTTAACAATTTTTAACGCTATTGTGGGGAACTTGACCGAAAATGTTGAAAAATCGTTTAAAGATAGGTTGATGGTTTACATTAATACGTTGGTATGCATCTGCTTGATTAATTTTGGTAATAAACTCAATAACAATGAAGAATTTGAAGGATTCTTTATAGACCCTTCTTTTGCATTGATCAACCATTCTTGTTGTCCGAACACAAAAGTTGTTGTAAATCCCAATTCCTCCAAATCGATTGAGTTGATTTCAACTTGTGCAATTAAGGGCCAGCTATTTACAAATTATTGCTTTCTCTCTCTACCAAGACCGCTTCGGCAATATGATTTGCATAATCGGTTCTACTTCAAATGCAAATGTACTTTATGCACCCGCAAGTTCGATTATTTCTTCTCGTACAACTGTGATCATTGTGGCAGTCTTTTGTGTTCTCCAAGTTTATCTTCCTTTTTATTCAGCACTAATTTACAAACTATGAACTTTGCTTCAGGAATACCCTTCAAGTGCAAATGTTGTCATTGCAGTATAGATCCTGCTAAATTCTCTAGAAACTTGATGCTTCATAAATTGATGATATTGATTTATATCTACTTCAATGAAAATCAGATTGAGAATTTTGAATGTTTCCAAATTGAGCTGTTTGTACAAAGTGTATTGCAAGGTATTGGGAAGCATATATTATTTCGGGATGTTTTCTATCAAAGTTTAATTTCGAGAAATTCATATTGTGAAGAATTCCAAAGTTTTTACAAAATTATTTCAAAAGCTATAGACGCAACAATAACAGATAGAATAATCCCACTATATTGTTTCCCATTCAATTTTCTTCTCCCTCTACTTGAGGATTCCCTTTGGTACCGATTGAATGAGACTGAAAATGTTTGGCTTCAGTTTAGCATATTATTGAAAGTGGTCACAGTCCGTCTCAGATCTACATTTTTGTTCCAAATACCTGCCGATTTTGGATATCAGTACACGGTAGCTAATGTCAGTTACAAAGAATTAGCATTCCAATTCTCGTCTTTAGCTTCAAAGGTAATCGAAATTCAGAATAAATCTACAGGACTCAAATATGATAAGGTAATTGAGATATTTTTATGGGCTTCATTGTTTTTCTGTCTCGAAGCGTTAAAAACACACAATGATAATCCAACTCAAGAAGTCAGCGAGTTAAAGCATTTGCTCAAAAAAATTAGATCTTTTTCAGTTAAGTTTTACGAACATGACCAATTTAAAAGGTATTTTATTCCAATCTTAAAATTGGCTAAAGTGTTTCACAACTTCACTTACAAGAACAAGACTTTAAAAGTTTGGACGGCAGCCCGAACTCAAATGGAGCTATTTAAGGAAACATCTATAACATAGCGAGCTACCTAATTAAGTTGATTTCCAATGTCACAAGAACAAACTACAGTTTATGAGTTCGAATATCGTATTATATTACAGATGCTAAGTATACAAGGGTGATCACATTAATCTAAATCTATTTCTTGATCCAATCGTTCAAACCATATCTGTTTCTAGCAATTTCAATTGCATAAAATTGAATTCTAACAACAAAAATAGTACCTTCTTGGTCATATTCACCATTAGCTTTGGTTCTTAACATGGTACCAAAATTGTAATCTTCAATTTGGTTGAATTTTTCACAGAATTCTCTCCATTTAGCCTTACCGGAAGGAGATTTCATTTCTTCTTCAGAAATAACTGCAACATTAGCTGGCTCTTTGAATTCTGGGAAGTCTTCAAGTAATTGTTCAAAGATATCATCATCGTGCTTGGTCAATTTCAATTTGGAACCACCAACCTTCTCCAACAAAGACCAGTAGGTTTCGACTTGTTTGACAGCCTTGACAGCAAATTGTTTTTCGATATCTTCAAGATTATCAGCAGTTTCAGCGTTAAAAGTACTCATGTTAATACTAGATCAGATTCAATAAACCAGAGTCTTCACATCTAATCTTATACTCACTGAAAAATCTTTTGATCTTGTCCACGACTAACCGAGAACCTTCCCGATGATTCTAGAATTATACTTAGTTTGGACAACAAAATAATCATAGCAGTGGAAGCAGATCTAGTTAGCTGGGGTATGGAAAAATGATTCTACAACTTTAGTTACTAGCGTCAAGTGTATTTTATTCAATTTTTGGTATGGCAAAAAATTTTGCAATTTTGGAAAATGAGTATTCTTCATTTGCAGCCTGAACAAGAGCTTGCACTATTTGCTGCAAAATATCAAAACGGTGGTACGACGTACAAACTGTTGCGATTGATATAACTGTCATTATGTATACTATTGCACTTCTTTGGAATGCCGATCCTGCTCGTAATGGTACAAAACTAATTTACTTGTAGTTTTCTAAGATATAATTTGCAGCCCGTTTTCCACTAGCATAAGCACCGTGGACGCAACCAGCGCCATCCAGTATCGTGTGTTCTCCTGCAAACTTTATGTTGTTGTTGAGTAGCCCAGTTCCTGGGTAATCTCCACACAACTGAACTATCAAGTCTGAAGGATCGTCGTTCGTATACAACGACGCATAAGATCCTCCAAAGTTAGGATTAGTCGTCCAATTTGTAGTGATAACATTAATTGGATCCGACAACACCTTGTCATCTCCCTTTAGTTTAGCCAACATTGGTTTGAAGTATTTCCATGCTTCATTTGGATGAGCCTCTAAGTAGTTAGTCAATGGAGCTTGGGTGAGAATAAGCAATGCTGGAACTCGCTGTGGCCGCCGGCTGCTTGCTACATTGATTATATACGCTGGATACGAAAATGGGGCAGGAAGGTCAGTCAATGGCGTACCGGGGTTTTTATGTTCGCCATTATCTAGAATTTCAAACCGGTCCTGGTCTTCGTCCCACCAAACATTGTCAAACTCAAATATGACCTTTCCCAAAGCACCGAAATGGATCGTGTCTAGAGCATCGACGATATTCCGTGGCAACTGCGGCGTCCACGAAATTCCTTGCTCTGGACTCAGCTGAAGTACACTTAAAGGGACAGTAACTATCAAATTGTTGCAATAAATCTTGCTTCCAGTGCTTGTCGTTAGCAATATCTTTCCCAGTTCTGTCGGGTTGCAGTCTCGTTTGATGGAAACGACCTTTTGCCCTGTTTTGATCGACGGCCCCACCAGTTTCGCCAACTTCTGGATCAAGAAATCGTACCCTTTGACATTGAACAAGTTTCGTCCCTGGTGGTCCATAATGGCGTATTTCGCACTGATATTATCCCAGGTTATTCCGTACCACAATTCGAGCTGTCTGATCATCTTAACCACGTATTTCTGCTGGTCTGAAGTCAACCGAGCCCGATATCTCTCCAAGTATATATTGGTGATCTCTTGCAACGAGATGTCTGTAGTATCAATGCTATCATAAAAGTAGAGCTCAATGAACTTTGCCACTTCCTCAACCACTCTGTTCACCTTCATGTTCTGGACGTCAACCTTACCATCAGCATCGTAGAACCCACTGTCTTTGTCATCGAAATAGACATCATTATTCCAATCCAACGACCCGTCTTGCTCCAATTCCTGCAAAACAACGTTTGAAAGAGCATCATGGAACCACGATGCTCCCAAATCGTAGTGCATTCCAAGCCGGGAGCTTGTTCTGTCTGTATTTAGCCTTCCACCAATGCGATCTTCAGCCTCGAGCACCATAATCTGGCTAGTGCTGAGTTTGCCCAGGTCGACCAACGTGGTAGCGGCCTTCAAGCCCGACACCCCAGCACCTATCACCACCACCTCCAATGCGATTTCAGACATACCGTGAGGAAGTTGCGAAACTTTGATAAATTGTCTTTTCGTGGTGGAAAGAGCCCCGATTCACCAAAAAGACCAAAAGGACAAAATGACAAAATGACCAAAAAGACAAAAAGACTAAAAAGACTAAAACGACTAAAAAGACCAAAAAGATCAAAAAGACCAAACAGAGCCAAACAGAGCCAAACAGAGCCAAAAACACCCAAACACCCAAACACCACCCCAGCCTTGTCTGGTGCCAGAAATGCCTACAAAGTTCTAAACAATTACCGTTACTTATGCTACAAACATACAAATTGTTCCTAAACTACAACCCCAAACTCTTTCTGACGTGCAATCTGATTCTCCCGTCGTAATCTTCTCTATTGTCTCTCCAAAGCTTGCACGCGTCAATGTTAGCACCGCTTTCCGGGTTTGGTTCCGCGAGCATGGAAATAACACTGAGCAAGATCTTTTCAATACTCTGCACTGGCGACCATCTTTCCTCCGGTCTTTCGTACTGATTTGGATCTTCGCCCGGAGGATGCAAAATGGAAATGCACACGTTTCCGTCGGCGTAAATATTGGGATGCAATATCGGTGGGTCAAACTTCAATTGTGGTGGGCTCAATGGGTAGTCCTTAGGGAACGTCAACTTGGCCGGGAACACCCCGTTTTCGTAGGGAGTGTCCAGGGGGCCCTCCAATAAACACTCCCACACAAACAAGTTGTCATCATCTAGCGGGCCAGCAACGATTCCTGGTGGGGAGTCTTTGCAAAGTTGCTGGTATTCCTTCAACAATCTCTTCTGGGCAGTGGATTTGGCCATGGTGACGGGAAATGGGACTTTGAACGACAGGTGTGACTGTGCAGCTGGTTCTATGGATTACGCAGCTGGTTCTGTGGACTAAGCAGCTGGTTCTGTGGATTAAGCAGCTGGTTCGATAGCACGGGCGGAGTCTTGGTAACTGGTGCTGGCCTAGGTTTCGGTTGTGGTACGAGACCTGGACAACGAGGCACGGGAAACTACGTCAAAAATGGGGGTTGGGCACCGCAGGTCGACGACTATGACACGTATACGCTGGGAAACGAAGATAACGTCGCAAATGTGGTCGTTCTTGTACAAAGTCGCCAGCAGTAGCGAAAACGGTTTGTTGGTTTTCGAGGTGGAATTTTTCAACGCACTACAAAGGAAATCGTGTTCGTTGAAACAAAGTTGATCTTGTAAAATACAAGCACAACGCCGAATTGAAGAAGATGACAAACGTACTTGTTGCAAAGGTTAAGAATGTGTTGAGTGGTGACACGGTGGTTTTAGTTCCGTCGAAAACCACCCAATTCCCCGTTCCTGAGAGGCAGTTGACGTTGAGCTACATCAGGAGTGATGATTTCCAGGCGAAGGAGTTCTTGAGACAGTTGTTGATCGGCAAAGAAATCAAGTTTAAGGTGAACTACAAGAACCCAGCCACGGGACGGGAATTTGGGGATATCCAGGCGCCAATTTTTACGTCGTTGATCAAGTATGTGTTGCAGAATGGTCAAGCCAAGTTGAAAGACAACTTCAGTGAGTCAGAAGGAGACATTTACTACGAGTTGAAAGAAGCGGAAGACTCTGCCAGATTGAACAAATTGGGTATTTGGGGCGACTCGTATGATGCAATTTCGTTGGTTGATTTGAACGAGAACATCATCAACAAGTCGAAGAAATACCCTATTAAAGTCATTGTTGAAAGAGTTATTTCGGGGGACAGAGTTGTTGCGAGATTGCTTATTAACAAGAATCACCATGTGCAAACTCCTATCTTGTTGGCCGGGTTGAAAGCTCCAAGAACCGACGATGTGAACCAGCCTGCTAATGTTACAAAAGTGGGCCAACAAGCAAAGGCATTTGTTGAGGACAAGTTTTTGACAACAAGGGCCGAATTGACGGTGCAAATAATCGGGGAATCGCAAACTGGCGTGCCAATTGGGATCTTTGGCCATGCTTCTGGCAACAATATCCATGAAAAGTTGTTGGAAGCGGGTTTGGGAGAAATTGTCGATTGGCAATCCAGTTTAATCGGATCATCGACAATGGCCATTTTGAGAAGGGCCGAACAATCTGCCAAAGCTTTAGGTAAAGGATTGTATGCTAACGTTAAACCTGTCAGTTCGTCCGCGTTGTCGTCTTCAACAAAGTTGGCACCAGGTGTCACTATCGATAATGCCCAGGTTGCCAGAGTGATTTCTGCAGATACACTTGTGATTCGTTTACCACAATCTGACGAAGAAGTTACTGTTCAGTTGGCATCCGTTAGAGGCCCAAGACCAAATGACACCACTGCTGGTAACTCTCAATCTCAACAAGCTTTGGTTGCAACTGCGAAGGAGTTTGTAAGAGAAAAAGTGATTGGAAAATCAGGTAAATTGTACGTTGAATCTTACAGACAACCAAACCAAGAGTTGAAATTAGATGGAAGATTTCTCGTTAGTTTCAAGCTTGCGAACAACAACGATTTGTCTGAATTAATTATTTCAAATGGCTGGGGTACTGTGATTAGACACAACAAGGCAACCAGCCATGAAAGATCCGTCAACTGGGACAGATTGCTTGAGTTGGAAGAAGAAGCTAAGAAAGCCGGTAAAAAAGGTATTTATGCCAGTGATACCAATAAGGTATTAACTGTTGGTACCAGAATTATTGACGCTTCTGAAAACTTTTCCAAGGCCAAAACCTTCTTCAATGGATTTAAACAAAAGGGTAGAATGGGTGGATTCTACGTTGAATTCGTTCCATCAGGTACTAGAGTTAAGTTGTTCAATCCTAAGGAAGGATTGAAATTAACCCTTATTTTGGGAGGGTTATCGAACGACAAATCTGAGATTAATAATGACGCAGCTGTCAAGTTCTTGAACAAGAAATACTTGCAAAAATCAGTTGAATTTGAAGTGTACGACACTGATAAGATCGGTGGCTTCATTGGTAACTTGTTCACCAATGCCAACACCTTATCCCCAGTTCAAGTCAACTTGTTAGAACAAGGTTTGGTCAAGGTGCACCCAATTGCTCTTCACACAAACCCATTTGCTAACGAGTTATCTAAAGCAGAAGATGAAGCAAAGAATAACAAGAAAGGAATCTGGTCTGATTATGATGCAGACAAAGTGGCTGCTGAATTACAAGCTAATGAAGCAAAAATAGCGTCAATGACTTTAGAAGCAGCAAAACCAAAGTTCTACGATATCGAAGTTGTTGATGTGGACAAGACCGGTATCATCTCGTTCCATCATTTAGATTCAGCAACTGAATCGAAATTTGCCAACTTTAAAACTCAATTCAACCAATTCCACGCTCAGAACACTAGTGCTAGTGCAAACTCCATTGATTTACCATTTAACTTGATGAAGCCACCTAAGAAAAACGAAGTTGTATCGGCCAAACTTGATGACAATGGTAAATACTACAGAGCCAAGGTTGTTGGCTACGATAAAGCATCCAACAAGTATCAAGTCAAGCATGTTGATTTTGGTAATTATGATAATGTGCCATTATCATCATTGAGAGCATTACCGGCCAAATTCAACTTGGAAAAATTCCCACCATTTGCTCATACTACGACTTTACAAAATATTACCTTACCACCAAGCAAACCAACTGATTACTTGACCGATGCAATTTACGCGTTAGAAGACTTGGTTTTCGATAAAAAATTGGTTATTGCTGCAGTACCTGGTACTGTTGCCCAATACGAAGGGATTTTGTACGATTCAGAGCAATCGTTGAAGGACCCAAGTTACACCATTAATAAGCAATTAGTCAGTGAAGGATGGGGTATTGTCAACAAAAGCGGAGGTTCCAAGGACGTTGTGGCCGAATTAGCTGCAGCTGAGAAAGAAGCAAAAGCACAACACTTGGGATGCTGGGAGTTTGGTGATGTCTCGTTCGATGATGAAGAGCTTTAGTGAAGAAAATCTGCAAGCCTAGCATTATAGTCAATAAAATAGTACGATTTCAATCTCATGACCAACCAAACGTAGAACGGGCGGGATTTGGTCCATATAAAACAAAGACCCAAATACATCGCAACTAGTAAATGTAAAGAGTCGAGAGTAGTAGCATAGTCTCAGTAATGATTCATAAAGTGTTGAACCCTGCGAAATTGCTTTTGCAATTTTGCAGCCATTTCTTATTTGGTAAATGCAGAATGGACGTGCATGTCGACGTTTTGCCGAATGCACAATAGGACGGAGCTAAAGGTAATGTCCGCAGACGTTGGACGTAAATTTGCGCGCTCCGACGTATGCTACTGCGACACCAGCGCCGACACGACAATTTTCACCACGTCAACTACGGGCCATTAAAACACCACGACAACGCCACCAGTTTCAACTCCAACAACCTCAAAACCCCACATGTCAACAGACACAGGTGCACAACTTGTTCTATCTACTCAGAATCCGTACATTACGCGGAAATTGTTATTTCTTTGCCGTTTTTCCATGAGGTTCTGTTGCGTTCTGAAGATTCGCACTGGACACCGTCTACGGTAGTAAAAATTTTCAGACAAATATTTCAATATTTTCCACCAACGTATTTGTTGTATTACCACCACGTCGTTTTTGTAATCCATCACCATGAATCCTGCTGTTTCCAACTTGGTGTTGATGCTTGTCATGATGCAAGTGTCACGTACCCTCAACTTAGAAGACCCAACCATTTTAATGTACGTTAGAATTGGGTACGTTTCCTGTCAGTTGATTGCTCTTGCTGTATACTTGATCGTAAGATCCAAGATCAACGCAAAGAACGACTTGACCACCTTGAAATACGTCGAACCAGCCAACCCATTCGGTGGCGAAGCCGAACCAAAAGCCGTTGTTACTACTGTTAAAGAATACGATTTGAAACAAGTTGACTCTCAAATTAAAAGTATCTTCACCGGAGTTGCCATGATGGGATTCATGCACATCTACATGAAGTACACCAATCCTTTATTGATGCAATCGATTTCTGCCGTCAAGTCCGCTTTAGAATCCAACATCGTCAAGATTCACTTATTTGGCTCTCCAGCTTCCGGTGATTTGAAGAGACCATTCAAGGCCGCTCCTGGTTTCATGCAAGCCTTGACTGGCCAAGGTGGTGATGTCAAAACCGACAGACAATCCGTCGAATCGGCCGAACGTGCTGGTACCGGTGGTATTAAAGAAGATTAGATATCGTTTTAATGTTACATTACTATAGTACTAATTCAATTCATGCTAATTCTCAGGCACAACTAAAATGCAATCGTGCTCTTGTCCCCGAACAAAGCCGATTCTGTCCAAAAGCGTAGCACTATGAACCAACTCTTCCACGCCCCATTTTCCCCGGTTGTAGATTTCGGGCACGGCCTGGTTTAACGGGGGGATCAAGTTCTGGTAGATGTCCTTGTAGTTGACAATTTGCTGTGCCGATACCGTCGACGAAGCAACAACCTTGTTGAAATACTGCTTGATCCACAATGGCAAGTAGTTATCACCATCACCATTTTCATCAGCATCTGGTGAAAGGTACTCGTCCCGGTTGCAGCACCGAATCAAGAACAAGAGCCAGCATTGGTCCTGGAACTGGGACTGGAGAATTTGCTCGTAACTCGTGAACCCAAACGTGAGCAACAACGACTGTGCAAGCTTAACATCTTTCTTGTATACGTTTTTCAACGAGATCAACTTGGATTTGTGTTCGGTCAAAAGCAGTTTTTCCATTCTCTTGATGGTCTTGATCGTGGCCCGGAAGATTCTCTGTTGAGACTCGATGTAGATTTTGACATTTTTAGCATTGTTGCTGGTGCCACTAGGGACATTAAGCAACAGCAATTTCGACTCGATTGCACCACGAAATTGGTTCAAGCCGTGCAATTGCATTCTTAACGTGATTTTTGTCTCCCATTCGTTCTTCACCAAATACTCGAACACTTGCACGAGGTTCTCGGGGAGGTTTGTTTCGGTGACGAAGAAGAGCAATCCGTCATCGTAGGTGGGCTTTTCACCCCCCGCTCCTCTTACAACCGACGTGGTGTAATCGTCGATGGTGGGGATCTTGATACCGAATTGCTCGATCTTTTTCACCAACTCTTGAGGAATTTTGATTTTCAATGCTGCTGAGTCGGCAGCATTGTCTTCAAGACAGAACCCATACGCTAGTAAAAGCTCCTCATTACCTTTCATTCCGTAATTGTTAAATAACTGCTGGTTCGGTACCACTGAGTCCGACTTGAAATTGAAAAAACCGTCTTCACTCACGGCCCAGTTGACTTTGGCCTTAGGATCGTGGTTTAACAAATCAATAACCGGCAAAAGCATGGCTTCGTCCTGCTTGAATGTGGTGTCTTTTACTGTTGCTTGCAACAAATATGCTGGGAACGATCTCGATTTCAAAATCAACGACGCCCACAAATAGTTGGCAAACCCGGTCCAGTTGTCTTGGTCATAGTCATTGATGAAGTAGTTGTGAAAATCGTCATCTTTGTAGAATTTGTACTCGTAGTAAAACTTCATATTGACAAAGTGATTAGCTGGCTTTGGCACTGTTTCCGGCAACAAATTGATCACTTGCCACCATTCCTCGATGATCAGGGCCAAATTGTCAGCCAACGAACTGCCCAAGTTACTTCCTTTCAAAAGGGCCTTATCTTGTTCCAGCCAGGTGTAAGGCGAATTAATCTGTCCAAGTGTTGGTAGAGCCACTAAGTACGGCTTGAAGAACGACTTGTCAACATAGGCCGTGGTGACTTCACGACAAAGATAGAGCTTGAGCAAGGAATTGGTATTGGACGTTTTTTCTGAAATCGATTTCAAA
>ERZ778017.2783-NODE-2783-length-13459-cov-6.014100_pt1 | contig 13459 bp, 12 predicted proteins | sample MGYA00375747_ERZ778017 | MGnify/ENA primary metagenome ERZ778017 (study PRJEB29350, sample SAMN05509838) | bioreactor metagenome | biome: bioreactor; material: wastewater | place: South Africa: University of Cape Town | collected 2014-03-17 ... | reverse complement strand
CGCGCCGATGTAGGTGCGCCGATGGCCGCGGATTTCGGCCTCGTCGTGCACGCCCCCCAGGCTCACGCGCACGAAGGGGCGATGCATCGCGCGTGCGATCGACTGCCCCAGCGAAGTCTTGCCCACGCCGGGCGGGCCGACGAAGCACAGGATCGGCGCCTTGCCATGCGGCGCGAGCTTGCGCACCGCGAGGAATTCGACGATGCGCTTCTTGATCTTCTCCAGGCCGAAGTGGTCCTCGTCGAGCACGTGCCGCGCTTCGGCGATGTCGATCGGCCGCTCCGCGGGCTCGGCCCACGGCAGCTCGATCAGCCAGTCCAGATAGGTGCGGACCATGCCCGCCTCGGGCGCGGCCTCGGGCATGCGCTCGTAGCGGCGCAGTTCCTTGCGCGCCAGCTCCTCGACCTCGTCGGGCATCTTCGCCTCGTCGATCGCCTGCGACAGGTCGGAGACCTCCTGCGACTTTCCGTCGCCCTCGCCGAGCTCGCGCTGGATCGACGCCATCTGCTCGCGCAGGATGGCTTCGCGCTGGCGCTCGTCGAAGGTCGCCTTGGTGCGCTTGCCGATCTCCTGCGTCAGGCGCATCACCTCGATGCGCCTGGCGAGGAAGGCCGAGACCTTGTCGACGCGCGCGCGCAGGTCGATCGTCTCGAGCAGTTCCTGCTTGTCGTCGCGGCTGACGTCGAGATAGGCGGCGACCAGGTCGGCGAGCGCGCCGGCCCCGCTCGCCGCCTGGACGGCGGCGATCAGCTCCTGCGGCACCTGCGGCAGCAGCTGCAGCGCCTCCATCGCCTGCTGCTTCAGATGCAGCAGCCGCGCCTCGATTTCGGGGCCCTGCTCGTCGGGCTCGTCGATCGTCACGACGCGCGCGGCGAGGAAAGGGCGCTCGCGCACGAACTCGGCGACGCGAAAGCGCTGCAGCCCCTGCACGACGATGTGATGACCGCCGTCGGGCACGTTCACGTAGCGCAGGATGTTCGCCATCGTGCCGGTTCGATGCATGTCGATCGGGCCCGGCTGCGCGGTGTCGGTCTCGCGCTGCATCAGGATGCCGATCGGCCGCTCTTCGCGCAGCGCCTGCTGGGCGGCGAGGATCGACGACTCGCGTCCGATCGCGATCGGGAACACGGTGCCGGGAAAGAGCACGGTGTCGCGCACCGGGACGATGATCAGGATTTCGGGGGGCAGCGTCGGCAGCGCAGCGCCGGCCTGCTGTGTGGGCGCCGCCCCGGAAGCGCCTTCGGCGTCGGCGCGTTGCGCGCCTTCGGCGTCGGCGCGTCGTGTGCCTTCGGCCTCGGCCCGTTGTGCGCCTTCGGCCGACCGCGCCGCCTCGTTCGCGTCGAATTCGGCGCCGGCGCCGCCCGGGGAATTGCGTGGGTCGTCGTTCATGTCGCGTCGTTCAGGTCGTCTTCTGCAGGCGGATCACGAGACAGCCCTGCTCGGAGCCGACGCGTACGCCGGCGTAGTGCCCGGGCGGCAAGGGAACCCGGCGCTCGAAGCGTCCCTGCGGAAGCTCGAGCCGGTGGATGACGGCGCTGCCCATCTGCTGCGGCAGCAGGCGCCTTCCGCTGACGACGAGCGCCCCGCCGTCGATCACCGCCTGCACCTCGCGCTGGTCGACGCCGGGCAGGGCGACGTAGATCAGCACCTCGCGCTCGTCCTCGAGCACGTCCACCGGCGGCTCCCAGGTGGGCACCGACGCCCGGCGCGGCCGGAAGAACTGCCGATGCAGGCGCTCGACCCGGCCGAGCGCGGCCAGCGCATCGGCCCACATCCAGTCGGGGGAATCGTCGTTTCGTCTCATCGGGGCTGGTTCTCGTTCGGTTGGTAGAACCTCGCGCGCAAGATACTCGCAATTCCCATCTCGGGACGGCTGTCGGAATTGCAAGACCCCGTGCCCAGTGCCGGCGTTCGCCGCCGTCGATCGCCGCGCGCTATCGTCGCTGTGGCCAGGGGAGAACAGAAGGAGACGTCATGCACTGCACGCGCCCGCGCATCTTCGGAACCGCTTCGCCAGGCGCTGTCCGCATCGCCGCCGCGCTCGCGGCCTGTGCGGCGCTGCTCGCCGCCGCGCCGGCGGCACAGGCGCAACAGAAGCCGATCCGCTTCGGCGCGATCTACATCATGTCCGGCAGCGCGGCAGCCTACGGGCAGTTCGCCAAGCAGGGCATCGAATTGGCCGCCGACGAGATCAACAAGAAGGGCGGCATCCTCGGCCGGCAGGTGGAGTTCGCGCTCGAGGACGGGCAGGGCAAGGTCGACGTCGCCATCCAGGCGGCGCGCAAGCTCGTGTTCCAGGGCGGCGCCGACGCGCTGATGGGGCTCGACAGCTCGGGCGTGGCCAACGGGCTGACGCCGATCGTTCCCGAACTGCGCAAGCCCTTCGTGATCACCCATGCCGCCTCCCCCGACGTGACCGGCAAGCTTTGCAATGCGTATACCTACCGGGTCAGCGTCAACGTCAACCAGAACATGGGAGCGGCGGCGCAGATCGCCGCCGAGAGCGGCGCGAAGCGCTGGACGACGATCGGGCCCGACTACGCCTTCGGCCACCAGTCGTGGGAGTACTTCGGCAAGTACCTGAAGCAGCGCAAGCCCGACGTCGAGCTGATGCAGGAGGTTGCCTTCCCGCGCTTCGGCGCCGAGGACTTCGTTCCGTTCATCAACAGCGTGATGCAGAGCAAGCCCGACGGCGTGCTGATCTCGCTGTGGGGCGGCGACCTGGTGAACTTCGTCCGCCAGGCGAAGAACCTCGGCTTCTTCGAGCAGAAATACCAGGTGCTGCTCACGCTCGGCGCGGCCGTCGAGGTGCTGTCGGCGCTCGGCGAGCAGATGCCGCAGGGCGTGTGGGCGGGCACGCGCTACTGGTTCGCCGCGCACGACAATCCGATCAACAACGCCTTCGTCCAGTCGTATCTCGATCGTTTCGGCGCGCCGCCCAGCTACAACGCGGAAGGAGCCTACGCGGCGATGTATCTGTACAAGGCGGCGATGGAGAAGGCGGGCAGCGTGGACGGCGCAGCGGTGGCGAAGGCGCTCGCCGGAATGTCCTTCGACGCGCCCAACGGGCGCCTGACCATCCGCGCCGGGGACCACCAGGCGGTGGTCGGCCCCACCTGGGGCAAGCTGGGCGCCTTCGATTCGAAATACAAGGTCCGCATGCTCGACGCGATGCGCACCTTCAAGGGCGAGGACGTCACGCCGACGGTCGCCGAAACCGGCTGCAAGCTCTGATCGCTGCGGCCGATTCCCCGAGTCTCGCGCCGGCGGGCCGACGCCCGCCCGCCGGTTGAGCATCCCCGCATGCAGGGAATCCTCGCCGCGCTGCTGAACAGCCTCGAGATCGGGCTGCTGCTGTTCGTCATCGCGGTCGGGCTGAACATCGTCTTCGGCGTCCTGAACGTCATCAATTTCGCGCACGGCGGGCTGTACATGCTGGGCGCGTATTTCACCTACACGGTGGTCGCCTATCTCGGCTTGCCGTTCTGGCCGGCGCTCGTGCTCGCGCCGCTGGCGGTGGCGGTGATCGCCGTCGCCCTCGAGCGTCTCGTGCTGCGCCAGGTGTACGGCCGCGACGTCTCCGACAGCCTGCTCGTCACCTTCGCGCTGCTGCTCGTCATCGACGACGCCGTGCGCGTCGCCTGGGGCTCGGGCATCCACGTGGTGGCGCCGCCGCCTTCGCTACGCGGCACGGTCGACCTGTTCGGCATCACCTATCCCGTCTACAGCTTCTTCGTGATGGGCGCGGCGCTGGTCGCGATGCTCGCGTTGTGGCTGTTCTTCGTGCGCACGCGCGCCGGCCGCATCGTGCGCGCCGCCGCGATCGATCGCCGGATGGCCGAAGGCATCGGCATCGACGTTCCGCGCGTGATCACCGGCGTCTTCGCGCTCGGCGCATGGATGGCGGGCGCGGCCGGCGTCGTCGCCGCACCGATCCGCGCGATCGCGCCGGGCATGGGCGATCGCGTGATCATCGATGCGTTCATCGTCGTCGTCATCGGCGGCCTGGGCAGCTTTCCGGGAACGCTGCTCGGCGCGCTCGTGCTCGGCCTGATCTACGGCTTCGGCGGACGCTACCTGCCGCAGATCAATCTCGTGCTGCCCTACCTCGGCATGGCGCTGGTGCTGTTGCTGCGCCCGCGAGGGCTGATGGGCAAGGGAGCCGCGTGATGGGCAAGGGAGCCGCCTGATGGCCCGTGCCGGCGAAAGCGTTGCTCCGGTGCAGCCTGCGGCTGCGGCCGATACCGGCCGCGCGCGCGGCGCGCGGCTGGTCGGCGCGCTGCTCGCCGCGCTGCTGGTTGCGCTCTGGCTGCTGCCCGCGTGGGTGCCGTACTTCTACGTATTCGTCGCCACCCGCATCCTGCTGATGGGCCTGTTCGCGGCGAGCTTCAACCTGATCTTCGGCTACGGCGGCATGCTCTCGTTCGGGCACGCGGCGTTCTTCGGCGCCGGCGCGTACACGTCGGCGCTCGTGCTGCTGCATTTCGGCTGGCCGCTGCTCGCCGTCGTGGCCGCTGCGATGGTCGTCTCGGCGCTGCTCGCGTGGGCGATCGGCGCGTTCTGCGTGCGGCTGGACGAGGTCTATTTCGCGATGCTCACGCTGGCCTTCGGCATGATGGTCTACGCGATCATCCACCAGTGGCGCAGCCTCACCAACGGCAGCGACGGCATCGCCGGCTTTCCGCTGGGCAACCTCGGCCTCGGGCTGGACCTGCAGTTGGCCGATCCGGCGGTCTACTACCGGGTCGTGCTCGTCGTCGTCGCCGTGGCGGCCTTCGTGCTGTACCGGATCGTGCGCTCGCCCTTCGGACTGCTGCTCGCGGCGATACGGCAGAACGGCGAGCGTGTCGCCTTCTGCGGCGTGGACGTGCGGCGCCACCGCCTGATCGCCTTCGTCATCGCCGGACTGTTCGCCGGACTGGCCGGCGCGCTCTTCGCGCCGTTCAACCGCGTGGCGAATCCGGACATGGTGCACTGGACGCAGTCGGCGCAGCCGGTGCTGATGACGATCCTCGGCGGCTCGGGCTATTTCCTCGGCCCGTTCTTCGGCGCGGCGATCTTCGTGCTGCTCGAGACGTGGATCACCACGTGGACGGAACACTGGATGCTCTTTCTCGGCATCGTGCTCGCCGTGCTCGTGATCTTCTTTCGCCGCGGCATCTTCGGCACGATCCTCGATCGCTTCGCGAGGCGGCAATGAGCGAAGCGGCTGCGCTGCTGTCGGTACGCGGGCTGTCGAAGCGCTTCGGCGGCGTGCGCGCGGTCGATCGCGTCGACCTCGACGTGGCGCCGCGCGAGACCGTCGCGCTGATCGGGCCCAACGGCGCGGGGAAGACCACCTTCTACAACCTGCTGTCCGGGCGCATGCAGCCGAGCGCGGGAAGCGTCGTCTTCGGCGGACGCGACGTCACCGGCCTGCCGCCGCATCGCATCAGCCGGCTCGGCATCTCGCGCTCGTTCCAGATCACCAACATCTTCCCGGAGCTGACGGCGCGCGAGAACGTCGAGGTCGCGCTCACCGCGCTGCACGGCAAGGCGCTGCGCCTGTTCTCGCGCGCGGCCGGCGATCGCGCGCTGCACGACGAAGCCCGCGCGCTGCTCGAGCGCCTGGGGCTCGGCTCGCTCGCCGAGGCGCGCGCCGGAACGCTGAGCTACGGCGACAAGCGCCTGCTCGAGATCGCGATCGTGCTGGCGACGCGTCCGCGCCTGGTGCTGCTCGACGAGCCCACCGCCGGCATGACGCCCGAAGAGACGCGTGGCGTCGTCGAGCTGGTGCGGCAGCTGGCGCGCACCGGCGAGTACACGTTCCTGATCACCGAGCACGACATGGAGGTCGTGTTCGGGCTGGCCGACCGTATCGTCGTGATGCACCGGGGCGCGGTGCTCGCGCAGGGCAGCGTCGACGAGATCCGGGCGAGCCGCGAGGTGCGCGAGGCGTATCTCGGCGAGCCGGACGACTGAACATGGACCGTCCGACAGCCGCGCCGACTCCGCTGCTTGTCGTCGACCAGCTGCACACCTACTATGGCGAGAGCCACGCGCTGCAGGGCGTGAGCCTGCGCGTCGACGCGGGCGAAGTCGTCTGCCTGCTCGGGCGCAACGGCGCGGGCAAGAGCACCACGCTGAACAGCATCGTCGGGCTGACGCCGTCAAGGCGCGGCACGGTGCGCTTCGAGGGAGAGGAGATCCAGCGCCTGCCGGCGCATCGCATCGCGCGCCGCGGGCTGGCGCTCGTTCCCGAGGACCGGCGCATCTTCGCCGGGCTTACCGTCGCCTCGAACCTCGAGGTGGCGGCGCCGGCGCGTACGCCGCGCGAGCGGCGCTGGCCGGTCGAGCGCATCTTCGACGAGTTCCCGATGCTCGCCGAGGTGCGCGCGCAGGACGGCGCGACGCTGTCGGGCGGCCAGCAGCAGATGCTCGCGATCGCGCGTGCGCTGGCCGGCGAACCGCGGCTGCTGCTGCTCGACGAGCCGAACGAGGGCCTGGCGCCGGTGATCGTCCAGCAGATCGGCGCGCTGATCGATCGGCTGGCCGAGACGACGACGATCCTCTTCACCGACCAGAGCGTGCGCTTCGCGCTGCGGCACGCGCAGCGCGGCTACATCCTGCAGAAGGGGCGCATCGTCTACGAGGGCAGCGCCCGACGCATCGCCGACGACCCCGACGTGCAGCGCTATCTGTCGGTGGCCTGAACGGCAGGCCCGTCGGCGTCCGAAGCCGGCGCTGCCGTCTGCGGCTGCTCGAGCAGCAGCTCGCGCGAGACGTCGTCGTATTCGTACAGCTCGGCATAGCGGCCCCATTCGATCGCCGCGTCGAGCGTCTCGCGCGCGTACTGCTCGGTGAGATGGTCCTCCAGTTCGGTTTCGAAGCGCAGGCGCGGCGCGCGGCCGTTCGGGCGCGCGTGCAGCACGTCGCGGATGTGCGCGATCAGTGGAACGCGCAGCGCCTGCTCGCAGAACAGACGCTTGCGCTGCTGCGTGTCTTCGCGGGCGTAGGCGCGCCCCGCGTCGGTGAGCACGACGTCGCCGTGCGCGACTTCCGCCAGCCCGAGCAGGTGCAGCGCTTCGGCGACCGGCAGCAACTCGTCCAGCTCCAGGTGCAGCGTGTGCGCGACCACCGGCAGGTCGGCCGCGCCGTCGTACGGAGGCGCGGCGACCGTCTCGACCAGGCCGGCGATCAGGTTCACCGAGACGCGGCGGATGTGGCGCGCGATCGGCGCTTCCACCCCGCGGGCCGGCGCCGGCGCGCGTTCGGTGAGCAGCGCGTAGACGTCTTCGACCGCCTGGCGGAAGGCGGCCGACAGCCGATCCCGCGGATGCGGCAGTTCGATCGTGATCTCCGCGGCGATCCGCCCCGGGTTCGGCGCGAGCACGACGACGCGGTCGCACAGGAACACCGCCTCCTCGATGTTGTGCGTGACGAGCACCACGGCGAGGATGTCGAGCCGACGTTCGGTCCACAGATCGAGGAAGTCGGTGCGCAGCGTCTCGGCGGTGAGCACGTCGAGCGCGGAGAAGGGTTCGTCCATCAGCAGCAGCTTCGGCTCGACGACGAGCGCGCGTGCGAAGCCGACGCGCTGCTGCATCCCGCCGGAGAGTTCGCGCGGATACGCGCTCTCGAATCCGTCGAGCCCGATCAGGTCGATCGCGGCCAGGGCGCGCCGGCGCGCCGTCTCGGTGTCGACGCCCAGCGCGCGCAGTCCGAGCGTGACGTTCTCGAGCACCGTGAGCCAGGGGAAGAGGGCGAAGCCCTGGAAGACCATCGCGACGCCCTGCACCGGGCCGCGCACCGGCTGCCCTTCGAAGACGACGCTGCCGCTGCTCGGCTGCACGAGTCCGGCGATGCTCCTCAGCAGCGTCGACTTGCCCGAACCGGAGCGACCGAGCAGGCCGACGATCTCGCCGGCGCGCACCTCGAGATCGATCCGGTCGAGCACGAGCACCTCTCCGGAAGCCTTCGGAAAGCTCTTGCACAGCTTCTCCACGCGCAGCAGCGGTTCGTCGGGCATCGAGGTTCTCAGCCGAGTCGGAAGCGGCGTTCCATCGCGTCGTACAGCGGACGCCACAGCAGCCGGTTGAAGGTGACGACGAATGCCGCCATCGTGGCGACGCCGAGCGCAATGCGCGCGTAGTCGCCGGCTTCGGTCTGCACCGTGATGTAGGCGCCCAGTCCGTGCGCGAGCAGCCGCTGGTCGCCCCAGCGGACCGCCTCGGCGACGATGGTCGCGTTCCATGCGCCGCCCCACGCGGTGAGCGCGCCGGTGACCGCGTACGGCGCCACGCCGGGCAGCAGCACCTCGCGCCAGCGCAGCCAGCGGCGCACGTGCAGGCTGCGGGCGATCTCGAGCAGATCCTGCGGGATCGCGCTGGCGCCGGCGATCGCGTTGAACAGGATGTACCACTGCGCGCCCAGCACGATCAGCGGGCTGAGCCAGATGTCGGGGTTGAGCTGCCAGCGCACGATCACGAAGACGGCCAGCGGAAAGAACAGGTTGGCCGGCACCGCGGCGAGGAACTGCACGAGCGGCTGCACGCGCGCGGTCCACCGCGGCCGCAGTCCGATCGCCACGCCGATCGGGATCCAGACCAGCGAGGCGAGCAGCGTGAGCGCGATCACCCGCACGAGCGTCGCGCAGCCGAGCAGGAACACCTGCAGCCATTCGCGCGCAGCGATGCCGGAGAGGAAATGCCAGCCGTAGCCGATCGAGGCGGCGGCGAGCGCCGCCAGCACCGTCCACCAGGCGAGCGCGCCGACCCACGGGGCGGAGAACCGCCGGGCCAGATCGCGCACCCGCGCGCGGCGTGCGAGCGCGGCGACCGGCGCACGATGCAGCGTCGCATGGCGCAGCAGCGCCCGGATGCGCGCATCGAGCGTGCGCAGCGCCTGCGTGCGCCGCCACACCGACAGCACCCAGCTGCGCGGCGCCTCGCCCGTGCGCGCCGCGCCGAGGCGGAACTGGTCGGACCAGGCGACGAGCGGACGAAAGACGAAGACGTCGTACAGCGCGATGACGACCAGCATCGCCGCCAGCGCCCATCCCACTGCCGAGAGGTCGCGTTCGGCGATCGCCAATGCGACGTAGGAGCCGATGCCGGGCAGCGGAATCGTCCACGGGCCGACCGAGATCGCTTCGGAGGCGACGACGAAGAACCAGCCGCCCGACATCGAGACCATCAGGTTCCACACCAGCCCCGGCGTGGCGAAGGGCACGTCCAGGTGCCAGAAGCGCTGCCAGGCCGACATGTGCATCGAGCGCGCCGCATCGTGCAGTTCGCCCGGCACGGTTCGCAGCGACTGGTAGAAGCTGAACGTGACGTTCCACACCTGGCTGGTGAAGATCGCGAAGATCGCCGCCAGCTCGGCGCCCAGCACCGAGTCGGGGAACAGGCGCAGGAAGACGACCACGGTGAACGACAGGTAGCCGAGCACCGGCACCGACTGCGCGACGTCCAGCAGCGGTAGCACGATCGCGCGTGCCCGCAGGTTGCGCGCGGCGAGCGTGCCGACGGCGAGCGCGAAGACGAGCGACAGCGCAAGCGCCGCGAACATCCGGAAGGTGGTGCGCAGCGCATAGACGGGCAGGTTCGCGATGTCCAGCGACACCGGCGCCGCCTCGAGCGCGGCGAGCGGCGCGCGCATCGGCTGCATCGCCGCGACGACGAACGCGACGGCGCCCAGCGCGAGCGCTGCGGCGAGCAGGTCCCAGCGATTGACGCCGACCCGCAGGGCGATCGGGAACGCGTAGCGGCGTTGCATGAGGACGGATTGTCTCAGCCGCCGCCGGCAGCGGCTCGCGGATGCGCTACATTCGTCGTGGGAGGGCCACGACGTGAACGACGACATCCCGACGCTGCGCAGGATCCTGAAGTCGTGCCGGACGATCGCCGTCGTCGGCCTGTCGGCCGAATGGCATCGGCCGAGCTTCTTCGCCGCGAAGTACCTGCAGGAGCACGGCTACCGGATCGTTCCGGTGAACCCGCGCTACGACAAGGTGCTCGGCGAGCGCTGCTACGCGTCGCTGCGGGATATCCCGCATCCGGTCGACATGGTCGACGTGTTCCGGCGCACCGCCGACGTCGGTCCGATCGCCGAGGAGGCGATCGCGATCGGCGCGAAGTGCCTGTGGCAGCAGCTCGGCGTGCACAACGTCGAGGCCGACGCGCGCGCCCGCGCCGCGGGCCTGGATTCGGTGATGGACCGCTGCGTGAAGATCGAGCACGCGCGCCTGTTCGGCGGCCTGCACTGGGCCGGCGTGAACACCGGCGTGATCTCGGCGCACCGGCCGCTCTGACGGACCCGAGCGATGGCCGACCGACGCTTCCACCCCGAGACGCTGGCGATCCACGCCGGGCAGATTCCGGACGCGGCGACCGGTTCGCGCGCGCTGCCGATCTACCAGACGACCAGCTACGTCTTCGACAGCGCCGACCATGCCGCGTCGCTGTTCAACCTGCAGACCTTCGGCAACGTCTACTCGCGGCTGTCGAATCCCACGGTGGCTGCACTGGAGGAACGCGTCGCCGCGCTCGAAGGCGGGCGCGCAGCGGTGGCGGCCGCCAGCGGCATGGCCGCCGAAGCGCTCGCGCTCACGACGATGCTGCAGCAGGGCGACCACGTGGTGGCGGCGAGCGCGCTGTACGGCGGCACGGTGACGATGCTCGCGGTCAACCTGCGCCGCTTCGGCATCGAGACGAGCTTCGTCGACCCGACGAGGCCCGAGGCTTTCGCCGAGGCGATGCGGCCGAACACGCGCGCCGTGTTCGCCGAGACGCTGGGCAACCCGAGCCTGCAGGTGCTCGACATCGCCGCGGTGGCGGACGTGGCGCACGCGCACGGCGTGCCGCTCGTCGTCGACAACACGGTACCGAGCCCGTTCCTGTGCACGCCGATCGCCTTCGGCGCCGATCTCGTCGTGCACGCGGCCACCAAGTATCTCGGCGGCCACGGCACTACGCTCGCCGGCATCGTCGTCGAGAGCGGCAGGTTCCCCTGGGACAACGGCAGGTTCCCGGGCATGACCGAGCCTTCGCCCGGCTATCACGGCGTGAAGTTCTACGAGACCTTCGGCGACTTCGGCTTCACGATGCGCGCGCGGATGGAATCGCTGCGCGTGTTCGGCGCGTCGCTCGCGCCGATGAGCGCCTGGCAGATCCTGCAGGGCATCGAAACGCTGCCGGTGCGCATGGAGCGGCACTGCGCGAACGCGCTGCGCGTGGCCGAGCACCTGCGTTCGCATCCGCAGGTCAGCTGGGTGTCGTACCCGGGGTTGCCCGATCATCCGCAGCACGAGCTGGTGCGACGGCAGATGCGCATGGTGGACGGGAAGCCAGGTGCATCAGGACTGCTCGCCTTCGGCGTGAAGGGCGGCCTGGAGGCGGGCGTGCGCTTCATCGAGGCGGCGCAGTTCATGAGTCATCTGGCGAACATCGGCGACACGCGAACGCTGATCATCCATCCGGCGTCGACCACGCATCGACAGCTCGACGAAGCCCAGCAGCGCGCCGCAGGCGTCACGCCCGACATGGTGCGCATCTCGGTGGGGCTCGAGCACATCGACGACATTCTGTGGGACGTCGACCAGGCGCTCGACGACGCGAGCGCGCGTCGATGAAGACCATCGGCAGCGTTTGCGCCGTGCTGACGGGGCGGGCGAGGACCGTCCGCCCCGGCTTCGTCACGGGAATCGACAAGCAGGAACGCCTCGGGCCCGTCGCGGCAGGCCCCGAAGGGCTCGACGGCGACGAGCAGGGCGATCGCCGCGTGCACGGCGGGCCCGACAAGGCGGTGCACCTGTATCCGCGCGAGCACTACGAGCCGTGGATCATCGAACTCGGTGCGTTGCCGGTGCTCGGCGCGCCCGGCGCCTTCGGCGAGAACCTGAGCACGGCGGGGCTGCTCGAGAACGACGTGTGCCTGGGCGATACGGTTCGCGTCGGCGGCGTCGTTCTCCAGGTGTCGCAGTCGCGCCAGCCGTGCTGGAGGCTCAATCACCGCTTCGGCGTCGCCGACATGGCGCGGCGGGTGCAGGAGCGGTCGCGTCCCGGCTGGTATTGCCGCGTGCTGCAACCCGGCGAGTTGCGTGCCGGAGATTCGATCGAATTGCTCGAGCGGCCGCATCCCGAATGGCCGCTCGAGCGCTTGATGCGTCTGCTGTATCGCAGCGATCCGACCGATCCGGATCTTGTGCTTGCGCTGCAACTGCCGATAGTGCCGTCCTGGCGGCGGTTGTTTGAACGCCGTATCGAGTCCGGGCAGATCGAAGATTGGCGGGGACGGCTGTTCGGAGCGTGATCGTGCGGTAGCACGGTCCTGCGATCGGCTGGAGCTAGAACGTTCCCCGATACAGCGCGCAGCCGCGGCATACGTCCGGTGGCGAATCGGAGGCGAGTGCGCGGCGGAAGGCCTGGGCGTCCTCCGAATGCCAGCGGCGCCGCAAGCCATCCGAGGTGCCGTCGAAGACGTTGCCGAAGCTCGCCCGGTCGGCGGTGGCGACCATGCAGCACGGCAGCAGCTCGCCGGCGGCGGTGACGTAGATCTGCTCCCAGGGCCAGCGGCAGCGCGGCGCAGCGGCATCGGCCGAGGCCGAGGCCGATGCCGAGACTGAGACTGAGACTGAGGCCGAGACTGAGGCCGATGCCCGCATCTTCGGCGCCAGTCGCGGCAGGTGCAGGCTCAGGCCGAGCGAATCGGCGAGCGTGCGCGCATCGTCGAACACCGCCTGCGCGTGTTCGAGGTCTTCCGGGCGCAGCTGCGCGCCGCGGACGTAGTCCCGTATCGGGATGTAGCCCGGCGCGAGTCCTGCCTGCTCCAGGTCGCTCGACAGCCGCTGCACGAGCAGTTCCGGCACGCCGTGTGCGTGCAGCAGCCGCAGCAGCGCCGGAAGCTCGTCGAGGTTCGAGCGGATCAGCACCATCACCCCTCGCACTTCGAGGCGGCTTCGATGTTCCGCGCGCGTGCGCATCAGCCGATCCAGGTTGCGCACGACCTTGTCGAAGGACGCCTTGCGCCGGATCGCCTGGTAGACCTCGCGGCTCGCGCCGTCGATCGACACCGACAGCGAGGCGAGCCCGCACGTCACGCAGCGCAGCGCGCGCGCCGGGGTGAGCAGCGTCAGGTTGGTGTTCGCCGACACGCGGATTCCGCGCGCGGCGGCCAGCTCGACCATGTCGAAGAACGCCGGATGCAGCATCGGCTCGCCCAGCCCCTGCAGGTGCAAGGTCTCCAGCCCCGGCAACTGGTCGAGCAGCGAGCGGAACCGGTCGATCGACATCTCGCCTACCGCGTCGATGCGCTCGTTGACCGTGCACATCCGGCACGCGAGATTGCAGCGCCCGATGGGCTCGATTTGGGCGAAGCGGGGAAGCGGCGGATTCTCGTCGACGACGACGTTGTCTGTCTTCATCGACGGGTAGATCGGAAGAGCACACGTCTGAACTCCAGTCACGCCAATATCTCGTAT
>ERZ778017.2782-NODE-2782-length-13459-cov-54.899955_pt1 | contig 13459 bp, 11 predicted proteins | sample MGYA00375747_ERZ778017 | MGnify/ENA primary metagenome ERZ778017 (study PRJEB29350, sample SAMN05509838) | bioreactor metagenome | biome: bioreactor; material: wastewater | place: South Africa: University of Cape Town | collected 2014-03-17 ... | reverse complement strand
TCGGCTACGGCGGCATGCTGATGGAGGCGTTCGTGGCGATCATGGCGCTGGTCGCCGCTGCCTCGCTGCACCCGGGCGTGTACTTCGCGATGAATGCGCCGGGCGCGATCATCGGCACCACCGTGCAGGACGCCGCCACCACGATCAGCCAGTGGGGCTTCGTGGTTACTCCGGACGAATTGATCCAGACGGCCAGGAACATCGGCGAGAACAGCATCCTCAGCCGCGCCGGCGGTGCCCCCACGCTGGCCGTGGGCATGGCCCAGCTGCTGCACAACATCATCCCTGGCGGCGGCATGATGGCGTTCTGGTACCACTACGCGATCCTGTTCGAGGCGCTGTTCATCCTCACCACGGTGGACGCCGGCACCCGCGTGGGCCGCTTCATGATCCAGGAGATCGCCGGCCTGATCCACAAGCCGCTGCAGGCCACCGAATCGTGGACCGGCAACCTGCTGGCCACTGCCGTCTGCGTGGCGCTGTGGGGTTACTTCCTGTACCAGGGCGCGGTCGACCCGCTCGGCGGCATCAACACGCTGTGGCCGCTGTTCGGCATCGCCAACCAGATGCTGGCCGCGATCGCGCTGATGCTGGCCACCGTGGTGGTGGTGAAACTCAAGCGCGAGCGCTACGTGTGGGTGCCGGGTATCCCCGCGCTGTGGCTGATCGTGTGCACGCTCACCGCCGGCTACGAGAAGCTGGTCGGCCCGATCAGCTTCACCGCCGCCGCCAACAAGTACGCGGCCGCGATGCAGCAGGGCCAGCTGCTGGCGCCGGCCAAGACCCAGGCGGCGATGCAGCAGATCGTCACCAACAACTACGTGGACATGGCGATGACCGGCCTGTTCATGGCGCTGGTCGTGGTCATGGTGATCTTCTGCCTGCGCGCCGCGATCCGGGGCTGGCAGACCAACCACCCGACCGCGCACGAGGAACCGTACGTGGCGCTGGCCAGCGTGACCGGCTGAGGAGGCGCGATGAACGCGAGCTTCCAATCGGTGCGCAAGTGGGCGGTGCAAACCGCCCGCCTGTGCTGCGGCGTGCCCGACTACGACGTCTACGTGAAGCATCTGCGCGAGCATCATCCCGAGCGCAAGGTGCCCAGCTACGGCGAGTTCTTCCGCGAACGGCAGGAAGCCCGCTACAAGGGCGGCGGCGGGCGCTGCTGCTGATCCGCCACGATCCTGATGCCCTGCCGGTGATCGCCGTGCCAAAGCGCACTGGCGATCCCGGCCCAGGCGAGGACAATGGGCGGATTGCCTGTACCGCCTGGCCTCCATGTTTCCACGCAAGCATCCCTCGCCTTCCGCCACGCCGTCAGAACATCACGCCGGCCTGCGCATCATCGCCATCTACGAGATGGTCAAGACCGTCTGCCTGCTGCTGGTGGCGATGGCCGCCTTCCACTTCTACCACGAGCAGAATTTCGACCGGCTGGTGCACTGGCTGGAGCATCTTTCGCTGGCCGACAGCAACGGTCTGCGCTGGAAGCTGGTGGAGGTGCTGCAGGACTTCGGCCCCAGCAGGTTCGTGGCGGTCGGCGCGGTGGCGCTGGGCTACGCGGTGCTGTTCGCGATCGAGGGCGTGGGCCTGTGGCTGGGCAAGCACTGGGCCGAATGGTTCACCGTGATCGCCACCGGCTCGCTGATTCCGCTGGAACTGTACGAGACGCTGTACCACTTCGGCTGGCTGAAGCTGGCCACCCTGCTCGGCAACGTGGTCATCATCATCTACCTGGTGCGCATCGCGCTGCAGCCGCGCGCGCCGAAATCGCGCGCCTAGACTTCGTGATGGACCGCCTCGGCTGGCAGCGCCTCGCCCTGCCGCCGCGGCATCAGTTCCACCAGGTACATCGCGGCCAGGATCAGCCCGCCGCCGACGACCATGCGCCAGCTGAGCGCGTCGACACCCAGCAACACCGCGAACGCGGCGGCGAACACCGGCTCGGTGGTCATCACGATCGCGGCGCGGGCAGCCGGCAGGTGCGACTGCGCCCAGGTCTGCATCAGCATGGCGCCGGCGCCCGCGATCAGCGCCATGTACAGGATGGCCAGCCACGCGCCGCGATCGGGTGGCAGCACCGGCCCGTGCGGCGCGGTGGCGAGCAGGCAGACCACCGCGATCGCGACCATCTGCACCGCCGACAGGCCGACCGCGTCGCCCGGTCGCGACCATTGGCCGAGCAACACGATGTGCAGCGCGTACAGCGCGGCCGAGGCCAGGGTCAGCCACACGCCGAGATCTACCGACACCCCGTTCAACGACAGCAGGCCAAGTCCCAGCGTGGACAGCGCCACCGCCAGCCACACGATGCCGGCCATGCGCTGGCCCAGCAGCAGCATCGCCAGGACCGGCGTGAACACCACATACATGCCGGTGGCGAAACCGCTGACGCTGGGCGCGATCAGCGACAGGCCCCAGGTCTGCAGCAGCTGGCCGCAACCGTAGACCAGGCCCAGCAGCAGGCCGCGCAGCACCTGGCGTCGACCCAGCCGCCACACCGGCCGGGCGAACAACACCAGCATCGCCGCCGCGGCGATGGCGAAACGCACGGCGAGAAAGTCCGCCACCGGCATGCGCCCGACCACGTCCTTGATCAGCACGAAGGTCGAGCCCCACACGGCGGTCATCGCGATGAGGCCGAGCGTGGCCAGCGTGGTGAGGCGGCGGTGGGTGACGGACATCGGGAAGGCGGCCGGGCAGTGAGGCGGGCAAGTTAGCGCAACCGGCGCGCGGTGTCGCGGCCTATTCGTTGTCGACCGGCGGCGGCCGGCGGCGGGCCTTCAGCAGCAGCAACCGCCACAGCTGCCCGGGAATCTGCAGCAGGAAGTGGGTCCAGATACCCAGCCACACGGTCACCGAAACCAGCCGGTTGTCGGCCGCCGGGTCGTGCTTGCGGAACCACTGCCACATGCCCCGGTGCTTGTGCCGGCTGACGAACACCGGACGGTGCCGGCTGGAGCTGCCCTTGCCGTGCAGCACGCGCACGTCGCCGGCCAGCAGCACCTGATAGCCGAGATTGCGCACGCGGCGGCACAGGTCCAGGTCCTCGCAGTGCAGGAAGTAGTCTTCGTCGAAACCGCCCATCCGGCGGAACAGCGCGCGCGGCATCAGCATCAGCGCGCCGGACACCGCCTCGGCCTCGATCAGCCGGGGCGGGATCTCCTCGTCCACGTTGACCTTCTCGCCGGCCCGGTTGAGCAGGCTGTTGAGCGAGCGCTGCAGCAGCGGATCACGCCGCCAGGACGCCGGATCGGCGCGACCCTCGGCATCACAGACCACCGCGCCGATCAGCCCCACCTTCGCCTTGCCGGCCAGCAGGCCGACCAGTCGCTGCAGGTCGCCTTCCTGCAGGACGCAGTCGGGGTTGAGCACCAGCAGCGCATCGCCCTGCGCCTGTTGCGAGGCGAGGTTCACCGCGGGGCCGAAGCCGAGGTTGCGGTGGTTGTAGATCACCTTGAGCCGGCTGTCGTGCGCATGCGCGCGCTCGATCGCCTCGGGCACGCCGTCGTGCGAGTCGTTGTCGACCAGCAGCAGTTCCAGGGCCAGCGAACTGGCCAGGATGCTGCGCACGCATTCGCGCAGGGCCGGACCGCTGTCGGCGGATACCACGACCACGCTGAGCGGCAGCGTGAACGGCGAGCGATGGAATGCAGGGGTATCCATTCGGCAAGTATGCGCGGTGACGCGTGAACGTAAAACCTCGAAGCGTCGACAGCGCGCGACTCCGGCCTCAGCCTTCGTCGTCCCGGCCGAGCACGGCCGGCAAGGCCAGTGGCATCGCATCGTCGCCGCGGCCGAGCCAGGGCTGCTCGCCATCCCAGCCGACCAGTTGCCAGCGCCGCAAGCGGTATCGCCGATCGCGCTGGCGATCCCACAACAGCAGCGAGCGTTCGTCGCGCAGGCGTGCGATCAGCCAGCGACCGGAAACGCTGAAGGCGACCGCGTCGCCCACGTCATCGATGCACTCGCCGGTGGCGAGCCGGCAGTGGCCATCGCTGCACACCACGTTGCCGCCCAGCGGATCGGACGGATGATCGACGACGGGCTGCCAGCGCACCGGCTGCAATTCGATGATCCGCGTCGGCGGTCCGCTGGGTGCCAGCGCCAGTTCCGGCCATTCGGGCGATGGCGGTGCCGGCGGAGCGCGTCGCAGTTCGCGATCGAGCCAGGCCTCGAGCCCCGCCAGCAGGGTGTAGCCGGCCAGCGCGCCAAGCAGGGCCGCGCCCCAGGCCATCGCGTCGCCACCCAGGCTGCGCTGCAGCGCGAACAGCATGCCCGGCAGTCCCCAGCGCAGCGCGCGACGGATCATCGCGGCGTGCGCCCCGGCAAGGCGATGTTGCAGCAACACCGTCGAGGCGGCGAGCGACAGCAGCAACGGCAGGTCCAGCCACCACGGCAACACCGCCAGCACGGCCATCCACGCTACGACCGACAGCAACGCCCGCGACGCGGGCCAGCGGCGCCAGGCCATCGCTCAGCGCCTCGTCAACCGCGGGAGGTTCAGCCGCACCACACGCGCGCGTTGCGGAACATGCGCATCCACGGCGAATCCTCACCCCAGCTGTCCGGATGCCAGCTCAGCTGTGCCGTGCGGAACACGCGCTCGGGGTGCGGCATCATGATCGTGACGCGGCCATCGGCGGCAGTGAAGCCGGCCAGGCCACCGGGCGAGCCGTTGGTGTTGAGCGGGAAGCTTTCGGTCGGCTTGCCGCGGTTGTCGACGAAACGCACCGCGCCGTTCGACTTCGACGGACTGCACACCTGGGGGAAGCTCACCCGGCCCTCGCCGTGCGCCACTGCCACCGGAATCCGCGAACCGGCCATGCCCTTGAAGAACAGGCTCGGCGTGTCGAGGATCTCCAGCGTGACCAGGCGCGACTCGTACTGCTCCGACGCATTGCGCAGGAACTTCGGCCAGTGCTGGGCGCCGGGGATGATTTCCTTCAGCTGCGACAGCGTCTGGCAACCGTTGCACACGCCCAGCGCGAACCTGGTCGGGTCGGCGAAGAACGCGCTGAACTGCTCGCGCAGCATGTCGTTGTAGAGGATCGAGGTGGCCCAGCCGCGACCGGCACCGAGCACGTCGCCGTAGGAGAAACCGCCGCAGGCCGCGAAGCCGCGGAAATCCGCCAGCTTCACCCGCCCGCTGGCCAGGTCGGACATGTGCACGTCCACCGCGTCGAAGCCGGCGCGGGTGAAGGCCGCCGACATTTCCACCTGGCCGTTGACGCCCTGCTCGCGCAGGATCGCGATGCGTGGACGCTCGCCGCTGGCGATGAACGGTGCCGCCACGTTCTGCGCCGGATCGAAGCTGAGCTTCGGGCTGATGCCCGGGTCGGCATCGTCCATCCGCCATTCCAGTTCGGCGTCTGCGCTTTGCGGGTTGTCGCGCTGGCGCTGCATCGCGTGGCTGGTCTCGTTCCACGCCTTGAACAGCGTGCTCCAGTTCCACTTGAACAAGGTCTCGTCGCCGAGGAACAGCTTGATGCCCAGTTTTTCCTTGGGCCGCCCGATGCGGTAGCCGATGCCGGCCAGGCCGTACTTCACCAGCAGCGCCTCGAACGCCTCGCGGTTGGCCTCGGCCACCTGCACCACCGCGCCGAGTTCCTCGTTGAACAGCGCGCGCAGGGTCGCCTCGGCCCAGCCGTCCAGATGGATTTCCAGGCCGCAGTGGCCGGCGAAGGCCATCTCCATCAGGGTGGTGATGACGCCACCGTCGGAACGATCGTGATAGGCCAGCAGGATGCCGGCGGCGTTCGCTTCCTGGATCAGCTCGAACAGTGCTTTGAGGCGTTTCGGATCATCCAGGTCCGGCGGCACGCCACCGGAACGGTTGAATACCTGGGTGAGGCAGGAACCGCCGAGGCGATCGCGACCCGCGCCCAGATCGATCAGCCACAGTTCCGAATGCCCGCGATCCAGCCGCAGTTGCGGCGTGAGCGTGCGGCGCACGTCGGTGACGCGGGCAAAGCCGGTGATCACCAGCGACACCGGCGACACCGTGCGCTGGTCGGTCTGGCCGTCGTGCCACACGGTCTGCATCGACAGCGAGTCCTTGCCGACCGGAATCGAGATGTCCAGCGCAGGGCACAGTTCCATGCCCACCGCCTTGACCGCGTCGAACAGCGCGGCGTCTTCGCCCGGATGATTCACCGCGGCCATCCAGTTGGCCGACAGCCGAATGTCGCCGAGGCTGGCGATCGACGCGGCGGCCAGGTTGGTGATCGCCTCGCCCACCGCCAGTCGCGCCGCATCGGCGCTGTTCAGTACGGCCACCGGCGCGCGTTCGGCCATCGCCATCGCCTCGCCGGCGTAGCCGTCGAAGTCGGCCATCGTCACCGCGCAATCGGCCACCGGCACCTGCCACGGGCCGACCATCGGATCACGATGGTTGAGGCCGCCGACGGTGCGATCGCCGATGTTGATCAGGAAGCTCTTGCTGCCCACGGTAGGCAGGCGCAACACGCGCAGCAGGGCCTCGTCCATGCCCACGCCGGACAGATCCGGCACCAGATCGATGCGCGGCTTGATCCGCTTCGCATCGCGATGCATCCGCGGCGGCTTGCCGAACAGCACGTCCATGGGGAGGTCGATGACGACCTCCCGGGAATCGGGAATCGGGAATCGGGAATCGTCAGAAGCAACAGCGGCACGCGTCACCAGCAGGCGGCGCTCGACGGTGGCGTCACCGACGACGGCGTACGGGCAGCGCTCGCGCTGGCACATGGCCTCGAATTCCGCGAGGTTCTCCGGCGCGATGGCGAGCACGTAGCGCTCCTGCGACTCGTTGCTCCACACCTGCATCGGCGACAGCGAGGGGTCGTCGCAGGGGATCTTCGACAGGTCGATCACGCCGCCGACGCTGGCATCGTTGAGCAGCTCGGGGATTGCGTTGGACAGGCCGCCGGCGCCCACGTCATGCACGCTGACGATCGGGTTGGCGTCGCCGCGGGCGCAACAGGCGTCGATCACTTCCTGGCAGCGCCGCTCCATCTCGGCGTTGTCGCGCTGCAGCGGGCCGTCGCGCATGATCTCGAACGCGCTGGCCATGCGCGGCGGCAGCGGCCGCTGCACTTCCCACGGCTGCGGATGGCCGGGAATGCGCAGGTCGGAGACCGAAAAACCGGTGAGGCCGGCCTTCGGCTTGCCGCCGCGGCCGGTCGCGCCCTCGTCGCGGATCTCGCCACCGGCGCCGGTGGCGGCACCGGGCCACGGCGCGATCGCGGTGGGATGGTTGTGCGTTTCCACCTTGATCGCGAAGTCGATGCGTTCCTCGTGGCCCCGCCACACGCGATCGGCCGGATCGGAGAAGAAGCGGCGGCCGGTGCTGCCTTCGATCACCGCGGCGTTGTCCGAATAGGCGGACAGCGTATGCGCGGGCGACTGCTGATGGGTGTGCTTGATCATGCCGAACAGGCTCTTGTCCTGTTCCTCGCCATCCACCGTCCAGCTGGCGTTGAACACCTTGTGCCGGCAATGCTCGGAGTTGGCCTGGGCGAACATGAAGAGTTCGGCGTCGGTGGGATCGCGGCCCAGCTCGGCGTAGCGATCGACCAGATACTCGATCTCGTCGTCGGCCAGCGCCAGGCCCAGCCGCCGGTTCGCCTCGGCCAGCGCCGCCTGCGGATCGGCGCCGAGCGTGACGTGCACCAGGTCGCCGGGTGTCCCGGCCAGGAACAGGCCCTGCGCCTCGTCGATGCGGGTCAGCACCGACTGCGTCATCGCGTCATGCAGCACCGCCAGGATCGCGGCGTGATCGGGCGCATCCTCCGCCGGCAGCCCGGCGACCAGCCAGGCCTGCCCGCGTTCCACCCGACGCAGGTTGAAGCCAGGCACGTCGAAACCGGCGCCGTGCAGGATGTCGGTGGCCTTGCTCGACCACGGCGAAATCGTGCCCAGCCGCGGCACCACCCACAGCGTGGCCGGTTCCGGCGCGGCGTCCTTCGCCTCCAGCACGGCCAGCAGCCGCTGGCGCAGCTCGCCGGTGGGCGCGCTGTCGGCGTCGATGAAATGGACGAACCACGACGCCTGCACGCGCACGCCATGATGCAGGGCATCAAGGTGGGCATTGAGGCGTTCGAGGCGGAACGGCGAGAGGGCGTTCTGCCCGTCGAGTGCGATCATGCGGGGAACGAAGCTATGCGAGGGAATTGCCCATTCTAGCTCAAGCCGTCTTCGGCTACGCCGAGACCCCCCTTCCAGCTCAAGCCGTCTTCGGCTGCGCCGAAGACACATTCGCCCCTCCCCCTGCTAGCAGGGGGAGGTTGGGAGGGGGTAGCCCCGGCTACCAAGCCGTCCCAGCGAAGCCGCGCCCCTGGCTTTTGCCCCTCCCTCCCTTCGCGCAGGGGGAGAACAGGAGGGGTCGCTCTTGATCCTGCCGCAAAGAGCACCCCACCCCAGCCCTCCCCTGCTGCGCAGGGGAGGGAGCATCGGGAATCAGCCGCCCTGCTTCAACGCCTGCAGCAGCTGTTCGGGCGTCACGTAGCCACCCAGGGTGCGGCCGTCCGGGCCGTAGATCGCCGGGGTGCCGTTGACGCCCAGCCTCACGCCCAGGTTGAACTGGTCCTTGACCGGGTTCACGCAGGTCGTCGGCGCGGGCGGGCGCCCCTGTTTGGCCGCGGTGAACGCTGCCTTGCGGTCCTTGGCGCACCATACCGACACCATTTCGGTATAGGTCGGCGTGGGGCCACCGGCGGTGGTCACCAGGCCTTCGCGCGGCCAGGCCAGGTATTCCACCGCGATGCCTTCCTTGTTGAAGTCCGCGATGTGTTCATGCAGCGCACGGCAGAAGCCGCAATTGACGTCGGTGAACACGGAAATCGTGTACTTCGGGTTGGCCGGCGCATAGACGATGCGCTCGGATTCCGGCACCTTGGCCAGCTCGGCCTTGCGGAAGCGCGCCCAGGCGTCGTCGCTGGCATTCTGCTTGCGGCCCAGGTCGATCAGGTCGCCGTGCATCATGTACTTGCCGTCGGCGCTGATGTAGAGCATCTGGCCCGAGGCGATCACCTGGTAGAAGCCCGGCATCGGCGCCGGCTCGATCACGTCCACGTTGATGTTCGGCGCCAGACTGCGGATCGCCTTCTGCACCATCTCGCGCACGGCCGGCGTCACCGCCGCAGTGGCGGCCGCCGCCGGCTCGTTCTGCACGGCGCAGGCACTCAGCGAAAGACCACCCAGGCACAGCGCCAACACAAGATTCTTCAGCATCACCAGCCTCGTTCATCGATCCGTCGCGGGGATCGACGGTATCGCCCATTCTCGCACAGGCCGAGGGCTCGTCCGGGGATGTGCGACGGAATGGCAGGGCCGGGGTTGCGCCGGAATCTCCCCGCGAGCCAGCCACGCCGGCACCGCGCCATTGCACCCCTCGACCCAGGCATCTCACGGCAATCCGCCATCACCCCCGCGGATGATGCTGCGCATGCAGCCGCTTCAACCCTTCCTTGGCCACCAGTGTGTAGATCTGGGTGGTGCTGAGCGAGCTGTGGCCCAGCAGCATCTGCAGGGCGCGCAGGTCGGCGCCGTGGTTGAGCAGGTGGGTGGCGAAGGAATGACGCAGCACGTGGGGCGAGATGCGTTTCGGATGGATGCCGATGCGCAGCGCGTAGCGCTTGACCAGGGTCCAGAACATCTGGCGGGTCATGCCCTCGCCGCGCTGGCTGAGGAACAGCGCCGCGGGCTGTCGTCCCTTCGCCAGCGCGGGACGGGCATCGGCCAGGTACTTGCCGATGTGCGCCAGCGCCTCTTCGCCGACCGGCACCAGGCGGTCCTTGCCGCCCTTGCCGGTCACCCGCAGCACGCCCTGGCGCGGATTCAGCGCAGCCAGCGGCAGTTCGACCAGCTCGGATACGCGCAGGCCGGAGGCGTACATCAGTTCCAGCATCGCGCGATCGCGCAGACCCAGCATGGTGGTGCTGTCCGGCGCCTGCAGCAGGCCGTCGATCTCGCGTTCGGCCAGCGCCTTGGGCAGGCTGCGCGGCAGCTTCGGACGTTCGATCAGCAAGGTGGGATCGGCGAAGCCGGGCTCGTTGCGGACCCGGAACGCGTAGTAGCGGCGGAACGCCGACTGCCGTCGCGCCAGCGATCGCACCGCCACCGCCTGACTGCCGTGATAGGCGGAAATGTCCTCGCGCCGCGCCGTGGCGAGCTCGCGACCGCGGCTGGCCAGCCATGCGGCCAGCGATTCCAGGTCGCGCCGATACGCTTCCAGCGTGCGATCGGCCAGGCCGTCCTCCGACCACACCCGCTCGACGAACGCAGCGATGCTGCGGCGGTCGGCTTCGGCGATACTGTCGCGGATCATTTCCTTCTCCATGCGCACGATGCTGGCCATTGCGCGCGCCCGACGCAAGCGACCGGACACGATGCCCGCAGATTCCACCGCCACCCCTGCCCCCTGCCCGCTGTGGCGCCGCCTGCTGGCGCTGGTCTACGACCTGCTGATCGTGGTGGCGATCGTGATGGTGGTAGGCCTGCTGTGCCAGCTCGCCACCGGCGGCAAGCTGATCACCACCGGCGCGAAGACCGTGATCCCGCTCTGGTACCAGTGCCTGCAGGGCCTGGTGGTGGCGGCGTACTTCCTCAGTTCGTGGCGGCGCGGCGGGCAGACCGTGGGCATGCGGCCGTGGCGCATCCGGGTGACCCGCGACGATGGCGGCACGGTGACCTTGCAGCAGGCGGTGATCCGCCTGCTGGTGGCCGGTGCGCCGATGGTGCTGTTGCTGCTGGCGCCCGCGTTCGGTCTGCGCACCACGCTGTGGACGCTGCTGGTGGTATGGACGGGCTGGTTTGCCGTGGCGCTGTTCGATCGTCGCCGGCGCGCCGTGCACGATTTCGCGGCGGGCACCGAAGTGCGTCGGCTCGATTGAGGCGGCAGCGTCCGGCTTCACGCCGTGCTCAGCCCGGGAAAGGTTCAATCCGCCGATGACCCGAAGCCAAGCCGACACCAGCCGCAGCGATGCCGACCTGGTCCGCATCAACCGCGGCTTCTACGAATCGCTGTGGTCCGCGGCCAGGCTGATCGGGCCGGAACGTTTCAATACCTGGCCGCTGTCGCGCGAGCTGGCCGAGGCCGCGCCTCGCCGGCTGGAAGTGGCGCCGGGCCTGCGCCCGCGACTGCCGCTGGCCGGCACCTGTTTCGTCGATCTCAGCCACGCCGCGCTGCGCCGGCTGCGGGCCGGCGGCGGCAACGCGATCCACGGGATGATCGGTCAGCTGCCCTGCGCCGACGCCAGTTTCGACCTCGTCTGCGCGCTCGACATCCTCGAACACGTCGCCGATGACGACGGCGCACTGGCCGAACTGGCCCGCGTCGCCGCACCGGGCGCCAGCGTGCTGCTGTCGGTGCCGCTGCATCCGCAGGCGTGGACCGCCTTCGACGAGTTCGTGGGCCATTACCGACGCTACGAACCGGCGGAAATCCTGGCCCGGCTGGCTGCACATGGTTTCGTCCTGGAACAGAGCGCGGTCTACGGCATGCAACCGGGCTCCTCGCGCCTGCTGGCGCTGGGCCAGTGGTACCTCACGCACCAGCGCGAACGCGCGATGTGGTGGTACAACCGGGTCTTCATGCCGATCGGGCTGCGCTTCCAGAAACCGCTGCAATGGCATGCAGGACTGGGCGACACCGCTGGCGTCGACGAGGTGCTGCTGCGCTGCACATATCGGCCAGCGACAGCGCCAAGCCACTGATTGGATTGGGAGCCGCCGCTGCGGCATCGCAACACGCACCGCCAAAACGGCGCTAAGATGGCTGCTTTCGTCCCGGCAATCCCCCTTCGATGCTCTATCAGATCCATGAGTGGCAACGTGCGTTCCTCGGCCCGCTGAGCCATTTCGCGCAGGCCAGCGCGAACATGCTCAACGACACCAGCAGTCCGTTTGCCCAGGTGCCGGGCGCGCAACGGCTGGCCGCCGGTTACGAGCTGATGCACCGGCTGGGCAAGGATTACGAAAAGCCGGAGTTCGGCATCCACAGCGCCACCGCGCATGACCACGAGATCGCGGTGATCGAACGGGTCGCGCTGGCCAGGCCGTTCTGCCAGCTCAAGCGCTTCAAGCGTTTCAGCGACGATCCCTCGACCATCGAGAAGATGAAGAACGATCCGGTGGTGCTGGTGGTGGCGCCACTGTCCGGCCATCACTCCACCCTGCTGCGCGATACCGTGCGCACCCTGCTGCGCGACCACAAGGTGTACATCACCGACTGGGTCGACGCGCGCATGGTGCCGGCCGCCGAGGGCACCTTCAGCCTGGACGACTACGTCGCCTACGTGGAGGATTTCATCCGCCACATCGGCGCCGCATCGCTGCACGTGATTTCCGTGTGTCAGCCGACCGTGCCGGTGCTGGCGGCGGTGTCGCTGATGGCCGCGCGCGGCGAGGATACCCCGCGCAGCCTGACCATGATGGGCGGCCCGATCGACCCCCGGCGCAGCCCCACCAGCGTCGACAACCTCGCCACCCAGCGACCGCTGTCGTGGTTCAAGGGCAACGTGATCCATACCGTGCCGCCGAATTACCCGGGGCGCGGACGCGAGGTCTATCCCGGTTTCCTGCAACACGCCGGCTTCATCGCGATGAACCCCGGCCGGCACATGACTTCGCACTGGGATTTCTACCAGGACCTGCTGCGCGGCGACCAGGACGATGCCGAAGCGCACCGCAAGTTCTACGACGAGTACAACGCCGTGCTGGACATGCCGGCGGCGTTCTACCTCGACACCATCGAGAAGGTGTTCCAGCAGTTCCTGCTGCCGCGCGGCCTGTGGGACGTGGCCGGCGAACGGGTCGATCCCGCGGCGATCAAGCGCAGCGCCCTGCTCACCATCGAGGGCGAACTGGACGACATCTCCGGCCTGGGCCAGACCGAAGCGGCACACGACCTGTGCAGCAGCATCCCGGCCGGGCGCCGCGCCCACCGGGTGATCGAAGGCGCTGGCCACTACGGCATCTTCAGCGGCCGCCGCTGGCGCGAAACGGTGTACCCGCAGGTGCGAGATTTCATCCGCAAGTTTGATCAGGTGGCGAAGTAGCGCTGGCGGATTGTCCGCTGCGCGGCGCGTTTCGTTGCTTTCAGAGTGATGGGTTTTCGTCCTCTTTTGGAGGGCGAGTCCCTTTCTCGTTTGCCCCGATGCGCTTGGAAGCAAGCGCTCAAGTGCAGAGCGGTCGATCGCCTTCGGCGACCGAGTCACTTTTCTCTTGTGTGGCCAAGAGAAAAGTAGCCCAAAGAGAAGGCCACCCCGATGGCGCGCCTTCCGGGCATCGGGCAACTGCTCCTGCGTTGCCTCAACTCGGGCATCCATGCCCTCGCCTGCCCTCCAGGTGCACGGGCGGGCTCCGGGGGTTCGCCGACAGTCCATCCATGGACTGACGTCGAACTGGCTCGCATCCCTGCGAGCCACCCCTGCGGGGCCTTTCCTCCGCCCACCCGCCGCGCCATAGGGGCCCCGGG
>ERZ778017.2780-NODE-2780-length-13462-cov-6.073767_pt1 | contig 13462 bp, 12 predicted proteins | sample MGYA00375747_ERZ778017 | MGnify/ENA primary metagenome ERZ778017 (study PRJEB29350, sample SAMN05509838) | bioreactor metagenome | biome: bioreactor; material: wastewater | place: South Africa: University of Cape Town | collected 2014-03-17 ... | reverse complement strand
GGATCCTTCCTCTCCGGCCATCACGGTCGCGAAGAAGCCCGGGGCTTTCCTATCTCTCAACACCCTCTCCATGAGGCCGGCTAAGCGTATTGGGCATGCTCTGCACAGATCCGGCCGCCACGCTGTCGTCTGCCGCAGTAGCTAGCAAGAGAACCCCGACAAGTTATAGAGAGCGCAATACTCCCTGAACCCAAAGCGGAGGATGAAAAAGCCTTGGCAAGCAAGGCAGTAATTTTGTGTGGAACAAAAAGCCCTGTAAGAACGCGCTGTGAAACGAGCCTTTACACTCCCAACTCAAGGCAATGGGCGAGAAAAACTTAATGTCGTCCTAGACGTATTTATCTGACCCCCCTTCACAGGAAAACCGCCAACTTACCAAGCCGGAAACCGGGAACGTCTCGCCACTAGGGGCGTGTCTAGAACGAGCTTTTCTAGGTGCCGCTGTGAAGCTGGAGCCATTCTGCAAGAAGGCCCTCTTCACAGGCCTACTCATGGGACATACAGTGGCATAAAAGCGAGAGAGAACAAATTGCGAGAAGATTTATTTTACTAGAGCTAGGAAGGAAGTAAGCCGACTCAGAAACCTAGATAAAGCCGTCTAGCAGCCATTTTTTGAAGAGATACTAAATGAGTGGGCTCTAGATGATGAGATTTTGAGGTAGTAGTATTTCCCTTTAAAGAGGGATTAATAAGGTTCACTGACTGAGTCGCTATGCGAGTCGGCACGTCATCTTTTGAGTTGGCTGTCCTAGAGTCGGCTTTTTGCGCCGACTCATATAAGGTAAGAGGCGACTCAAGACTAGAGATTGCTTGTTTGTGCGTTAACGACGCTACAAATGATTCCCAAGCGTGGCTGCTGAGTCAGCGAGTCCACCACTCCACTCAACCCTTTGGCAAGTTTTGATCCACGACCGGAAGGGCTGTTGTCATCTTGTTGATAGTTTGTTGCCATTGGCTGATATAGTGAGAGTGTGAACGATAACCACCGCCTAATGGCTCCTGAGGTACGCCCTCTGGTCCTTGAGACGCATCCACGTATGACTCCACGTCAACGCGAGGCGCTCGAAGCGGTGGTTAAGCACTACGTCGAGAACCGGGAGATGCCCACGTACGAAGAGATCGGCGACCAGCTTGGTGTGGACCGCTCTCAGGCACACGTCTTGGTATCGCGCTTAGTGCAGATGGGATACCTGGCCAAACCCGAACAACGGAGGGTGGCAAGGAACCTCTCGTTTACCTCATGGACGCTCGATTACGTCGAAAGCCAACTGGAGGAGGGGGTGAAACTGGAAAGCGGTAAGCAAGACACCATGCAGAAGTTTGTGAGCTTGGCGGTTAATGCCGGTCAAGCTTAATCACCCTGGGTAAACGAGTGTGCCCGGTGCTGGACACACCGGACACATTGAAGGGCTGGACTTGCTCGTCTGCCCCTAGTTTGCCCGACGTGGCTTCCCCATTGCAAGGGGAGGCGTACCTCTGGAGGCGCATAGGGGCAATGCCCACCTACGAAAAACTCCTCGCCTATGCTGGCCAGCTTGACGAGTGGAATGATTCCACCTACACGGGTGAGGAAACACCACGGAGAAGCCAGCTCCCTAATCGGATATCGACCCTTCGAGCCTTTCTCCGCCATCATGGGCTCGAGGAAAGCGACTCCATTGGACCCGAGCTGTATGACAACGGTCGGGGCATTGAGAGCTACGTGGGTGTGCTGGGCGTACAGCCCTCGACGAAGAGTGGGTATCGTGCCCACCTGCGTTGGTGGGTAGAGACCCACCAACGCCTCCTGAGGACACAAAACCTGCCGGATAACCTTCGGGAAGCAGTCGCCTTGGTAATTCAGCGGGAGCGAGAGCGTTTAGACGCAACCTACAAGGATCTCGCTGAACTCAGCGGCATCCAACGCCGTACCCTCATGCGCTGGGGAAACCAAGAGTTCGTGCCTAGCGACTATGGGGCGCTAACAAAACTCGAGAGATTCGCGACCCTTGCCCCTGGAACGTTCACGTCCCGCATCCATCGAGTCCGGAAATCCGGCAATTTTTGTCACCCTTCCCGCTTCGACGAGCGGGTCAACACGCCCCATCTCCGGCGAGCCGTGAAACTCCTGCTACCTCATAACTTCCAGGTGCTTCCTCGAGAACGGCAGGATGAACTACTTCGCCAAGCCACTGAACGCGTGATGACCGACAACGTCCTGCAAAGGCGGCTCCAGAACACGCTGCGCTACTCGCTTGGTCTAGAGCCTGACAACTTCGGGGAGGAGGTTCCTGAGACCCTTCGCGAGGAAATACGTGAGCTCGTTGCATTCAAGACGGACACCGTCGTCCTCGACCTTCGGCGTCCTGACAGTGCGCGCTGGCGTTCCAAGGAGTCGCAGAGAAACGCACTGGCGGTCCTTGGTTCTTTCCTTGGGTGGTATGTCCTTCCAAGCGAGCAGCAAGCACGAGCCAAGGGCCTCATCGGAGACAGCCCCACGAGGGAAGAGCGGATGCAGCTTGGTTACGGCGGCCGATGGGAGGGCCTGACGCTGGCGCTTACCGCAGTTCCGGAACTCGTCAGGCCTTGGGTTGACTGGAGGAGTAATGTCCGGTCCCTTGCGGAAAATAGCGGCGTTAAGCAGTTGTGGATTCAGATCGCCTCGCTCAACCACCCGGTCCACGGGTTCCTGATTCAGCACCCGCACATCCTCGACCGCCTGCCGGATCTGTATCGGAGACGGCTCAGTCCCAAGTACTTGACCCACCTCGAAGCGCTGGCCATGAGGGAAGTTCCGACGGCCGCCCTGCTTGAGAGGGAGCTCGCGCACAGGAAGGTCGCGTAGGCATGAGGGGGACGTCGCCGCTACCTAACCCGCGCACCTTCAACGAATGGCTCGTTGCCCGCATGTACGGCTATGCGAGTGAGCACAAGGAAGACGCCCGGCTTAGAAGACAAACCTTGAAACGCTCGCCCAGCTCGAGAGACGCCCTTGCCTTGGTGGCGCCAATCCTACAGATGGAACGGCCTCTTGATGTGCTGCACCAGGCTCATCAGATGGCGTTTGCGGAGTGCGGAGATCTAACCGCGGAGTGGCAACACGAGCTGTACCAGATAACCCTACAAAGCGCACTCCTGGCTCACTTCCCCTTAAGGGCCAAGCATTGGCCCGCGATGCGGGTTCTCTACGGCAGCCCGTCTCCAGCGTTGGCAACCGAGTCCCTCTGCGTAGGGAGCGCCCCAGATGGGGAGTACAGCCGTTACTCCATTGTGGTGCCGATCGCTGAGCTTAAGAATGCGGTCAAGAATCGATACCTCAAGGCGTCAAAGACCCCCCACATCATCGACCGGCTGCCCATCGAATTTGAGCCGATCCTCACCACCTATCTGGACGAAGTGCGCCCCCATCTAATCGCCAGGGGCGATGAGGCGCACGATTTCCTGATGACGAACACCAGGGGCGGGCGCCCCAACTACGACTGGCTTCACCAGAGGTTGATCAACTGGCAAGCCGACTTTCTATGCGTAGGAGGGCGGGGCCTTCAACTCGAAGGGGTTTCCCCGGCGGCGGTGCACGTTTACCGTCACATCGTCGCGACCCACCTAGTGAAAGCCACTGCCTCCTTCAGCGCCGCAGCTTGGCGCCTGTTAGACACCGAAAAGAGCGTCGAGGAGCATTACGCCGACTTCCTGCCCGGTGACCGGCTCGCCCTCAGCGAAAACCACCTGCGCATACCAGAGGAATTCCGGCCATGAATCCGGCGGCTCTCACCATGCCTAGCGTTGCCTCGCTGAGGCTTCTCAAGGACCAAGTAACGATTCAGATTGCCGATGACGTAGCGGATAGGAACCTCATACCTCCGCAGCACTTCACGGGAGATCTAAGGGACGATCGCTTCGTAAAGCGCTTGGTCGAGTGGAACCAGAAAGGCGCGGCTGTTTGGTTCAGCGTCAACGCAACGAACGGCGAAGGCCGCACCAAGAACGACGTCACATCGATCCGCGCTTGGTTCGTAGATATCGATCACCTCACCGATCCTGGCGATAAGGACGCCCGCTTACGGGAGCTCCTCGAAGATGACCTCGCGCCGCCCTCCGCTGTCGTCGAAAGCAGGAACGGTTTGCACGTCTATTGGTATGCCCCATCCGAGGGGGAACCAGTAGACGAGCGCCGCTACAAGACGATTGCGCTGCGCCTCGCGGAGCGGCACCAGGCCGACCCTTCGGTTGCCATGCTCACTGCCCTTGGGCGCGTTCCTGGTCTTCTGCACCAGAAGGATCCCAACGATCCGTTTCCCGTGACCGTGCGGTTTGAGGAAGCAGAGCGCGTTTACACCAGCAGCCAACTCCTGGAATGGTTGCCGCCTACGCGCAAAGAAGCTGCGATAATGCGCCCTGCCTCTGGTACGACCCTCATTGCTCGGAAGCGCCTCAGCCATCAAGGCACCACTCCCTATGGGCGGGCAGCTCTCGAACGAGCTGCGATGGCGACGCGGTCCGCTCCCCGAGGAGCACGCAACACAACCTTCAATCGCGAGATGTACGGCGTCGCTCAGCTCATCGGGGGTGGCGAAGTTGATGAGCACGAAGGCATCGCCATCATGCTTGAAGCCGCCAACGCAACCGGGATGGAAGAGCCTCGCATCGAGGCAACGCTTCAAAGCGCCCTAAGCGCAGGAAAAGCAGTTCCTCGAGCTGCTCCTGTTCCCGTAGCCATGCCGACAGAGAAACGTGCCAGCGACGATACGTTGCGCAAACACGCTAGGGCTCTCAAGCTGAACGATGACGCCCTGGGTTGGCTAATAGATGTAAACGGTCTGGCGATGGCCACAATCGAACGCTACGCCCTGGGTCTAACGATCTACAGGGGTAAGAAGGCAAACGCTGTCCACGACGCCCTTACCTATCCGCTCCGAGACATCGACGGCAATGCGCTTTCGCGGCTAGGGCGCGTTGCCATTCCAGGCGTCACACAGGGCGTTAGCGCTACTCACTGGACGCCAGGAGAGGCTTCCACTTACTGGGCGTACACGCCCTCTACAGCTACCGGCATTCTCATCGTCGAGAACCCTCTCGAGGCGTGGAGAATCCGCCAGGAGATCACTGCCAGCTCACTCGGCGACCGCCTAGCCGTGATATGCAGCTCCACCGCTCACGAAATCCCTGAAGCCTGGAAGGCGAAAGTGGGTCCATACGGATCCACCTCAATGTTCGACGCTTTCGAGCACATCTACTTGGGAATGCCGAGCACGCCGGCCGGCGAACGTTTCGCGCAGGACATAGTCAGCGCCCTTCGAACCGATACCTACCGGCTTGCCCCGCCTAACCCCGACACGAGCTGGGTAGAGTGGTTCCAAGCCCAGGCCGGCACGGCGGAGCAACTCGCCGTGCTTATCGAAGCTGCTCCTAAGACCGACTTTGCAACCGATGTACAGAGGGTCGAAGCCTACGCAGACGACCCCAACGCCACCGAGTTTCAGCCCGTCCGCATCAGCGTTGCTAACGCCTTCGCAAAGGGGCGGAACGGCACACCGTTCCTGTACTATCCCTACTCTGTCGGACGTCGCGGAATCGAGCGCCTCGAAGATGGAACGCAGATTGACACCGTCCATGAGGTCACTTACGTCTTGCGAAGCGACGGCCAACGCCTCAACTGGGACTACCTGCCGGCGCCTAAAGGAACGCCGAAGAGCCGTCGCTTCCTCGCGCTCAGCGACGGGACCCTCATCTGGAGGTCCCCGAGCACTAGTCGCTGGGCCACCTGGAGCCTGGATGCGATTAACCGCTTCATCGGCGCGAAGGCCAAGGGTGGCTCGGCGGCCACCCTCACAATCCACCAGGTCATCGACCAAATGTACGCCTACCTCCGCTCTGTTGTGCTTTTACCCCGAGACTGCGACTACAGCGTCCTAATCCTCGCAACCCTCGTTAGTTACGTTCAGCACATGTTCGACGCGGTTGGCTACGTTCATCTTCGTGGCCCTGGCGGAACCGGCAAGAGCCAGGTTCTCACTGCGTTACTCAATCTTGGGTGTAACGCCCACATGATCTCCGGTGAAACGAGCGGCGTCACGATTGTTCGAGCTCTCGACGAGCGCGGCGGACTAGCGGTATTTGATGACCTCGAGTCCATCGGCAAGCACGGCCGACGTGGAGGTGAGGACTCCGCCTTCTCCACCATCAAGCAGGTCATCAAGGTCGGCTACAAGAAATCGACCGCCGTTCGCATGGTGACCAACGTCAACGCGGACAATGCCGTCGAAGAGCTCAACTTCTTCGGCATGAAGATCATCTCTAGCACGTCAGAGGCCGACAGCCTCGTTGAGGCCCGCACCTACATCATTCCAACCCGCAAAGCCCCAGCCGGCTACAAGCTGCCCCCAGCTCCCCATGATCTGGACCTCACTCGGTTGCGAGACGAGTTGCACATCTGGGCCTTTGAGAACGCGGAAACCCTCCACGCGGCGATCGAAGCAGACCCTCCCCCTACAGACCGCTTCGCTGAGATCACCCGACCGATACGGATTCTATGCAGCGTGATCGACCATCCGACCCTTACCGCAGACTTCCACGCTGCCGTTCGAGCTCAGCAGGTCCACGTTGAAGACTCGGAGGAGAATGCCGAGGGAATAGTCCGCGACGCCCTGACCAACCTGGTGGCGCAGGGTTACACGAAAGAGGTGCAATCCACCCACCTGGCGTTCGAGGCGGCCACGCTCGCAGGACCAAGTTGGGGTAAAGCACGCACCACCGATGTCGCCCCTTGGGAAGACATGCAGCGGCTGGGATCCATGCTCAAGGTTAACGGCTGGGTGGAAGCGGGAAAGGACCGCCGCCCCCGCTTTCTGGGTGCCGACCAACCACGCCTCTACCGACCTACAGAAGAGTTTGTTGCCGGCGTTATGGAACAGCTCAGAGCTCGTGGCGAGCCTCTGCCCACAGAAGTTCGTGAAGCAGCCTCCTTCTGCTTAGACATTCAGAATTGCAACGAGTGCCCGTTTGTCTCGATCTGCACTTACCAGGAGACAAAGACGAGATACATGAGCAAGGCACGCAGGCTCAGGGGAGGCAGCAAGTGACGCACCTATCCCTCAGCCGAAAGGAAGGCGTACGCGATAGCGCTTGTGCGCGCTATCGCGTTTATCGCACGACTCGCAACTTCCAACGCAGTAAGCACCTCAGGCCGCCTGACAACCGAATAAGGGGATAGGATGGCCACACATCATGCCCTCCTATCTCCTCCTGAACAGATATCCGTATATACGGATATCTGGACGAAAGTAGATTGACGTGAAAGAACGAGTCGTTATCGCGATCGTGGGCCGCAAGGGCGGCGGGGGCAAGACCACCTCGGCCGCTTACCTGGCCGCCACGCTACATAAAGCGGGGCGCACCGTCACGGGTATCGACACCGACCCGGACGTCTCCTGGCTCAAGCTGCACGACGCTGGTCTGCTTCCCTACGAGGTGCTGCGCGGCAACCGGGACGACCTGCACTCGCAGATCGCGCAAGCTTCGGGCGACGTAGTGATAGACACCCCGCCCAACGACGAGGCGATCGTCTTGCTGGCCTCCGCGGTGGCTGACGAGGTCATCGCCCCACTCACCCTCACGGGGATGGACGCGGCGCGCCTCATGCAGACCTTGACCTCTGTCGCGCAGGTCGAGCGCATGCGTAACCGTCCCCTCGCGAGCGTGCTGGTGACCAAATACCGCCCCCGGCTGATCGTGGCGCGGGAGCTCCTTGCCGAGCTCGAGGAGCGCAACGTCCCCCTCCTCGAGGCGAAGATTCCCCTGCTAACCGCCTACGAGGCGTACGGCACGCCTACCTACCTGGACGACTACCGTGCCGTACTCGAAGAACTGGAGGTCCTGGAATGACCAGACGCAAGGGCGCCTCTGGGATCCGCAGCGGCTTGAGCGTCGCTCTCGATAGTGATGCGATCACCCCAGCAGAACCGCAGGCCGCGACTCCCCCGCCGCCGCGGAAGGGACGCGCGCGTAAGGCACCGGCCCCTCTCGAGCCTGCTGGTCTCCGGGGAGCGGAGCGCGCTGCCGAAGGGGACACGATCGAGAAGGTGACCATCACCATGCCAGCCAGCCTAGTCCGCAGCCTGGACGCGATCGTCTTCGAGCGCAAGCGCACGACCCGCGCGTACAACCGCAGCGCCTTGATCCAAGAAGCCGTCGCCGCCTTCCTCCAGGCCCAAGAGGTCGAGCCGGACAAATCGTGACACCGCTCCGAAAGCGCATATAGGTTCGTATTGATGTCCGAAGTAGGATTTATGGATATCCGACATAAGGATATAAGTTCATCCGCCCAGCCGCCCTCCCCGCTCGCGGTGGCGGAAGCGCAGCGCATGAGCGCCTGGGACGCCCTGCCGGCCGAAACGCGCCGCGCGTACGGTCAGTACTTCACGCCTGAACCGCTGGCGGCCTTCATCGCAAGCCGAATCACGCTCCCCGCTACCTCCGCGCGACCCGTCCGTGTCCTTGATCCAGGAGCGGGTGTAGGCAGCCTGGGGGTAGCGCTCCTCCAGCGCCTCGTGGGCGAGATGCCGGGGACGCCCCTGCACGTCACGGCGGTCGAGGTCGACGGGAACGTGCTGCCAGCGCTCGAGAACACGCGCACGGCGGCGCTCGCCTGGGCCCGGGCGCACGGGGTGGAGCTCGAGTTCGACGTCGTCCACGGGGACTTCATCGAGTGGGCTGCCGGGAACATCGCTGGCATCTACCAAGAGAAGCAGCTCTTCGACCTGGTCGTCATGAACCCGCCCTACGCGAAGATTGCGGCGCGCGGCAAGCAGCGGGCGCTGACCGCCCGTGTGGCGTGCGAGGTCGGCAACCTCTACGCCGCGTTCGTGGCCCTGAGCGTTGAGAGCCTGCGCGAGGGCGGGCGCCTGGTGGCCATCACCCCCCGTTCGTTCACCAACGGCCCCTACTTCAGGCCGTTCCGCGAGTACCTGGACAAGAAGACTGCTTTCGAGACCGTCGCTCTCTTCGAGTCGCGCTCGACTCTGTTCGCCGATACCGACGTGCTGCAGGAGAACGTCATCTACTCCCTCGTCCGCAGCGCGCGCCGGCCCGCGACCGTGAACGTGAGCTTCCACGGGAGGGACGGGATGGTCGAGGACGTGGCGATGTCCTACGAGGACTTCATGCCCTCCAGCGACCCCCAGCGCTTCATCCACCTCCGCAACGGCGACGAAGACCACGAGACCGCGCAGCGCATCAACACCCTGCCCTGCACCCTCGCGCAGCTCGGCTTGCAGGCGTCCACAGGCAGGGTGGTCGACTTCAGATCTCGGGACCACTTGCGCACGGAGCCAGGCCCGGACTCGGTGCCGTTGCTCTACCCCCAGCACCTGCGCAACGGGGCGGTGATCTGGCCAGTCGACGGGAAGAAGCCCAACGCCCTGGCGGTGAACAGCGAGACGCAGAAGATGCTCGTCCCCCGTGGCCACTATGTGGCGATCAAACGCTTCACATCGAAAGAGGAGAGGCGGCGAGTCGCGCCGACGTGGGTGCCCGACGGGCGCTTCGACGACGAGTCCCTCGCCTTTGAGAACAAGCTCAACGTCATCCACGCAGACGGAGCGGGCCTCGACCGCGACCTGGCGGTGGGGATCACGCTCTACCTGGCCTGCACCACGTTGGACACGTACTTCCGCCAGTTCAGCGGCCACACCCAGGTCAACGCCACGGACCTGCGCTCGCTGCGCTACCCGGACGCAAAAACGTTACGCTACCTAGGCCAACAAACATCCTCGCCCTCGGAGCTCGACCAGGACGGTATCGACGCGCTCATCGAGGGCGCACTCTGGGGGAAGCAATGAGTGGATTCACGGCCGCGCAAGCCACGAAAGTCTCCGAAGCCCAAGCCATCCTGCAAGAGTTCAACTTCGACGCGGAGCGCAGCAACCAACGCTCCGCGCTCGTGCTGCTCGCCCTCGCCGACGTAACGCCGGCAACCGCCTGGGCAGACGCATCGGACCCGATGCGCGGCACGACCGAGCTCATGAACTGGATCGAGGAGCATTACGGCGTCTCCTACGCGCCCAACACCCGAGAAACGGTGCGACGCTTCACCCTCCACCAGTTCGTCGCCGCCGGTCTCGTCGTCGAGAACCCCGACGACCCTAAGCGGCCGATCAACTCTCCCAAATGGGTGTATCAACTCACGCCCGAAGCCCTCACGGTGCTACGCGCGATCGGCACGCCGCAGGCGGGCGCGGCCGTGGCGGACTACACCGCCAAGCTGCCGGGCCTGGTCGCCAAGTACAAGGCAGCACGGGAGATGAAGCGGATCCCCGTCACGCTGCCAGACGGCTCCGCCGTGAAGCTGAGCCCAGGCGGACAGAACGAGCTCCTGAAGGCGATCATCGATGAGTTCTGCCCGCGGTTCACGCCGAACGGTGAGGTGCTCTACATCGGCGACGCCGCGAAGAAGTCGGACGAGGTTTACGAGGTCAAGCGGCTGGCCGATCTCGGCATCGTCCTCCCCGAACGCGGCAAGAAGCCCGACCTCATCGTCTACATGCCCGACCGGAACTGGCTCGTGATCATCGAGGCCGCCTCCACTCACGGGCCGGTCGACGCGAAGCGCCATGGTGAACTCAAGACGCTCTTCGCTGGGAGCACCGCGGGCCTAGTTTTCATCTCCGCCTTCCCCACACGCACGGATATGCGTAAATACGTAGATGTGATCGCCTGGGAGACCGACGCCTGGTACGCCGATCACCCGGACCACCTCACCCACTTCAACGGAGAGCGCTTCCTGGGGCCCTACGAACAGCCCTCAACCAACCCGCTCGAGTTCGACGCGGAAGAAGACGGGGACGCTTAGGTACATCACTTCGTCCTCGCCGAACGGATGCTCGAGCGGGGCGACATGCACCACGCGCCAAGTGTACCCATCCATCTGGTGCAGGGAGTTGACGACGTACCGAGCGGCGTTGGCGGACGAGAGATAGCAGATGCGAATCCTCATATCCCTTTCGTACAGCCCTTGCGCTAATCGCTGACGGAAACTGTTCGGGCCGGCCTTGGCGCTGAGCTTTCTTTTCTGGTCCATGAGTCCAGCCTGCGCCCAGAGTCGGGGGGTAGTCGCAGCGCTTCCCTTCGAAGGTTCTCAGGGTCGCCAGGCCCGGCGCCTCTGAGAACTGCTGTAGCAAGAGCTAAGCGACTCGACGATTAGCAGTCATGGCAGGCAGGCCCGACCACCACTAGACCGAAGCCAATTCAAGGGCGACGAAGTACACCTTGGGGGCAGAAACGGTCATGAGGTCTGCCTGAGGGAAAGGGGAGTCGCAAACGGTAACGTGAAGAACGCGCCACCTAACGCTATCGAGTTCGACGATTGCGCCCACCACGTACCTGTCAGCCGTAATCTCCACGATGTGTCTCAGGCGATCCATAGCCCCTTTTACGGGGTTTCGCGCCTTCTCTGCAGGAAACTTCGAGGAAGCGTAAACGGTAGGTGCGGGTGAACGGTCTCTTCTCGGGATGCGCTTCTTCTGAGCCATACCGGCATGATGAAGACAGGGACGGGGGGTAAGGACGGCGCCCCTGTCGAGCATCAGCGGCGCTCACTCCTCGAGGAACACCTCAAGGGGGAAGAGGTGCTGGACGCCCGTGGCTTCCCGACGTTCGTAATGGTGTTTGCGCATGTGCGCGCTCTGGCTCGGCAAGACCTCGAGGTTGTCCGGATGATTGTCGGTAGGGTCGCCGTTCTTGTGGTGCACCACTTCGTCGGCCTTTAGTGGTCGACCGAGCTTCCATTCGGCGACAGCGCGGTGCTCGTAGTAGAGGTCGCCCGTCCGCGAGTCCCGCCTCCGCCTATACGAGGACATATGCAGCGGCTCCTGAGAGGGACAGGGTCCAACGGGAGTGGGCCAACAAACAAGAGGATGTCATCGCTCCCCAGCCCGTTTCCGCCGAATTAATTCCGCAGCCGTGGCGCCCTCGCGCGTGATACTGATGTGCGAAGTGCGCTGCCGTTTCCCCTTCACTTTGTAGGTCTTGACTAAGCCCCGTTCTTCAAGGTCGCTGAGGCTTTTTGAGAGGGTGGCAGAGTCTGACCGCTTCGGAGGACGGCCTAGAAAGCGTTCAGCGCTCCAGCGAACGCCTGGGGGGTCTACGCTTTCAAGATATTCCCGCCTCAGGTACTTTGCGTGAGGCTCTTCCGCATAGATCCTGTCCAACTCCTTCACCGAAGCCATCATCTGGTCCACCCAACCCGTGATGGTCGCCAGGCCACCGGGAGGCCAGTGCAGAACACGATGTTCGGGCCAGCGTTTGAGGATGGCCGCCGGCGTTTCAAGCCCTTCCTCCTTGCTGAGCCACAACAGGAGACGCTTTTGAAGCTTCCCCATATGTTTCATTCGCTCTTCGAGCTCCACGTAGCCTCTCTTCCCAAGAAGGGCAGTCACTAACAATCTATAACCTTCGCTAACAATGCTCATTATACATTCACAGGCCAGATTATGCGCTAGCAACGGAGGCGGAACACTAACACAGGGCAGGGAAAGCTAGCAACTATAAAGATAGCCTAGCTGTTGAGGACAATTGCTTGTAAGTGTTAGGCGTTGCTAGCAAAAATGGTGTTTATGCCGTCGTAGACGATGTTATCGCGCTTGCCATTGTCCTGGAAGTATGTATAATCGAGTCAAGAAAAACGGCCCGCTCGGAGGCCGAACGGGCACGCAAGGCTAGAGATCTTGAGTGTATCCGACTTCCCTCCGAACCGATAGACCGTGGGTCCGGGGAAGGAGGCTCCCGATGCGGAGAGTCAAGATTACTCGCACGTACATACGTCCAGCTCGGCCGGTGCGTGTCACCGTGCGAATCCGTCGCGTCGTGCGCTTGCGCCGACGCTAGTTCTAGCAGGCACGCTCTAGGAGTTGGTCACCCACCTGGGTGGCCAACTAATTTCTATTCCGCCTCGCCGCCAGCCTCGCTCATATACCTGTACAGCGTGGAGCGAGAGACTCCCAAGGTTGCAGCCATCTCGCTGACGCTCTGATCGGGATCCTCCAACATGCGGAGGGCCATTGCCACTTGGCGCTTCTGGAGCTTCTTGGGCCGGCCACCCTTCCGCCCCCGGGCGCGCGCCGCGGCCAGGCCCGCGTGGGTGCGCTCGCGAATGAGTTCGCGTTCGAACTCGGCCAGCGCGCCGAAAATGTGAAACACCAGCCGACCGCCGGGGGTAGTGGTGTCGATGCTCTCGCCGAGGCTCTTGAACCCGATGCCGCGGCCATGGAGCTCGTTGACGGTGTCGATCAGGTGCTTGAGGCTGCGGCCCAGGCGATCGAGGCGCCACACCACCAGCGTGTCGCCCTTGCGTAGCACGGCTTGCGCCTGCGCCCAGCCGGGCCGCTCGCTGCTGGCGCCGCTGACGTGCTCCTCGAACACCTGCTCGCAGCCCGCCTTCTCCAGGGCGTCGCGCTGCAGCTCGAGGTTCTGGTCGAGCGTGCTGACGCGC
>ERZ778017.2779-NODE-2779-length-13463-cov-89.939290_pt1 | contig 13463 bp, 11 predicted proteins | sample MGYA00375747_ERZ778017 | MGnify/ENA primary metagenome ERZ778017 (study PRJEB29350, sample SAMN05509838) | bioreactor metagenome | biome: bioreactor; material: wastewater | place: South Africa: University of Cape Town | collected 2014-03-17 ... | reverse complement strand
GGAAACGACAACTCAAATTTTGTTCGAGAGTCTGTTTTGGACATGATCCCTAACGGGCGGTCTCAAAAGTGAAGTGCAACACCCTCACCAAGGGTAATGTACGCAGATGAGTTCCACATACACGCACTTGCAGCCTGAAGAGAGAATGACGCTGGCATCGCTGCACCAGCAGGGTTACAGCGGCCGCAGCATCGCACACTTGCTCGGACGCAGCCCCAGCACGATCAGCCGTGAGATCAAACGCAATGCCTGTGCTGGCTCCTACGCCAGCGCGCCTGCTCAACACATGTGCCAGCAGCGGCGTGTTGCCTCGCGACCTTTGCCCAAGCTGCACAGCGCAAGCTGCCTGTGGTTTGTCGTGAGCACCATGCTCACTTGGCGCTGGTCGCCTCAGCAAATTGCCCGCACACTCAGGCGCATGCACCCTCAGGACCCCAGCCTGCACATCTCGCACGAGAGCATCTACACGGCCATCTACGCGTATCCGCGAGGGGAGCTGCGCCGCCAGCTCATCTCGTTGTTGCGCCAGGGCAAAAGCACACGTCGCCCTCGTTCGGCGGGAAGCGACCGGCGTGGCCAGATTCCCGATATGGTTTCCATCCATGTGCGCCCGCCCGAGGTCAATGATCGCCTGATGCCGGGGCACTGGGAGGGTGACCTGATCAAGGGCGCAGGCAACAAGTCGGCGGTGGGTGTGCTGGTGGAGCGCTCTACGCGTCTGGTGCTTTTGTGCAAGATGCCTGATGCCTCGGCCGAGAGCGCGCTGGCGGCGTTCACCAACAAGCTGCGCCAGATCGCCGAGCCGATGCGTCAGACGCTCACCTATGACCAGGGCAAGGAGATGGCCCGGCACAAGGAGCTGGCTGCGGCCACGGGCATGCGGGTGTACTTCTGCGATCCGCACAGCCCTTGGCAGAAGGGCAGTTGCGAGAACACCAATGGCTTGCTGCGCCAGTTCTTGCCCAAGGGCACGGACTTGAGCGTGCATGACCAGGATGCGCTGGACTCCATTGCCGACTTGATGAACAACAGGCCACGGCAGACCTTGAACTGGGATTCGCCCTATCAGGCGTTTCGGAAGTTCATGGTAGATATCGAAGAAAAAAGCAGCGCTACCATTCATTGAATATCAACCAGTGGTGTTGCACTTCGCTTTTGAGACCGCCCATTTGCAAGGGGTATCTATTTAGCTCCAGTGACGTCAAAATAGCTGGATGTAAACCCAGATGCTAACACCGATTCCCGGGCAGGACTACCCTCGCACCTGGAACGAATTTCTTGACTGGTTTGCCACCGAAGAGGCCTGCCAGGCGTTCCTGGAAAAGCTGCGCTGGCCCCAAGGCTTCGTCTGCCCGCGTTGTGGCAACGCAGGTGATGTGTACCGCGCCAGCCGCACCCGCCTGATGTGCCGCTCATGCCAGTACCAAGGCACAGTGACCTCTGGGACCATCTTTGACAAGACACGCACACCGCTGCGTGTATGGCTGGCGGCTGCGTGGTACCTGACCAATCAGAAACAAGGCGTCAGCGCCCTGGGGCTGCAGCGCGTATTGGGCTTGGGAAGCTACCAGACCGCCTGGACCATGCTGCACCGGTTTCGACGCGCCATGGTTCGTCCGGGCCGGGACAAGCTCAAGGGGCTTGTCGAGGTGGATGAGGCGTACCTGTCCATCACGGATCGCAAGAATCCCGCCACCCCGGCAGGGCGCAAGAGCAGCACCACCAAAGTGTTGATGGTCATGGCGGTGGAGATCGTAGAGCCTAAGGGGTTTGGACGCATCCGGTTGCGCCGCATCGACAGAGACTCCGCCGCCCACGTCATCCCCTTCGTGCAGGAGGCGGTCGAGCCCGGAGCCCGGGTACGCACGGATGGTTCGGCGGCATACCGCGCTCTGGGAGAACTGGGTTACACCCACCAGCGCACTGTCATGCTCGGCTCAGATGTACCTGCCCATGTCTCCATGGCGGGAGTGCACCGGGTTGCCTCACTGGTACAGCGCTGGGTGCTGGGAACGCACCACGGTTCTGTGCAACCCGAGCACCTGGATGCCTATCTCGATGAATTTGTGTTCCGATTTAACCGGCGCACATCCAGCTCACGCGGGATGCTGTTTTACCGCTTGCTGCAGCAAGCGGTGGTCACGCCGCCAGTGACGTATGGGGATGTCGTAAGCAAGAACACCGGGGAGAGGCAATCGGATACCATTGTTGGATGAAATCACAGTATCAATGGGGTCTGCTGGAGCTAAGCGGATACCCCTTACATTTGCACAGTGTACGCTCAATCAACCCATGACTGATCTATGGAAAGGAAGGGGGGGCGCCTTGCCGCCTCGCGCGCCGGGGCTGCATCGATACGACCGCAGTACCTCGTGCAGTTGCCATCGGACCATCACCAGTCGCCGCGCACCCGACAGCCGCTTCGTGGCAGTTAGCGCGAGTACGCCAGGCCGAACCGACCGCCAGCCTTCTCTGCAAGCGCGCCGCACGCCTCGCGGCACACGTTCGCCACGCGAGCCGTGGCGGGTGTTCGCCCCCCCGCATCCCGGCCTAAAGCTGCGCGACGATGTATTGCCCGCGCTGGGGCTGTCCGTGACTCAGGCCGCGCAGCAATTGGACGTGTCCCGCGTCGCCTTGTCGCGTGTGGTGAATGGCCGCGCCGCTGTGTCCCCTGAAATGGCCCTGCGCATCGAGGCATGGCTGGGCGTGGAGCGTGGTGGAGATGCCCGCGTCTGGCTAGCAGAGCAAAGCGCCTATGACATGTGGCAGGCGGCGCAGCGATTCAAGGACAAACCAATGCATGTTCACCCCGCGCCCGCGATGGCCGCATGAATCCGCGAGGCCCCGGCGCGGACTGACCGGGGCAAAGGCGGGGCCGCAAGGTGCCGAAACACCAGAGCGGCCCCTGACAACAACTATCCGAGATGCAGTTTTTCGCGATGAGCCTGCACGGGCACGCCACCGATGCAGAGGCTGAGCACCGCTGGGGCGACATCGCCAAATTCAAAAACATGGAGCGCGTCTATAAGGGCATGCTTCCGCCGTAACCGTTTCGCCCCAGCTAGGGCAGGGTGAGGGAACTTGCTCGGCCGCGCCGGGGGCCCCCGGGGGGAATTTGACGGCTCAGCCTGCCAGCGACGCTGGTAGCTGCGAACCGTCTTGCGGTCGATGCCCGTGATGCGAGCGATCTCGCGTTGAGAGGTGTTGCGCTCCAGCAGTGTCTCTATGGTGGCGCTTTGGTTGAACTTCAAGACATTCACTCCTTGGCCTTCCCTCGGGGAAGACAGGATCAATGTCCTGCCAACAGGTGTCGTCGGCGCCGGCGTTTAACCCCTGTCCCCGATCAGTTCAGGTGGGGGAGTTTGAGGTGGCCATAAGCGGGGGAATTTGGATGGCCATCAGGGCTCGCTCTACGCGTTCGGTCTGTTCGGCCTTGGTGCCTTGGTGTCGACCAGCGCCACCCCCGCTCCAAACGGCCTGATAACTCCTTGCTGGAAATGCAGCCAGAACGCACCAGGTCGCGCGGCACGGTGGCAAAACGAAAAAGTGGAAGTAGGGTGGCGCCGCAAGGATAAAACGCTCCTGGCGCGGTTTGTGGCCTTCACGAGCGAGGCGTTGCAGCACCAACCCCAGCATGGGCTCGACGAAGGGGCCACCACGCAACCAGCGCGCCAGCCACTTCGTCCCTGGCAAGCCTTTGGGTGGCCGCTTCCAGCTTACCGGCTTACCAGCTACCCCTTTTCCTGCGGCTACAGCGCCAACGCGCTCGCAGCGGCCCGCTTGGCCTCGGTCAGCGTCCTCTCAGTGCCGCCGCTCCCTGCGGCCTCCCAGTCCCACATCTCGCCCGCAGGCACCATGCGCACGACCTTGCCACCGTAGTGCCCGATTAGCTCTGCACCATCGGTCTGCCAACCGCCTGCGTTGATGACCCTCAGCACCTTGGTCGCTCGATCAGCTTGGATCACGTCTGCTTGGTACTCAATCCACTCCACGTTCACATTTCTCATCGAACAGGAAGCCCAGGTCACCCGTACATCACTTCGCGCCGCCGCAGCCACCGCCGCCCGCACCCGCGCACGATGATCGAGCTTGCACCCACGCTCATCCTGCGCTGCTGCTGTGTACGCTACAACAGCTTGCGTAGGCCGATGCCCCGCAACTGCTGCGCACACACCCGCGCTGACCGCGCATATAGCATCCGCTAGCTGCCGCATCGCCGGCCCCGTCTTTCGACTCGCCTCGACCTCCAACCAGATCACCTGCGAATCGTTTTGCGTAGCGGATGATGAGGCGCCTGGCGTGGATCGAAACGCGATCCCATCGGGCAGCTTCACCAGCTGCCCCGCCGTACGCCTGAGCAGGCGCTCCGGCTGGATGTCCCAGCCCCCCTTGAACAGATCAACCAGCACTTGAACTGCGAGCAGGTCGTGGCGCCAGGTCGCGGGCGGGCGCCACGATCCATTTTCAATCTCGCCAATATCTTTGCCAGCTCGCGCATTCATACCCGCGTCGGCAAGCACCCGCACGCCGCGCGTGGCAAGCACAAGCGCCCGACCTGCACGCTCCGGCAGCGGTCGTTCGAGGATCAGCCTGCGATCCGCCAAGGATCGCGCGAGGCGTTCGCCTTGCTTGCGCGCATGATCGTTGCCCGGATACTGCAAACATCCCAGTTCGGATGGCCTTAGCCATCCAAACACGCTGATCGCGCGCAGCCCGTCGAGGTCATTTTGGTGATGAATTTCAGTAGGGGTCATGCACCGTATAGCGCATTGCACGTGTTCCTGAACGTGTTCCCGGGCATCGCCGCTGGGGAACACGTTTGCGAAACACGCCAAGGATCCCGTCCCCGTCGGAGGTGACGGCGAGGCTGTGCTGCGCCAGCCCTGAAAACTCCCTGCTGTGCAGGGTGTTTCTGACCGACTTCGTAAGGTCGGAGAACTACGCCCACCTGCGCGCCTGCGGCGCCGCCAGCAGGTGGCTGCGCGGGCTGGGTCGCTGCGCTCCTTGCCGCCCTTGCCTTCACGAAAACTGCCCACTGCGTGGTCCGTTTTCTCCAGCGCCCGTCCTGCGGCGGGCTCGGGGGCGCTCCCGCTGGCCCATGGCCATCCCCAGGTGCCCTGGGGACCGCTGCGCGGGCGGGCATGCAGATTTCTCATGCCGCCCGGCCAGAGGCCGGCCGTCACCAGCGTCCCTTCCCCGTCGACCCGCGCTGCGGTTCGGCGGGGCCCCGGGGGACGCTTTTCGAAACCCGCATGCCCGCCCCCTGACGGGTTCGGGAGCGCGGGCTTCGCCCCCACTGAGCTTTTGCCCGACCAGTCGCCCTACGGGCTCCGGCTTGTCGGTCAAAACTCAGCGGCTCCCCCAGCAGGACGAGTCCTGCACCTGGGCTATCGCCCCCACTTCCCGGCTCCGCGCCGACCACTGCGCTTCGCTTCGGGATCGTCGTCGCGGCCCGTGAAGCGGCTCCCCCGTCTGCGGCTGCGGCGCTGTACCCGTGCATCATCAAAAGGAGCCCAGATGCCCGCCTCAACGCCTACCAGTTCGCAATTCTTTACGACGACCGGTTTGCCAGCGCCGTCTCTATGGGAAGAGGCCCGCACGCGGCGGGCACTCGGGTGTTTAGCTGTCCTGCCGGGGTTCGGGTCCGGCGTCGATCCAGACGAAGCGCTGGCCTGCGTTGAGTGCGCCGACCATGACCCGACCGTCGTCTATCGTGACACTGCAAGCTTGGTAACCCCGGGGCAAGGGAGCTGCCTTGGCCAAGGCTTGGATACGAGCGGTTTTGTCCTGATGGCTACGGTGTTGCAGCAGCTCTTGCTGGGCTTGCCTGACGAGGTTGGTGCGTTCGTTCTCGCCTAGGCGCCGGTCTTGCAAGATGCGCGCTACGCGCCGCGCGATGCTGCGCTCTGTCGGGTCGGCCGATTGGCTTTCGGCGAATGTGATCTCTGCCATGTCTTTCTCCTGATGTGAGTGATCCAACGCACGCGAAGCAGGTAACGGGGGCTAGGCTTGTGTGTCTGAAACAGCTAGGGACCGATTCAGACAGGCGGCAAAGCCCGTTACCGCTTTCGCGGTGCGAGTCATACACAGGAGAAAATCTGTTAATTCATGGGCAGCTGGCTGGGTGTGATGCCGTTTGGGGAATCCATGCAGGCGCTGGTTCAGCACCGGTTCGCGATCACCCGTGACGTGAGCAAGTATGGCGCAGACTTCTGAATCCGCCAAGTCATGGTCATGCCCGGCGCAGTCAAGAGCAGCGTGACCGACCAGAACGATACTCGCTTGAGGACATTCTTACCTCAGCCCCCACCGTCTGGTGGGGGCTTCCTCCCTTGCCCTACGGGCAATCCACTTCCTCGCACCTGGCGCGGTTTACGGCCTTCGCGAGCAGGGCGTTGCAACACCAACCCCAACATGGGCTCGACGAAGGGGCCACCACGCAACCAGCGCGCCAGCCACTTTGTCCCTGGCAAGCCGACTACGCCACCTGGCAGAGCTCTGGGTTGCCGCGCTGGGTCAGCTTCAAGCCCTGATTGGCGTAGATGTCCAGCGCGTCCGGCAGGCAGTCGCGGTAAAGCTCATGGCAGGCCCCTTATTCGGCGGTCGCTGTGCCAGTTTTGTATGGGATTTTTGGATGCAAATTATCACAAATAGTCTGTTTTACAGCGCCAATTTATCCATTGCGGCGGCTGTTTCTGCGTGCAGCAAGTGCCCGTAATGCTTTTCGATCATCAGCAGGGACGTGCCCGCAATCTTGCCCACGGTCATGGGATCAATTCCGCCGCGCAGCATGTCGGTGATGACGCTGTGCCGCAGGGTGTACGCCACGGTTTCAGCCGGTAATCCGGCCTTTTTTGCGGCCCTGGCAATCAGCGTTTTCCAGCGCTCTTTATTCCACGGCGTGCCATCGGTGTAGTGGATCAGCGGCGCCGCTGGCAGCTTGTCGCGTGCCTGCTCTTGCAGCAATGCGACGGTTTCGGCGCTCAGTGGCACATCGCGTCCTGCATTGGCCTTGTCGTGGTTGATTCTGAGCATTCGCAACCGGGGTTTGAAATCGTGCACCGTCGTGCTGGCCAGCGCACCAGGCCGCAGGGGCAGCAGGCACAGCACGCGCACGAAGGCTTGCGCGAAGTCGGGCAGGGCGTCAACCAGTGCTGCGCGTTGCTGGCGATCAAGCACCAGCTCACGGCGTGCGGTCACGGGCTCGGGTTTGATGGTTGACCATTCAATGGCCTGGTCCGCGCTGACGTAGCGCTCGTGAACGGCAAAATTCAGTGCGGCCTTGAGCGTCGCTAGATTGCGGTTGCGGGACGCTGGCGCCATGTCCATGCTCGCTCGCCAATCTTTGATGTCTCGGCTTCGCAGCTGGGTTAGCTTGCGCTTGCCGATGGCGTTTTTGTAGATCGTCCTGGCATAGCGATATTCGGCATCCCTGGCGTTGGCTTCGCCCTTCTCGCGGGCGCGATCCTTCACATACTCGCGGCAGGCGTCGGCAACGGTCACGACAGCGCTGGTGTCAATGCCTGCTTCGATTTCTTTGGCCCACGTGCGCGCCAGTAAAACGGCGTCGTCGTAGCTTATGTCGTCCTGGCCCACGCTGTTGTAGCGGTGGCGTCCGTCCGAGTGCTTGCGGGCGATCCAGCTGCCCCCGGTTTCTGTCTTGCGGTAGCCGAGGAATAAACCCTTTGAAAGTGGCGCCCCCCAGTAGGGCTCACGGCGGATTTCCAGGGCATTTCGGATGCGTGCTTTGTCGATGCTGAATCGGGCCATTTTTTCGTCCGTACGGATCTGGTACGGATATATGCTATCAGATTCGGTCGGACGGCATTGGACGTGTTTTCATATAAATCAATAACTTACATCATCCAAGGGTGTCCAATAAAGTGTGGTTTTTAGCATTCACACGGCAGGGGTCACTGGTTCGATCCCAGTACCACCCACCAAGACAAAGAGACGCTCCGTTGCTACAAGCTTCGGAGCGTTTTTCTTTGTCTGAAACAGCCCGGACGCATTCGAGGCGCGCTGGGTGGCGATGTCCGTGGCCTGATCATCGGCCGGGCGTTCCGACCACCGATCCACTGGCCTGGTGTTGCTGAACGAACTGGGCGAAGTGCGGCGCGGCCAGCGGCTGGCTCAGGTGGTAGCCCTGGATTTCGGTGCACCCGTGTTCCAGCAGGAAGGCCCGTTGTTCGGCAGTCTCCACGCCTTCGGCGATGGTGCGCACCCCGAGCCCGCGGGCCAGCTGGATGATGGCGACGACGATGGCCTGGTCGTCGGGGTCGACGTGAATGTCGTGAACGAAGGACTGATCGATCTTGAGCTTGTGAATCTTGAAGCGCTTGAGATAGGAAAGCGACGAGTACCCGGTGCCGAAATCATCGATCGCCAGTTGTACGCCCAGCGCGCGCAGCTCCTGCATGTGCTGGGCGGCCGCATTGGGGGCCTTGAGCGCGGCGGCTTCGGTCAGCTCCAGTGCCAGGCGCTGGGCCGGTACATCGGCTTCCTGCAGCGCATGGTGCACCAGTGCGGGCAGGTTGGCCTGTCCGAATTGCACCGCCGAAAGGTTCACCGCCAGCACCATGGGCGGCAGGCCCGCGTCCAGCCATTGGCGCAGTTGACCCAGGGCCGTGCGCAACACCCACTCGCCGATCGGAATGATCAGGCCGTTGGATTCAGCCAGCGGGATGAATTCGGCGGGCGAGATTGCACCCCAGCGCGGGTGCGTCCAGCGCAGCAGGGCTTCCGCGCCGATGATGGCGCCCGTGGCCAGGTCCTGCTGTGGCTGATAAACCAGGTGCAGCTCACCGTTGGCGAGCGCCTGCTTGAGTGCATTGTTCAGCGCGAGCAGCCGCGCGGCGTGTTCCTGCATCTGCGCCGTGAAAAGGCAGGCGTGGTTGCGCCCCTGTTGCTTGACCTGATAGGCGGCGGCCTCGGCACTCTTGAGCAGTGCCTCGAAATCGCGTCCGTCGTGTGGAAAGAGCGCCACGCCGATGGAAGCCGTGCTCGAGATCGTGTGCTCCGCGAACTGCATGGGCTCGCAGAGCAACTTGAGCAGCCGCTGCGCGGTTCGCATGGCTTCGTCGGCCTGCGCATCGGGCAGCAGCAGCGTGAATTCGTCGCCGGAGTGGCGTGAGACGATGTCCTGCTCGTTAAGCGCCGCGCGCAGCCGCCGCGCGGTTTGCACGAGCAGCTGGTCACCCACCCCGTGGCCCAGCGAATCGTTGATGTCCTTGAAGTGATCCAGGTCGATCCAGAGCAGCGCCATGTGCGTCTGCTGCTGTGCCATCTGCTCGAAGATGCGCATCAGCTTGCGCCGGCTCGGCAGGCCGGTGAGCTGGTCGTAGTTCACCAGATGCTCGATGCGCCGGCTGGCCTCGCGCTCGGCCGTGACGTCGATCTGGTAGGACAGATAGTGGGTGACGGCGCCGGTCGCATCTCGCAGCGGATGGATCAGGAGCAGGTCCACGGTTTCCTCGCCCGCTCTGGTGAGGTTGATCACCTCGCCGCGCCAGGGCTGGCCCTGGACCAGTTCGGACCACATGGCCCGGTAGGTGGCTTCGGAGGTCTTGCCCGATTTCAGCAAGCGGGGGTTGCGTCCGATGACGTCGTTGGCGTCATAGCCCGTATGCCGCGTGAAGGCCGGGTTGACGTAGATGATGCGCGCATCGAGGTCGGTGATGATGATGGTGGCCGGACTTTGCGCCACCGCATAGGAGAACATGCGCAGGGTCTGGGCCGTTTCCTCCCGTTTGGTCACGTCCCGCGAGATCACCACGAAAAGCGGCCTGGCCCCTACATCCACCATTGCGCGTGCCACCGACAGTTCATAGGAACGAAGCTCGTTGCCGGGCAGCTCGAGCGCAATGATCTTGCCGCGCGAGAGACCCTGGTGCCCGGCCTCCTGAAGCGCTTGCAGCACAGTCTGGGCCTCGCGCGGGTGCATGATGTCGTTGACGGTCTTGCCCAGCAGCCCATCGGTACCCGTCAGCAAGCCGCCGGCGCTGCCGGCATGAACCTCGAGGTAGCGGCCTTCGTCGTTCATGACGAACAGCAGGTCCGGCAGCGCCGCAAGCATGGCCCGCTGGCGTGTCAGGGCAGTCCGTAGTCGTCCATAAGGCTGGCGCACGGTGTCGGCAAAGGCCGCGCGGTACAGATAGACGAACGCCAGTACCTTGTACAGGTGCCCGGTCAGGTTGTAGAGGTCGCTGGCGCGCGCATAGCGGGCAAAAAAAACCTCGCTCATGGCGACGATGCCCGCCGCCATGAAAAACAGCACAGCGTTCGGAAAACCGGGCTCGCGCAGGCGCTGCCAGAGCTTGAACGCGGCGAGCAGGTACAACGCGATCAACACATACTCGCTGCCGATCTTGAAGTCCGTGAGGCCCTGACCCGGGAGGTAGGTGCGCGGCAGCCACGTTGCGTTGCCGAGAATGGCCAGATGCGCCAGCCCGACGGGTATCAGCACGGCGGCAAGAACCAGGACGGGTGAGCGCGCGCGCCGGGCAAGCGCGCGACTTTGCCAGGCAAAGGCCAGCAGACCCAAGGCATCGAGCAGGCGCGCGGCCAGCCAGAAGAGGATGGCCTTCTCGGTGGAACCTGGCGTGACATAGACCGGCATGCCGGCGTAGGAGAGCGCGTGGGAGAAATCCAGCAGCGCAGAGCCGAGAAACACGCAGGCCAGCAGCATGGCGCCGGGGGGCAGCGATTCGTGCCGCAGGCTCCATACCGTGGCGAAGATCATCGCGCTGATGACGATGGCCAGGGTTTCCAGCGCCGTGTGCAGCGGCAGATAGATCTCGGGCGCCAGCGTTTTGTCGGGCTGGGGCAGCAGGCTCAGTACCACCAGCGGCACGATCAGCACGCCCAGGATGCGCAGGGCGTGGCGGGTGGGCAGTGGAGAGTCCAAGGTGTTGTTCATTGCCCCCCCGCGGGGTGAAGCACGAGGGGGCGACTTTAACAGTCGGCGCCTCTTCCTTTCATGCAGCGCCTGTCGTCCGTACGCGCGGCTGCGCGCATCAGGGTGTGTGCCCGGCCGCGCGCAGCGCGCGCGCCACCTGCATGACGAGCGAGGGGCCGCGGTAGATCAGGCCGGTGTACAGCTGCACCACGTCGGCGCCCGCGCGTATCTTCTCGACGGCGTCCGCCGCCGAGAGAATGCCGCCCACGCCAATGATGGGAAAACCCGGCCCAAGCCGCGCGCGCAACTGGTGGATGACCGCGTTGGACGCCTGTTTGAGCGGTGCGCCGCTCAGGCCGCCCGTCTCCTGGGCATGGGGCAGGCCGTGCACGCCGTTGCGGTCGATGGTGGTGTTGGTGGCGATCACGCCATCCATGCCATGGCGAAGCAGCGCATCGGCGATCGCGGCGATCTGCTCGTGCGTGAGATCCGGCGCGATCTTGAGGAAGACCGGCACGCGCCGTCCCTGCGCGGCGGCCAGCGTCTCGCGCTCACGGGCGATCGTGCCCAGCAGCGCGTCGAGCGCCGCGTCGCTCTGCAGGCTGCGCAGGTTATTCGTGTTGGGCGAGCTGATGTTGACGCTGACGTAGTCCGCGTAGGGGTAGACGCCGCGCAGGCCCAGAACGTAGTCGTTCGCGGCCTCTTCGATGGGCGTGGTGGCGTTCTTGCCGATGTTCAGGCCGAGAATCAGCGGCGCACCCGCCGCGCGCACGCGCGAGCGCCTGACGTTGGCGATGAAGGCATCGAGCCCGTCGTTGTTGAACCCCATGCGGTTGATCAGCGCCCGCGCCTGCGGCAGGCGAAACATGCGCGGCTGGGGGTTGCCGGGCTGCGCCCTGGGCGTGACGGTGCCCACTTCGACGAAACCGAAACCCATGGCGGCAAAGGCGTCGATGCAGCGTGCGTTCTTGTCCAGCCCGGCCGCCAGTCCGACGCGGTTGGGAAACTTCAGGCCGGCCAGCGTGACGGGGTCATGGACCAGTGGGCAAGCCCACGTGCGCTCGGCAAGGGTCCCTGCCGTGGCCGCCAGCAGCTTGAGCGTGAGATCATGGGCCGCTTCGGCATCCATGCGAAAGAGCAGGGGGCGGGCAAGGGTGTAGGGCAGCGGCATGGAGATAATCCGGACAAAACCTGTCGATTTTCCGCCATGACCGATGCCACCCACCTGACACAAGACGAACTCAAGACACTGGTGGGCCGCGCTGCCCTGCAATATGTCACGCCCGGAGAAATCCTGGGGGTGGGTACGGGCTCCACGGTCAACTGCTTCATCGATGCGCTCGCCGACATGAAGACACGGATTCCCGGCGCCGTATCCAGTTCCGAGGCCAGCAGCACGCGCCTGCGGGCCCTGGGCATTGCGGTGCTCGACGCGAACGAGGTGCAACGCCTGTCGGTCTATATCGACGGCGCCGACGAGATCGACGGCCACGGCTGCATGATCAAGGGCGGCGGGGCGGCGCTCACGCGCGAGAAGATCGTCGCGGCGCTGGCCGATCGTTTCATCTGCATTGCCGATGCCAGCAAGCGCGTGGACGTGCTGGGGCGGTTTCCGCTGCCGGTGGAGGTCATTCCGATGGCGGCGGCGCAGCTCGCGCGGCGTTTTGCCGCACTGGGCGCCACGGCCACGCTGCGCCTGAAGGACGGCGCGCCGCTCGTCACCGACAACGGCCAGCACATCCTGGACGTGCGGGGCCTCGCCATTACCGATCCGCTGGCGTTCGAGACGGACGTCAGCCAGTGGCCGGGCGTGGTCACGGTGGGCGTGTTCGCGCATCAGCGCGCCAGTGTCTGCCTGCTCGGAACCCCCGAGGGGGTCCGAATCATCGACTTCGGGCCATGACATCGCTGCCCCGGTACTGGCGCCAGCAGGCCACGCCCTCGGGCGGCATGCGGCTGGTGTATGCCGTGCGCGGCGGCGCGGCACTCTGGGTCTTGCTGGCGCTCGCGCTCATACTCTTCGCCGCGAGCATTGCCAGTGCCCGGTGGCTGGGCTGGGGCGCTGATCTGACGGTGGCGGGCTGGCTCCTTTTCATCTTGCTGCCTGGCGGGGCGGCGCTCGCGGGCGTCTATGTGCTGGACGTGCTGTTCTGGCGGCAGACGCAGTACACGCTGGACGAGGGGATGATCGACGTGCGGGTGCGCTCGCTGTTTCACGGGCACGGCACGCAGATCGCACGCGCGATGGTCACGGGTGTGGAGCAGGCGTACACGCCACCCGCGCAGGATGCGGCGACGGGCGACCCGGGCACCTGGGCCGTCCTGGTCAATTACCGGGCGATCGAGGGTCACGCAGCCAGTCTGGCGCTGGTGGGGATGGGCAGCGAAGAGGAAAGCGAGTGGCTCGGTCCGCTGCTGGCGCAGTGGGCGAGGGCGCCTCTGGCCCGGGGCTTTGGCGCCAGCGTGGCCGACGAGGCCGATCCCGCCGAACTGCCCCGAAGCGCAAAGCTCAGAAAATGATTCCGGCCGGATTGGACGGATTGGGGGTTCCAGGCGCAGGCGCCGC
>ERZ778017.2776-NODE-2776-length-13477-cov-5.048204_pt1 | contig 13477 bp, 11 predicted proteins | sample MGYA00375747_ERZ778017 | MGnify/ENA primary metagenome ERZ778017 (study PRJEB29350, sample SAMN05509838) | bioreactor metagenome | biome: bioreactor; material: wastewater | place: South Africa: University of Cape Town | collected 2014-03-17 ... | reverse complement strand
GGCATCTTCTGCTGCTGGGCCGTTTCCGAAGCCTTGCTGCGGGTCATATGCTCGAGGGCCGCACGTACGCCAGCCTCGTAATCCGGATGCACTTTCTTGAAGTGGCCAAGCTGGCGCTCAATGATGAAATCCGGAATTCCCCACATCGCCGAGGCGACGTTGCTGAACAGGCGCGCTTTCTGTTCCTTATTGAAGAGATTGAACAGCGCTGTGACCTGCCGATAGTCGTCGTTGCCGTCGCGGTGGTTGTAGCGCTCGGCGTCGCCGGAGATCTTCAGCGGCGGCTCGGCGAAGGACTTGTCTTCGACCGCGCCGTTGAAGGAGTTCGGCTCGTAATAAGCGTCCACGTTGCCGGTCTCCTGCGGGAAGAACCGCATCGGGCCGTCCTTGTGATAGTTGTGAACCGGACAACGCGCACGGTTCACTGGCAGATGCTCATAGTGCGTGCCGAGCCGATAGCGATGGGCGTCGGCATAGGAAAAGATGCGGCCCTGCAGCATCTTGTCGGGCGAGAAGCCAATGCCCGGCACGATATTCGAAGGTGAGAACGCGGCCTGCTCGATCTCCGCAAAGTAATTTTCAGGATTGCGATTAAGTTCGAGCACACCGACATCGATCGGCGGGTAGTCAGCGTGCGGCCAAACCTTGGTCAGGTCGAACGGATTATACCAGTGCTTGCCGACGTCGGCCTCCGGCATGATCTGCACCTGCACATTCCATCTTGGGAATTCGGCGCGCTCGATTGAGGTGAAGAGATCCTCTTGCGTCGATTCCCGCGTGCGGCCGACGATTTCGGCAGCCTCGGCGTTCGTCCAATGCTTGTGGCCTTGCTGGGTCTTGAAGTGGAATTTAACCCAGAACCGCTCATTGTTGGCATTGATGAGCGAGTACGTGTGCGAACCGTAGCCGTTCATATGGCGCACCGAGACGGGCAGGCCGCGGTCGGACATCACGATCGTGACCTGATGCAGCGATTCCGGCGAGAGCGACCAGAAATCCCACATCGCGGTAGGCGAACGCATGTTCGTTTTCGGGTGCCGCTTCTGGGTGTGAATGAAATCTGGAAACTTGAGGGGATCGCGGAGGAAGAATACCGGCGTGTTGTTGCCAACGAGATCCCAGTTCCCCTCGCTGGTATAGAACTTGAGGGCGAAGCCGCGTACGTCGCGTTCGGCGTCGGCGGCGCCGAGTTCTCCGGCGACGGTCGAAAAGCGTGCGAGCATCTCGGTCTTGGCGCCGGGTTGCAGCACTTTCGCCTTCGTATATTTCGAGATGTCGCCGGTGATTGTCAGCGTGCCGTAAGCACCCCAACCCTTGGCGTGCACCGTGCGCTCGGGAATGCGCTCGCGGTTCTGGTGGGCGAGCTTTTCAACGAGCTGGTAATCCTGCAGCAGCAAAGGTCCGCGCGGACCAGCAGACAGCGAATTCTGATTGTCGGCGACGGGTGCGCCGGCAGTCGTGGTGATCTTTTTTGTGTCAGTCATCAAGTTCGTCCTTTCAACGGGAAGCCAGGACGGACCAGACACAAGAATAAGTCTAAGAACCAATCTGATTTTGCAGTGCGGTCAATAAAGCAAACTTATCATGATCAGACCTCCTGATGAGGCCGATCAATAAGACGGATACCGAAGATTATTTCTTCAGCGCATTGCGTCCATATGTTTTGAATTTTTCGAAAAGTCGCGCGATTTCATCGTCGCCAAGAATATTCGGCGCGCCGAGCATGAGCACTTTGTAATATTGCTCTGCGAGGACTTCGACCTCAGCGGCAAGCTCGAGCGCGTGCTCCAAGGTCGTGCCGACCGCGATCTGGCCGTGGTTCGCCATCAAGCACGCGTCACGCTCTTTCAGTCCTTTCGCAACGTGCCGCGCCAGCGCGTCCGTGCCGAATGTCGCGTAGGGAATGCACGGGATGTCTTTGCCACCAGCGGCCAGAACCATGTAGTGAAACGCGGGGATTGGCTTATGCGCACATGCGAGGACCGTCGCGTGCATTGAGTGGGTGTGCACGACGGCCGACCGGTCTGGCCGAGCGCCGTAGGCTGCCAGATGAAAGTGCCATTCGGTCGACGGCGTTTGCCCGGAGTTTGGCACGGACCCGTCGGCTGAAACAAAGACGATGTCGTCGGGCTGCATTTCATCGTAACGCGCGCAGGATGGCGTAATCAGCATTCCATCCTCGAACCGGCACGAGACGTTGCCGGACCGTCCCGGCGACAGACCGGAACGGCTCATCGCGAGCGCGGTGTCGAGCACCGCTTTCCTAAGCACCTTTTCGCTCGGAGGTTTTGCTTTCGTCATGCGGCGACGCTCTTTCTTTCCGGATAGAGCGACAGGAGGCCCTCGCGGGATGCCGTGCATAGGCCGCGTTCCGTTATCAGGCCGGTCACGAGCCGAGCGGGCGTCACGTCGAATGCCGGATTGCGCGCGGGCGTTCCTTCAGCGGAAATCGCGACCGTCGCGACGGCGCCGTTGGCCAGGCGGCCCGCGACGCGCAAGACTTCGTCGGCGCCGCGTTCCTCGATCGGGATATCAGCGCCCTGCTCTACATCCCAATCGATCGTAGAATACGGAAGCGCGACGTAGAACGGCACACGGTTGTCATGCGCAGCGAGGGCTTTGAGATAGGTTCCGATCTTGTTCGCGACGTCGCCGCAAGCCGTGACCCGGTCGGTGCCGACGATGACGAGATCGACGTCGCCTTTTTGCATGAGATGGCCGCCCGCATTGTCGGCAATGAGGGTGTGCGGGACGCCGTGATGCAGCAGTTCGAAAGCGGTCAATGCAGCGCCCTGCCCGCGCGGCCGCGTTTCATCGACCCAGACATGAACCGGAATTCCGGCATCGTGCGCGTGATAGATTGGCGACGTCGCGGTTCCCCAATCGACGCAGGCGAGCCAGCCCGCATTGCAGTGAGTCAGTATGTTCAGGGGCTCTCCGCGCTTATTCTTCGCAATTTCCTCGATCAGGCGCAGACCGTTGACGCCGATACGGCGGCAGGTTTCGATGTCGTCCTCTGCGATTTCGGCGGCACGAGCATAGGCAGCGGCTGCGCGTTCCTTCGAAGCCAAGGGTGCGAGGCGTTCGCGCAGATCGTTCAACGCCCAACGCAGGTTGACGGCCGTCGGCCGTTGCTCGGCCAGAAAAACGAATGCGCCATCAAGCGCGGTGTCGGAAGGATCAGCGCGCATGGCAAGAGCAATGCCGTAGGCAGCCGTGACGCCGATCAGCGGTGCCCCGCGCGCCTGCATCGTCTTGACGGCGTGCGCGGCGTCCTCGACCGTCTTCAGCGTCAGGCGCTCGACGACGTGCGGCAACGCCGTCTGATCGAGAATGCCGACAGACCAGCCATCGGGCTGCAGCCAAATCGTACGCGACGGCACTCCGTCAATTTTCATACTGCGTCTCCGGTATCGCCGAGGTTTTGGCGAAGGCGATAATTGCCGCCGCGCCGTCGGCCGCGCAGGTCTGCAATAGCATATGGGCGGCGGGAAAGACGATCATGCGCGCGCCCCCCTTCCGGCAAATGGCATTCTGCATCGCTATCATCGGAACGAGCCAATCGGCCCGCCCGTGCAGCGCGAGGATCGGGCAACTGAGCGCCGCAAAGTCCTGGCGCACGTCCACCTCGGCGACGGCCCGCAGCCGTGCCGTGCGGACCGCACGAGGCAGCGTGCGAACGATCTCGTCCACCTTTTCCGTCAGTTCTCGATCGCCGTACGCGCCCATCAGGACCGCATCTCTCAGCTTTTTGGGAGTCGCCTCAGGATCGACGCGCGACGCCCGCCGAACAAGCCACCTCGGCCAGGGACTTCTTACGAACGTCGCCGCGAGCACAAGTCCCTTGATCTGCGGTCCGAGTTGCGCCGCGACGCGGATCGCTACAGGGCCGGAAAACGACTCCCCGAGCAAAAAGATCTGGCGCGCGCCGATCGCGTTGCGGGCGAGTTCCACGTATCCGGCATATCCTAAGCTCGGATCGTTCGGATAGCGCACGATCGTGACGTTGAACTCGGTGGCGAGATGAGGCGCGACGCGTTCGAAAAGATCTCCGGTCCCATCGAGGCCGGGCAAAAGCACGATTTCCTGCTCTCTGCCCGCCATGCTCTAGAACTCCGGTGGACCGGATAGCGGGATATGCACTATCGCATCCAAGCCGCAGGCTTCACATCTCAACGCGTACCATTCCGTATAGGGCCGGGCCGAATGATCGGCGATCGTCAGGCCCGGAGATTTGCAGACCGGGCAGATGCAATGCGCGGCAGGGTCGGCCTGCCACGCGGCGATAGAGGCTAACGCGTCCTGCAATCGTCGTGCCGGCAAATCCACGGCTGCGTCTAATGTCCGCCGAAGGCGACAAGCTTGTGACTTCGAACGCCGAGACCAGCGAGACGCTGCATGCCGCCAAGATCCGGCAAATCGACGATGAATGTCGCTCCGATGATGTTTCCTCCCGAGCGTTGCACGAGTTTCACCGCAGCTTCCGCCGTGCCGCCCGTCGCGATCAAGTCATCGACGATGAGGACGCGCGAACCGGGTGCAATAGCATCTTCGTGGACTTCGATGACATCGACGCCGTATTCGAGCGTGTACTCCTGGCCGATGGTCTTCCAAGGCAACTTGCCTTTCTTGCGGATCGGAATGAAGCCGCATTGGAGCCGGTCGGCGATGGCGCCACCCAGGATAAAGCCGCGCGCCTCGATACCGGCGACGGCGTCGATGTTCTCGTTTTCGAAGGGCTTCGCCATATGCTGGATGGCTTTTTTCAATCCTTTGGCATCGGCGAGCAAAGTCGTGATGTCGCGGAACATGATGCCGGGTTTCGGATAGTCGGGGATCGTCCGGATGAGGTCTTCGAGGTCTTGCACGTGCTGCTCTCCCGCCCAATTGACGGGCCAAAATAGCAATAACCCTCGCCTCTACGTAAGAGCAGTGTAGCGCCCATATGCCGTTTGATCCGGCGCGTGACGAATTCGTAATGACTTGATGGGCGTAAAGATCGTCTCAAAGCGCTCAGTTGCATCGGCTTTTCGGCGCTTTAGGGATGAGACTGACGATCTGCCATGGACCTTTCGGCACGAGAAAGAGGTGCGCTATTTCGATAGCTCGTCAAGATGAAAATCCTGATTGGCTTTCCGAATTAGCGATCTGCGCGCAGCATCTTTACGATCTCGCCGGTCGGACGATCTGCTAACCAACCAATGGCATCCGGCGAAGGCCAGGATCTGTCCATGTCTGCCCGAAGGCAATGCCCCCCATGCTTGGACGGATTCCCGCCCGCGCGGGAATGACGAGAGACGGCTGTTCGGTCCTTAGACCCGCATGCTCTCCACCCCTGCCCCCAAGGGCAAGAGAATGAGAGCCAGACATTAAACGAGGACGCGGCCTGCGACGGCGTCGAGTTTTTTCAAAAGCTCAGGATCGCGGGCTTCGGGTGGCGTGATGATCGCGACTTCGAGCGCCTTGTCAGAGCCGATGGGACACGCGGGATGCTCGCGTGGAAAATCGCGCGCCAGACGTGCCACCAAGCGCTGCGCCTTTTCCGTGTTGTCACGCATCACTTCAAGAATCGTAGCGACATCGACGTGAGAGTGCTCGTCGTGCCAGCAATCGTAGTCAGTGACCATGGCGACGCTCGCGTAGCAAATCTCGGCTTCGCGAGCGAGCTTGGCCTCCGGCATGTTCGTCATGCCAATGACATCGCAGTCCCAAGATCGGTAGAGATTGCTTTCGGCGCGCGTCGAGAACTGCGGCCCTTCCATCGCGAGGTAGGTGCCGCCGCCATGCACGTCGATCTTTTCCGATTTGGCCGCCTTTTCGAGTGCGTTCAGAAGAAGCGGACTGACCGGATCGCCCATCGCGACGTGGGCCACGCAGCCTTTTCCGAAGAACGACTTTGCGCGGGCAAACGTGCGGTCGATGTACTGGTCAGGCAGCACAAAGTCACCGGGACGAAACTTCTTCTTGAGCGAACCGCACGCCGAGACGGAGACGAGATCGGTTACGCCGGCGCGCTTCAGAGCGTCGATGTTGGCGCGATAGTCGATATCGGTCGGCGATAATTTGTGCCCGCGGCCGTGACGCGGCAGGAAGCGGATCGGCAGCCCCTCGATATCGGCAAACAGAATGTCGTCGGATGGCGTGCCCCACGGGCTTTCGATGTGCCGCCATTCCGCATGCGCCAGTCCGGGCAGATTGTAAAATCCGCTGCCGCCGACAATGCCAAGAACTGATTGCGTCATGATCCCTGCTCCGCGCCCCACGAGGTCGGGAGCCACTTTAATGAAAAAAGGCCCCGCAAGCGAGGCCTTTTACGATTTCTGATGCGCCCTGATCCGTTCAGTGCTTGATCGCAGACCAGATGCGTCTTTTGCCGATGTAAAGGAGCCCCGTCGTCACGATCAGATACAGGAGCACCTGCCAGCCGATGCGCTTTCTCTGATCCAGGCTCGGGTCGGCCGCCCATGACAGAAACGCAGCAACGTCGTGGGCGTAATTGTCGAGCTTCTGCGGCGTTCCATCCTGGTAAGGGACGGCACCGTCCGACAGCGGCGGTGGCATGCTGATCTGATGGCCAGGGAACGCGGTATTGTAAAACTTGCCGTCGACCATGTGGAATCCAGCTGGCGGATCCTTGAAGCCCGTCATCAGAGCGTAAATGTAATCGGCGCCGCCTTCCTGGTAGCCCTTCAAGATATCTCCAAGCATCAGGAAAGGATGGATATACCAGGGCGACTCGCGCTCGACGTCGCGGGCTCGCGCCATCAACGACAAATCGGGCGGCAAGGCGCCGTTCTGAGCGGCGCGGGCTTCCTCATCGTTCTTGTACGGGCCAAGAATGGGGTCCGAAAGCCTGGCCGGGCGCTCGAACATCTTGCCTTGGTCATTCGGGCCGTCGGTGATCTTGTTCGGCCACTCAGCAGCCAGCGCCTTCACGGCGGCTTCCGGAAATTGCGGTCCGCCGGGTTGCACGAGATTGCGGAACGCGATCCGCTTCAGGCCGTGGCAGTTCGAGCAGACTTCCTTGTAGACCTGAAATCCGCGCTGCAATTGCGCCTTATCGAACTGGCCCGTGAAACCCGAAAACGACCACGGCTGGCGTGGAATTTCGTGGTGGCCGGATTCTTCTGCGATTGCGAGACCGGGAACCAACACCAGCGCCGCAACGATACCGGCCAAAGCGGGAGAGAAACGTTTTTTCATCTGTCTCTCTCCGATCAGCGCTTTTCAGGGGATGCAGCGGCGCCGTTGGGCATCGCCGTACTACCGCCGAGCACCGAATCCGTGATGGACCGCGGCAGCTTCTTAGGTGTTTCGATCAGACCGATGATCGGCATGGCAACGAGGAAGAACAGGAAGTAGCAGACCGTGAAGATCTGGGCCCACATCACGTAGACGCCTTCCGCCGGCATCGAGCCGAGATAGCCGAGCGCCAAGCAGGTGAACACAAAGAACCAGAAGAACCATTTGAAGATCGGCCGGTACTTGGACGAACGCACGCGCGATGTGTCGAGCCATGGCACGAATGCAATAATGAGCACGGCGGAGAACATCGCGAGGACACCGCAGAGCTTCGCATATTGTCCAAGCGGGATGACCCAGAGGAACGTGCTCGTGAAGGATCTCAGGATGGCGTAGAAGGGCAGGAAATACCATTCCGGCACGATGTGCGGCGGCGTCACCAGCGGATTAGCCTCGATATAGTTGTCGGCGTGGCCGAGATAGTCAGGCTCGAAGAAAACGAACCAGGCAAAGAGAATGAGGAAGGCGAAAAGACCCACCGCATCCTTGGACGTCGCGTAGGGATGCATCGGAACCGAATCGCTCGGCTCCTTGAGATCGAGGCCGGTCGGATTGTTCTGACCCGCCGTATGCAAGGCCCAGAGATGCAGTCCGACGACGCCCGCAAGCACGAACGGCAGGAGGTAGTGGAGCGAGAAGAAGCGGTTGAGCGTCGTACCCGAAACCGAATAACCGCCCCACAGCCACTCGACGATCGCGGTGCCTAGCCCGTTTATGATCGTATCGAGCGCCGAGAACAGGTTTGTGATGACGGTCACGCCCCAGAAGCTCATCTGTCCCCACGGCAGCGAGTAGCCCATGAAGGCCGTCGCCATCATCAAGAGCATGATGATGACACCGAGGATCCAAAGAACCTCGCGAGGCGCTTTGTACGAGCCGTAATAAAGGCCGCGGAAGATATGAATATAAACCGCGAAGAAGAACATCGACGCGCCGACGGCGTGGAAATTGCGGATCATCCAGCCGTAGTTCACGTCGCGGCGGATTTGCTCGATGGAATCGAAGGCCCCCGCAGCGCTCGGCTGATAGTGCATCGCCAGGACGACGCCCGTGATGATCTGCGCACCGAGGATGAACGTCAGAATACCGCCGAACGTCCAGAGATAATTGAGATTGCGCGGCGTCGGGAAATCAACGAACTGCCCGTGCATCACGCGCGCGATCGGCAGGCGTTCGTCGAACCACTTACCCCAGCGCGACGTCGGCTCATAGGTCGAGGTGTGACCGCTCATTGTTCGCTCGCTCCCTAGCCGATTTTGATTTTGCTGTCGGACGTGAAGGCGTAGGGCGGCACTTCCATGTTTCGTGGAGCCGGGCCTTTGCGAATGCGGCCCGCAGTATCGTACTGCGAACCGTGGCAGGGGCAGAACCAACCGCCGAATTCACCGCGCTCATCGCCCAGGGCCTGCCCCTTCGGGATGCATCCCAAATGCGTGCAGATACCGATGATGATGATCCAGTTTTCGTGCCCCTTCATCGTGCGATTTGCATCGGTCGCGGGGTCCTCGTCTGGCAGATTTTCGTTTCGGGCCAGACCGTCGGGAAGGTTCTTCACATCGACTTTTACAGCCGATTCGATCTCGCTCTTCGTGCGGTTGCGGACGAAAACCGGCTTGCCGCGCCACATCACGGTAATCGCCTGGCCCTCTTTCACAGGGGCCAAGTCAACGTCGATGGAGGACAGCGCCTTGGTGCTGGCGTCCGGGTTCATTTGCTGAATGAAGGGCCAGAGCAAGGATGCGGCGCCAACGGCGGCGAACGCATTTCCAACGAGCACCAAGAAATCTCGGCGATCCGGCTCTATTGCATCACTGCTCACATGTGCCTCCAGTTTGAAGCGCGTGGGAACCACTGGAGGTTTGACGTAATCAGCCAGGCGGATTTTTCCGCTCTTCTGCCTCTCGCGTCATCCCCCAGTCTTCTTCATCCCTTGGGGACCCTTCTGACAGCGTTTGGCCCCGTCCTCAAGCAAAGGTGCGTTGAAGTGTGAGAGGCAATTTGGCGCATCGCGGGAGACGGGCGAGTTTGGGCAGCTCACCCCGCCACTATGAAAGTTCGTCCACATGCGCTTGGCGCTTTATCAACCGGATATCGCGCAGAACACGGGGACTATTCTCCGTCTCTGCGCATGCCTCGGCGTTGCCGTCGACGTTATCGGCCCCACGGGGTTCGACATGAGCGACCGTGCGTTAAAGCGCGCCGCGCTGGATTACCTCGATCACGTCGATCTCACCCGGCACACAAGCTTTTCGGACTTCATGCAAGCGCGGATGGCCTCCGAGGCGAGCTCCGAGCGAGGGCGTCTCGTCCTGCTGACGGCGCACGCGGAAACGCCTCACTACCGGTTCGGCTTCCGGGCGAGCGACACGTTAATGTTGGGCCGGGAGAGCGCCGGCGTTCCGGAAGCCGTGCACGCACAGGCCGACGCGCGAATTACCATTCCCATGCGTCCGGGTCTGCGCTCGCTCAACGTCGCGGTTAGCGCGGCGATCGCGCTCGGAGAAGCGCTGCGCCAGACCGCCGGATATCCGGAACATGCTTCCGATTAGGCGCCCTCGTCGCAAGCGTGACATGTAAATGGCAGTTGTGGGAGACCCGATTCGACAAGGGTTCCGCATTATCTGCCGCTCGAGCGGGCGCGCGACGGAGGGCGTTTATCGCTGGAGGCCCAATCCGCAATACACGAGGGCTATCATCGGCTTCGGCACGCTCGGCTTAGCTGCGTATTCATGGGAGGCAACGACGTTGGCGGCGGCTCTCGTCCTCGTCTACGCGTTGATGGCTGTCGCCGAAGAAGCGTGGCTCGAAGTGCGATACGCCGCGCGTATCTCGACTATCGGGCAGAGGTGCCGCGCTTTTCAACTTGCGCCATGCGCTCAGCCGGCTGACGGCACGCAAATCATCGATCGCGCAGGGCCTGCGCGAAAATCGATAGGTTTGGTCTATAATATGCCGCTTACTCGGCGGCTTCTTGCGCCAGGAAACCGCCCGACTGCCGCATCCAGAGTTGCGCGTAAAGGCCGCCGCGATGCAGAAGGTCGGCGTGTGTTCCCTCTTCCACAATCCGACCCTCTTCCATGACGACGAGCCGGTCCATCGCTGCGATCGTCGACAGCCGATGGGCAATGGCGATTACGGTCTTGCCACGCATGAGCCGTTCGAAGCTCGTCTGAATTTCCGACTCGACCTCGGAATCGAGCGCGCTGGTTGCCTCGTCGAGAATGAGGATAGGGGCGTTCTTCAAGAGCACGCGGGCGATCGCGATCCGCTGACGCTGGCCGCCCGAGAGCTTGACGCCGCGTTCGCCGACATGCGCGTCGTAGCCCTTGCGACCCTTCAGGTCCTCGAGGTTTTGGATGAAGTCGTGCGCCTCGGCCTGCCGCGCAGCCGCAATCACCTCGGCGTCGGACGCGTTCGGGCGACCGTAGAGAATGTTGTCGCGCACGGAGCGATGAAGCAGCGAAGTATCCTGCGTGACCATGCCGATCTCGGCGCGCAGGCTATCCTGCGTCACGTGGGCGATGTCCTGGCCGTCGATCAGAATGCGGCCGCCTTCAAGGTCGTAGAAACGCAGCAGCAGGTTGACGAGCGTCGACTTGCCGGCTCCCGAGCGTCCGACCAGCCCGACCTTCTCGCCGGGCCTGATGTTCAGCGACAAATCCTCGATGACGCGCGGCGGGACCTCGTCCGAAGCCGCGCGGCCCGCGCCATAATGGAAATGGATGTGCTCGAAGCAGATCTCCCCGCGGGGTACGGCCAGCGGCTGCGCGTCCGATTTGTCCTGCAGCAGATTGGGCCGCGCGATGGTTTCCATGCCTTCGTGCACCACACCAATATTTTCGAAGACATCGGCGATCGTCCACATGACCCAGCCCGACATCGTGACGATGCGGATGACGAGACCGCTGACGACAGCGATGTCGCCGACCGATACGTGGCCCTTCGTCCAGAGCAGAATTGCCGTGCCCGTCGTCACGACCAGCAGGACGCCGTTCAAGGCGTAAAGCACGAATTCCATGCCGGTAATCAGGCGAAGCGAGGCTTGCCATTTCTGCATCTGCTCGGTCAGCGCTTCGCGTGCGTAGGTATCCTCGCGCTCGGCGTGCGCGAAGAGCTTGACCGTCATGATGTTCGTATAGCTGTCGACGATGCGGCCGACGAGCATCGAGCGGGCTTCCGACGATTCCGTCGAGCGCTGTTTGATCTTCGGCACGAAATAGCGCAGCGTCACGATGTAGGCGACGAGCCAGAAGACGAGCGGTATGGTCAGCCGCCAGTCGGACGCCGCGAATAAAAGCGCCGAGCCGATGAACTGCACCGACGCATACCAAAGCGCGTCAATGAGCTGAACGACGCTCTCCCGCAGTGACGTGCCGGTCTGCATGATCTTGTTGGCCACGCGGCCGGCGAAATCGTTCTGGAAGAAACCGAGGCTCTGCCGCAGCACATAGCGATGCGTCTGCCAGCGGATGCGCGATGTCGTTCCCGCCGAGATGAGCTGGTTCTTGATGAAGTCATGCGCCGTCGACACGATGGGTCGCAAGATCAGAGCGACGAAGGCCATCAACGTCAGCGTCGTGGCATAGGTCGAGAGAAACGTCGCCGGATCGCCATGCGTGCGCATCTTGTCGACGATCGAGCCGACGAAACCCATCAGCGCCACTTCAATCGAGGAGCCGAGGCAACCAGCGATCAGCAGAAGGACGAAAAACGGCCAGAGCGGCTTGATGAAGAACCAATAAAAAGCCCATAGCCGATCGGGCGGGCGCGTGATGTCGCGCTCGGCAAACGGCTGGATACGGGTTTCTCCCCAATGCAGGAGTCGGCGGAACATAACGATTATCGCAAACGAAAAGCGGCGCGTAGTCGCAAGTGCGGAAATCCGACTGGCGACGGCGACGGGACATTGATCATGAATACCCGTTAGGGCTAAGGGTCCTTTCAGTCAAAAACAAGACCCAATACAGAATAGCTGATGAACGCATCCCATTCGCCACTCGATCAAAAAAAGGCCCTGGCGCGCGCCTGGTTCGAGCGCTTGCGCGACGACATCGTCGCAGCCTTCGAAAAACTCGAAGCCAACTTGCCTGAGAGCGCACCGCACGGCGGCGATACGGCAGGCCGCTTCGAGGCTAAGCCCTGGTCGCGCAATGACCATGCTGGCGGCGAAGGCGGGGGCGGTGTCATGAACCTCATGCACGGCCGCGTATTCGAAAAGGTCGGCGTTCACACATCGACAGTTTACGGAGAATTCGCGCCGGAGTTCCGCAAACAGATTCCGGGCGGCGAAGACTCGCCGAACTTCTGGGCATCCGGCATTTCGCTGATCGCGCATCCGCGCAATCCCAACGTTCCCGCCGTCCATATGAACACGCGGATGATCGTGACGAGCAAATGGTGGTTCGGCGGCGGCGCGGACCTGACACCCGTCCTCGACAAACGGCGGACGCAATCGGATGCCGACACGATGGCGTTCCACGCGGCCATGTATGGTGCGTGCGCGGCGCATCCCATCGTCGATTACACGAAGCTCAAGACTTGGTGCGACGAGTATTTCTTCCTGCCGCACCGGAATGAGATGCGGGGCATTGGCGGCATTTTCTATGATTACCTGACGCCATCGGAAGCGGAGGGCGGCTGGGACGCGGCTTTTGCGTTCACCCAGGACGTCGGCAAGGCATTCGCAAGCGTCTATCCGATGCTAGTCCGCGGCAACTATACGATGCCGTATTCAGATGAGCAGCGTGAAGAGCAACTCGTCCGCCGCGGCCGCTACGTCGAATACAATCTGCTTTACGATCGCGGAACGATGTTCGGGCTCAAGACCGGCGGCAACGTGGAAAGCATCCTGTCGTCGATGCCCCCGGTCGTGAAGTGGCCGTAGGCCGGAATATCTTTTAGCTGTCTCGGGTGGACTGAATTTCCCGCAGGAACAGGCCTCCCTGACGGCCTTGGGCCACGGCGGGGGCCCAGTCGCTCGAGCGGCAACCTGAAAGACGCGCAGCGATGCATCGTCGCAGTTGCCGGCGCGCTTTCGCGTGCCACATGACGTCAATGCGTCGGCTGTTACCGACGGTGTGCCTTCAGATTTCATAGCGCGGGAACCTGCCATGACATCACTTCTCGATCCGCTTCGCGCCGGAGCATTCAAACTCAAAAACCGTATTGTTCTGGC
>ERZ778017.2772-NODE-2772-length-13493-cov-5.784938_pt1 | contig 13493 bp, 11 predicted proteins | sample MGYA00375747_ERZ778017 | MGnify/ENA primary metagenome ERZ778017 (study PRJEB29350, sample SAMN05509838) | bioreactor metagenome | biome: bioreactor; material: wastewater | place: South Africa: University of Cape Town | collected 2014-03-17 ... | reverse complement strand
GAGCGTCCCCATGCGGTAGATGCCCGCGTTCAGTACGCCGGTGTCGGGGTCCCTGGTGATCGACACGCTGAGCGTGCCGGGGAATTTCCCGCCGTCGTACTGGTGCCACTTCGTGTTGCAGATGCGATCGAGGTCGATGTCGGCCCCTTCCAGCACGACTTCCTGGCACGGAGCCTTGGTGACGATGCGCGGCTTCACCGGCTTGTCGGTACGGCGACACCACTCGTCGTTGAAGGTCGACCAGTGCTCCATTCCCAGCGCCGCGAGGAAGCGGCGGTCGGTGCCGAGCAGGTTGGCGACCATCGGGTAGTCGCAGCCCTTGATCCGGTCGAACTGCATCGCCGGCCCATGCTCCTGCAGACCGATCCGCGTGATCCCGTTGATCTCCCAGTCGGGATCGACTTCCTCCTTGATCCGGTACAGATCGTTCTTCTTGTCCAGGTACTCCAGGAACTCCCTCATGTCGTACCAGTTCGATTTGCCCATTTCCCTTCACGCTCCTGCGTTGGATGCCACCGTCGTGGCGCTTCGAGATCCTTCGGTACGAAGACCGATCGACGAGGATGCGGTTCCCGCCGGCGGGCGGGCACGCGCATGACCTGACTCTCAGAACGAGTGCCGGATTCCGACGAGCAATCCCGCCTGCGAATTGCCGGCCGCGGGATTCCCGCCCGGCTGTCCGGCGCTGACCGCGATCGCGAGGTTGCCGTCATTCGAGATGTGTCCGAACGTCGCGTACGTGGTCGTGCGCTTCGACAGCGCGTACTGCGCGCGCACCGTTCCCAGCGTGGCCTGGTTCGGGCTGTCCTTGAAGTCCAGGCGCAGCAATTCGGCATCGAGCAGCAGGCTCGGGCTCCATCGGTACGCCACGCCGAGGTTCAGCAGATCGCTTCTGGGCACCGGGCTGCCCTCGTTGTCGCGACGGATGACGCCCGCGCCCAGCTTCCAGTCGCCGAGTTGCAGGAAGCCGTTGACGACGAGCCGCGTGTCGCTCAGGTCGCTGCTGGTGAGGCCGGCGAACGCCCCGGGGCCACCGCGCAAGGCGTCGTAGGCCAACGCCGCGCCCCACGTCGGCGCGTTGTACTTCACCATCGCCGACCACTCGCGGCACTGCCTGGTGTCGGCCGCGTTCTCTCCCGCGCAGTTCGTACCCCCCGGGCTGGGCCCCGCGTTCACGGCATCGCGCCCGAAGCTGTAGGTAGCGCCCACGGTGAAGCCGCCGAAGCGCCCCAGGTAACCGACCGAGTTGTCGACCCTCGCGTTCGGAATGTAGGGGTCCAGCGAACCCGATCCGTAGATGTTCGTGCCGGTGATGTTGGCGTCGCGAAGCGCGTACGACAGCATCGTGTACTGCCGCCCGACGAACAGCGTGCCCCAGTTCCCCGAAAGACCCACGTGCGCCTCGCGGCCGAAGAGCCGTCCGCCCTGGCTGAGGTTGCCGGTGTCGGGCAGGAAACCCGACTCGACGACGAACTGCGCCTTCAATCCGCCGCCGAGATCCTCGACGCCGCGCACGCCCCACTTCGAAGGCTGCGTACCGGTGATCCCCGGGACGCGCAGTGTGCTGTCGCTTTTCGGCCCGATGTGATTCAGGTACTCCAGGCCCGTGTCGATCGTGCCGTACATCGTGATCGACTGCGCCTGCACGCCCGTAACCGCCGCGACTCCCGCGATTGCACAACCCCAACGAATTCCTTTCATTCATCCCCCCTCGTTTTGACGTTCTGGACACTTCGATTTCGCGCCGGGTGCCGCTGAGCGCGCCGCACTACGCCTGCAATCCAGTGAAGCCGGCCGTCGAAAAGAGGTTCTCGGCGACAACCGTCCAAAAACGTATACTGTTCTTGTTTGGAAATCGTGGGGGATTTCGGGATGTCTGTCAATAGAAGAACGACAATCGTATTTCAGCAGGGATCGGGCCCGGGCGGATTGCTATCATCCCGACTCGACGATTGCATTTCCGTCGGCCTCGACGCATTCACGAGAAGTTCCCCATTCCATGGCACAGGTAAAGAAAAAGGCGGTCCGCGACGCGATCCTCGCGGCGGCAAAACGGCTCTTCACGGAGCGCGGCTACTCGGGCACGACGCTGGCCGACATCGCCGGCGAGTCGGGCGTCACGACATCGAACATCTACAACTACTTTCCGTCGAAGCTGCGCGTTCTCTATGCGCTGTACGAGCCATGGCTCGACCAGCGCCTGGACAAGCTCGCGGCGGAGGCTGCAAAGATCGACGACTCGCGCAAGCGGCTGCGCAAGATCCTCACCAGCGTGCTGCGCGACATCCCGAGCGCGAACAACTGCTTCGCCAACAACGTGCTGCAGGCGCTGTCCACGCTCGCCATCGACGAGCCGTACTCGCGCGACCTGCTGATGCGCTCGGAAGAAAAGGTCGCGCAGATGATCCGCGATGCGATTCCCGAAGCCCGCCGCAATGCGATCGACGAGAAACTTCTGGCGCACCTGCTGTTCATGGCCTTCGACGGCTTCGCGGTGAACTACCGGATCGTCGGGCCGTCGAAGCAGCGCGCGGAGGCGATCGTCGACATGCTCTCGGAACTCATCCTCGGCAATGTCGACACTGCCCCGCGCACCGGAAGGCGCGCGCGCGCGGCGAACGACACGACGAAGCGCGTAGCCGCTCTCTGAGCCTGACTACCGCCGCGCGCGGGCCGCGGGCCGCGCACGCGGCGCGGCCTGTCGCATGCGGGGAGCCGGCACTATCGAGGTCGCGCTCCTGCCGGTTCTTCGACGGGAGACGCGTCGATGCCCGCCGTTGAGATCCCCTACGGGGCGTACTGGAGCACGCCGTTCTGCCGTTGGCAGGGCAGCTTCGCCTCGCTGCACAGCATCGAATTCGCTGTCGAGGTCACGCGACGCGAGATCGCGAAACGGGCAATCGACGTCGACCTCCTCGAGCACGCGGTCCTGGGCTTCTCGGTTCCGCAGAAGCATTCGTTCTACGGACTGCCCTGGCTCGCCGGCGCGGCCGGCCTCGGCCACCTGGCCGGCCCGACGCTGATGCAGGCGTGCGCCACCGGGGTCCGCTGCCTGCTGTCCGCATCGCAGGAGATCCAGATGCAGATGGCAGGCGCGGCGCTCGTCGTGACCTGCGATCGCACCTCGAACGGACCGCACCTGTACTACCCCGGTCCTCTGGCGCCCGGAGGCACCGGCACCTCCGAGGACTGGGTCCTGGGCAATTTCGGCTGCGATCCGCTCGGCGGGCATTCGATGCTCGTTACCGCGGAGAACGTCGCGCGCAAGCATGGCATCTCGACCCGCGAACAGCACGAAGTGGTGCTGCTTCGTGAAGCGCAATATCGCGAAGCACTGCGCAACGATTCGGAGTTCCTGAAGCGGTTCATGACACTGCCCTTCGAAATCGGCGCAGCGCAATCCAGGCGGACTGCATCGCCTCTCGAAGGCGACGAAGGCGTCAACCGGTCCACGGTGGACGGCCTGAATCGCCTTCGGCCCATCCTGCCGGACGGAACCGTCACTTTCGGCGGGCAAACGCACCCGGCGGACGGGAACGCGGGCCTCGTCGTCGCCGATTCGTCACGCGCAAGAGCGCTGTCGCGCGATCCGTCGATCGTCGTGCGGCTGTGCGGATTCGGCCAGGCGCGCGTTCCGCTCGCCTGGATGCCGGAGGCACCGCTGCCGGCCGCGCGCAAGGCGTTGTCCAATGCCGGCCTCTCGATCGACCGGATCGACGCAATCAAGACGCACAACCCGTTCGCACTCAACGATGTCGTGTTCGCTCGCGAAACCGGACGACCCATCGAGAAGATGAACAACTTCGGGTGCTCGCTCGTCTGGGGGCATCCGCAGGCTCCGATGGGCACGCGGGCCGTGATCGAGTTGATCGAGGAACTCGTGATCCGCGGAGGCGGATACGGCCTTTTCGCCGGTTGTGCGGCCGGCGACTCCGCGATGGCGGTCGTGGTCCATGTCGACGATCGCCGCGGAGTCGGGCGAACGACTTGCGGCTGAGTCTCTGCACCTTCGCAGCCACAGGTCGCTCGGCCCGCCGTCCCCGCGACACTTCCGGGGACGGCCTCGTTCGCCGGGATCTCCTCAGCTGCGCTGCGCGCGCTGCGCCAGCCGCTCCTGCACCTTCGCCTGCTGCTCGGGCGTGAGCACCTTGTAGATCTCGTTCATGCTGCGCGCGCGCAGTTGCGCCATCTCGCTGATCGCCTGTGCGTTGCGATCGGCGAGCGCCTTCACTTTCGCCTCGTCGTAGCCGGGCGACAGCGCGAGCCTGGCGAACTCGCCGCGCGTATCGCGCAGCACCTTCGCCTGTTCGCGCATCTTCGGCTCGGCGGCGTGGCGGATCTCGAAGATCCGGTCGCGCTGCTGTTCGCTCAGATCGAGACCGCGCAGGAAGGCGTCGCCGTGGCGGCCGTGGCCGCGCGCGCCGAACATCGGTCCGCCGCGGTGCCCTTCGGCGCCGTGCTGCCAGTGCGCGGGCTGTTTCATCATCCGCGCCGGGGGCTGTTGCGTGCCGTCGGGCGAGCCCTGCGCCGAGACGAGGAAGGGAACGGCGAGCGCCAGGCTGCCGGCGACGGTGAGCGCTGCGATGCGCGAGGATTTCATGCTTCGACTCCTGTTTCGAGGAAGGTCCGACGCGGGTTGCGCCGGCACGAGTCGCAGCTTGCCGGCGCGCCGCGTTAACCGCGGCGCGCAACGTGTAAGGGTTCGTAAAGAAGCGTGTCGATTGCGCGCGGCGCGGCCAGGCGGGCGCCGCGGGCCGATATGATCGCCTCATGTCCTCCCGGCCTTCCGAACGCGACTCCGCGCCGCGCGTGCTGCTGGTCGACGACGACGTCGAACTGACCGAGCTGCTCGTCGAGTACCTGCGCCGCGACGGCTTCGACGCCGAAACCGTGGGCGACGGATCGAGCGGTGTCGCGCGCGCGCTCGACGGAGACTTCGACATCGTCGTGCTCGACGTGATGATGCCCGGCATCGACGGCGTAGAGGCGCTGCGCCGCATCCGCGCCGCGAGCCGCGTTCCGGTGCTGATGCTCACCGCGCGCGGCGACGACGTCGACCGCATCGTGGGGCTGGAACTGGGTGCCGACGACTACGTGCCGAAGCCGTGCACGCCGCGCGAGCTGGCCGCGCGGCTGCGCGCGATCCTGCGCCGCATCGGCGAGGCGCGACAGGCGCAGGGCGCCGAGTCGTCGATCGTCGTGGGCCCGCTCGCGATCTGGCCGGGACAGCGCCGCGCCACCTGGCATGGTGCGCCGCTCGCGCTGACCAGCACCGAGTTCAACGTGCTCGCGTCGCTCGCGTGCCAGGCCGGACGCGTCGTCGACAAGGGCGAGCTGTCGCAGGACGCGCTCGGGCGCCCGCTCGCGCGCTTCGACCGCAGCCTCGACGTGCACGTCAGCAGTCTTCGCCACAAGCTGGGCACGCGCGACGACGGTTCGTCGTGGATCGAGACCGTCCGCGGCCGCGGCTACCAGTTCCTGCTCCCCTGAGCGCACTCCCCTGAGCGTGCTGCCCCGAGAGTGCTGCCCCGAACGCGCTGCACGGATTCGACGCCGAAAACCATGGGACGCCTGTTCTGGAAATTCTTTCTCGCGTTCTGGCTCGCGCTGATCGTCGCGATCGTGCTCGTCGCGGCGCTCGTCTCGCTGCACGAGCAGCGCACGCGCGAGGAAGCGGCATCGCTCGCCGCGGGCCCGCGCGCCGAACTCGCGCTGCGCTCGGCCGCGGCAACGCTGCGACACGGCGGAGTCGACGCGCTGCGCGACTGGCTGCGCGACGACGAGGCGCAGCGCGGCCCGCCCGGTGCCTCCGGCGTCTATGCGGTGGACCGCGACGGCGTCGACGTACTCGGCCGTCCGGTGCCTGCCGACGCGATCGAGAATGCGCGCGAGCAGTTGCGCGACGGCACTCGACGCGCGCGGCGCGCCGTGCGCGAGGACGAGGCGAGCGGGCTGCTGCTCTTCGTACCCATCGCAGAAGCGCCGCGCCGAGCATCGGCGCGCGGCGTGCCGCGGCGACCGAGGCCGCCGCCGCTCGCGGCGCTGGCCGGCGCCGGGCTGCTCGCGAGCCTGGCCTTCAGCGCGCTGCTCGCGTGGTACCTGACGCAGCCGATCCGCCACCTGCGCAGCGGCTTCGAGTCGCTGGCCGGCGGCGCGCTCGACACGCGCGTCGCGCAACGCATCGGGCGGCGCAACGACGAACTGGCCGACCTCGGCCGCGACTTCGACCGGATGGCCGCGCAGCTGCAGCAGCTGGTCTCGGCACAGCGCAGCCTGCTGCACGATGTCTCGCACGAGCTGCGCTCGCCGCTGGCGAGGCTGCAGGCGGCGATCGGCATCGCGCGACAGGATCCGGCGCGCCGCGACGCGATGCTCGATCGCATCGAGCGCGAAACGATGCGCGTCGACGGCCTGGTCGGCGAGCTGCTCACGCTCGCGCGGCTGGATTCGGGCGCGGCGGACGCGCCGGCCGAGACGGTCGACCTCGCCGAGCTGGTCGAATCGATCGTCGACGATGCGCGCTTCGAAGCACGCGCCGCCGGCCGCGAGTTGCACTACGAAGAGCATCTCGGGCGACGCCACGCGAAGGTGCGCGCCGACCTGCTGCATCGCGCCTTCGAGAACGTGATCCGCAACGCGCTGAAGTTCGCGCCGCCCGGCAGCCGCATCGAAGTACGCGCGCGATCCGGCGAAGGCGAGCCGTTCCGGCTGAGCGTCAGCGACAGCGGGCCGGGCGTCGCCGAAGACGAACGCGAGACGATCTTCGAGCCCTTCCATCGCGGCCGCGCCGGCGGCGCGGAGGGGGGCTACGGGCTGGGCCTGGCGATCGCGCGGCGCGCGATCGAACTGCACGGCGGAAGCATCACGGCCGCGCCGCGCGAAGGCGGCGGCCTCGTCGTCACGATCGAGCTGCCGTGACGAAGACGCCCGACCGGCGATCGTTCCGGCGCAGGCGCAGCAGCAGCCACGCGACGATCGAGACGTTCACGGCATTCCACGCGATGCCGTGCACGAAGGCGGCCTCGTAGGATCCGGTCAGGTCGAACAGCACGCCCGACAGCCATCCGCCCAGCGCCATGCCGAACAGCGTCGCGGTGATCACGAGGCCGACGCGCATTCCCGCGCCGGAGGCCGGGAAGAACTCGCGGACGATGATCGCGTACGAAGGAACGATGCCGCCCTGGAACAGGCCGAACAGCGCCGAGATGACGTAGAGCGAGGCGAGCGAGTCGAACGGAAGGAACAGCAGCAGCGCGACGCCCTGCAGCAGCGAGCCGAGCAGCAACGTGCGCAACCCGCCGATGCGGTCGCAGATCAGGCCGAAGCCGATGCGGCTGATCACGCCGAAGCCGAGCATCAGCGAGAGCATCTGCGCGCCGCGCGCCGGGCCGTAGCCGAGGTCGCCGCAGTAGGCGACGATGTGTACCTGCGGCATCGACATCGCCACGCAGCAGGCCACGCCGGCCAGGCACAGCAGCGCGAGCAGTGCGCGCGAGGAGATGCCCAGGCGGGCGAGCGGCGTGGCGTCGGGCGCGCCGACGGCAACGCGGGATGCGGCAACGCGGGACGCGGCGACGCCGGATGCGGCGACGCTGGATGCGGCGACGCGAGGCGCGGCTACGGGCGGCGCGCCCGCGGCCGACGCGAGCGGCGCAGCCGCCGGCGGCGAAGCCGAATCCGCCGGCGCCGCCCGGCGCCGCAGCAGCTGAGCGAGCGGCACCATCGTGAACAGGCAGAACAATCCGATCCCGACGAAGGTCTGTCGCCAGCCGACCGTGTCGACGAAATGCTGGACGATCGGCGGCCAGGCCGTGCCGGCCAGGTAGTTGCCGCTCGCGCAGATCGCCACTGCAATGCCGCGGCGCCGATCGAACCAGAACGAGGTGTCGGTGACCAGCGGGCTGAAGGTGGCGGAGCTGCCGAGCATCCCGACCAGCAGCCCCTGCGCCAAGCCGAAGGTCCAGATGCTGCCGGAGGCTGCGGCGAGCACGAAGCCCGCGGCGATCGACACGCCGCCGATCGTCACCGGCACGACGATGCCGAAGCGATCGGTGAGGCGCCCCATCAGGATTCCGCCGATGCCGAAGCCGATCATCGTCATCGTGTAGGGAATCGATGCGGCGCCGCGGGCCACCTCGAACTCGGCCTGCACCGCCGGCAGCACGACGACGACGACGTACATCCCGCAGCCGCCGATCGTCGCCAGCACCAGGCTGACGAACAGGCGGAACCAGGCGTAGGGCGAGTCGACGTCGTGCGAAACGTGCATCGAAGGGTTCACCAGAGCGCGCGCAGCTTCGCGGCGACGTCGACGAAGGGCGCGTCGTGCGTCGTATCCACGCACGACTCGGCCGTGAGCCGCGAGGGAGCCGGAGCGATGCGATCGAAACGATCGAGCAGCGAATCGGTGAGAAAGCGGCTGCGCGCGCCGTGCACGTAGGCGTCGCCGAAGCGCGGCTGCTGCGTGGTGAAATGACGCTGCGGCTCGAGCAGGTAGAGGAAGTCGCGCGCACGCGTCATCGCGACGTACAGCAGCCGCCGCTCCTCGTCGATCGACGCGGCGCGGCCGGTCGCGTATTCGTTCGGGAAGTTGCCGTCGGTCACGTTGAGCACGAACACCGAGTCCCACTCCTGCCCTTTGGCGGAGTGCACGGTGGACAGGATCAGGTAGTCGTCGTCGAGCAGCGGCGGGCCCGCCCAGTCGCCGCTCGCCTGCGGAGGATCGAGCGCCAGCTCGGTGAGAAAGCGTTCGCGCGTGCCGAAGCGGGCGGCGATCGACTGCAGCATGTCGAGGTCGGCGCCGCGCACGAGCCAGTCGTCGTGGCGGCGTTCGAGCAGCGGCCGGTACCAGCGGAGTACCGGCTCGATCTGCCCGGGCCACGGCGCCGACGGGTCGGCGAGGCGGCCCATCAGCCCGACGAAGGCCGGCCATCCGTCTCGCGAGGCCGCCGGCGGCACGAAGGACGCGAGCGCCTCGGGCAGCGACCTTCGCGCATCGAGCGCGAGATCGATGCAGCGCTGCGCGTTCGCCGGCCCGAAGCCGCTCATCAGCTGCAGCACGCGGAACGCCGCGATCGCGTTGCGCCGGTTCTCGGCCCAGCGCAGCACGGCGAGCAGATCCTTCACGTGCGCAGCCTCGAGGAACTTCAGCCCGCCGTGCTTGACGAAGGGGATGTCGCGCCGCACCAGCTCGACCTCGAGCGTGGCGCTGTGATGCGCGCTGCGAAACAGCACCGCCTGGCGCTTCAGCGCGATGCCTTCCTCGCGATGCCGAAGAATCGCGTCGATGACCCAGTCGGCCTGCGCGCGTTCGTCGGGCACCGTGACGAGCTGCGGGCGCGCGCCCTCGCCGCGCTGCGCGACGAGCGTCTTCGCATGACGACGCGTCGCCTGCGCGATCAGCGTGTTCGCTGCGTCGAGCAGCGGCTGCACCGACCGGTAGTTGCGCTCGAGCACGATGCGCGCGGCCGGCGGGTCGAACTTCGCGGGAAAGTCGAGGATGTTTCCGACCTCGGCGGCGCGGAACGCGTAGATCGACTGCGCGTCGTCGCCGACCACCGACAGCCCTGCGCCGTCGGGCTTCATCGCGAGCAGGATCTGCGCCTGCAACGCGTTGGTGTCCTGGTATTCGTCGACCAGCACGTGATCGAAGCGCGCGCCGACCTCGGCGGCGAAGCGTGCGTCGCTCATCGCCGCATGCCACCACAGCAGCAGGTCGTCGTAGTCGAGGACGCCGTTGGCCAGCTTGCGCTCGCCATAGCCGCGGAAGAGCCGCACGAGCCCGTCGCGCCAGTCGATGCACCAAGGGAAACTTTCCTGCAGCACGTCCTCGAGCGCGCGGCCGCTGTTGACCTTGTGCGAGTGGATCGCCAGGCAGGTCTCCTTGCGCGGGAAGCGGCGCGATTGCGAAGAGAATCCCAGCTCGTGGCGGACGACGTCGAGCAGATCGGCGGAGTCGCCGCGATCGAGGATGCCGAAAGACGGATCGAGGCCGAGCCGCTTCGCGTAGTCGCGCAACAGGCGCGCGCCGATCGAGTGGAAGGTGCCGGACCAGGGCAGATGCAGGGCGGGCGGCGCGCCGCCGACGGCCCCGACGGCCCGCCGCGGGACATCCTGCGCGAGCAGCCGCTCGGCGCGACGCGTCATCTCGCCGGCCGCCCGGCGGCTGAAGGTGAGCAGCAGCACGCGCATCGGGTCGACGCCGTTGCGCACGAGATGCGCGACGCGATGCGCGAGCGTCGCGGTCTTGCCCGTGCCGGCGCCGGCAATGATCAGCAGCGGACTGGCGCGGAAGCGCCCCTGCGCATCGGGCGCGCCGAAGGATGCCGCGGCGCGCTGCTCGGGATTCAGCGAATCGGGGATCGACGTAACGGGACGAGACAGGGGACGGGACAGCGACGCGGCCGGCATCCCGGAAGTGTAGAGGAGCGCGGGGTGCGTTCGGGGGCGGCGCACGATCGTGGGAGAATTCTTCGATGATTTCCGCGCTTCGGAACTTCCTCGAGCGCCACCTCGGCGAAGGGGACGATCCCGTCCAGGAGGAACGTCGCATCGAACTCGCCACCGCGGCGCTCTTCGCCGAAACGATGCGCATCGACGGCGAAACCACGGCGGCAGAGCGCGCGGCAGCACGCGACGCCATCGTAGACCGGCTCGGCCTGTCACCGACCGAGGCGAACGAGCTGCTCGATGCGGCGCGCGAGGAAGTGCGCACGGCCAACGACTACTTCCAGTTCACGTCGGTGCTGAATCGACACTTGACGCAGGAACAGAAGGTCGCGGTCGTCGAGCGCATGTGGCGCGTCGCGTATGCCGATTCGCGCCTCGACGCCAATGAACTGCACCTGATGCGCCGCATCGCCGACCTGCTGCACGTGCCACATCACGACTCGATCGCGGCGAAGATGAGGGCGAAGGAGCGGGAAGAGGGAAGGGAGAAGGGGGAAGGGAAAAAGCCTCGGCTGCAGTAGGCGGGCCTCGGCCGGCTGCTGCACCGTGCCATTCAGGCGATCGGCGAAGCGGCGAAGCGGTATGGGCCGGGGTCCCCCCTTCAGGACAGCGCTGCAGGAAACGCGCGAAATACGCGCATTCCGCGGCACAGATTCGGTATTGCGCTCGAGTCTGTTCGTCTTTCGCGCAATTCCGGTCGCGTCAACGCCCGGCTTCGCCGGATTGCGCGAATTCCGCGCGTTTTCGATGATGGTGCGCCAGATGCTCCCCCACGAACGTCTGCACGAACCAGTACCCGTGCCCGTAGCCTTCGTGCAGATGCAGATCGACCGGCGTCCCCGAACGCTGCGCGGCCTCGACGAACCGCCACGTGTACATCCGATAGTGGGCCGACCAGGGCGCGCGCGTCGCGTCGACGTAGAAACCTGCGGCCAGGCCGAAGTCCCAAAGGCGTGCTCGTAGAAGCCCTGCACGCCGCCGAAGCAGCGGTGCTCGGCGATCAGCGAAAGCCGTCGCGCGTCATCGCTTCCGTCGCCCGCCGCGTCAGTAGACGACCACGCTGCGGATCGACTCGCCGCTGTGCATCAGTTCGAAGGCGCGGTTGATGTCGGCCAGCGGCATCGTGTGCGTGATCAGCGAGTCGATGTCGATCCTGCCGTCCATGTACCAGTCGACGATCTTCGGCACGTCGGTGCGCCCGCGCGCGCCGCCGAAGGCGGTGCCTTTCCACTGGCGGCCGGTGACGAGCTGGAACGGCCGCGTCGAAATCTCCTGCCCGGCGCCGGCGACGCCGACGATCACCGAGACGCCCCAGCCGCGATGGCAGCACTCCAGCGCCTGGCGCATCAGCTGCACGTTGCCGACGCACTCGAAGCTGTAGTCGGCGCCGCCGTCCGTCAGCTCGACGAGGTGCGCAACGAGATCGCCCTCCACCTCCCTCGGGTTCACGAAATGCGTGAGCCCGAAGCGGCGCGCGAGCGGCTCGCGCGCCAGGTTGAGATCCACTCCGATGATGCGGTCGGCGCCGACCATGCGCGCGCCCTGCACGACGTTCAGCCCGATGCCGCCCAGGCCGAAGACGACCACGTTTGCGCCCGGCTCGACCTTCGCCGTGTTGATCACCGCGCCCAGGCCGGTGGTGACGCCGCAGCCGATGTAGCAGACCTTGTCGAAGGGCGCGTCCTCGCGGATCTTCGCCACCGCGATCTCGGGCAGCACCGTGTAGTTCGAGAAGGTGGAGCAGCCCATGTAGTGATGCAGCGGCTTGCCGCCGATCGAGAAGCGGCTGGTGCCGTCGGGCATCACGCCGCGGCCCTGCGTGGCGCGGATCGCCGTGCACAGGTTCGTCTTGCGCGACAGGCACGACTTGCACTGGCGGCACTCGGGCGTGTAGAGCGGGATCACGTGGTCGCCCTTGCGCACCGACGTGACGCCCGGCCCGACGTCGACCACGATGCCGGCGCCCTCGTGACCGAGGATCGCCGGAAAGAGGCCTTCCGGGTCCGCGCCGGAACGCGTGTATTCGTCGGTGTGGCACACGCCGGTGGCCTTCACCTCGACGAGCACCTCGAAGGCGCGCGGACCGTCGAGCTGCACGGTCTCCACGGAAAGGGGCTTGCCCGCCTCCCAGGCGATCGCGGCGCGAACGTCCATCCTCAGCTCTGCGCGAGCGCGTCGGCGAGATCCGCGACGTCGGGCTTCGGCATGTCCGCGTACACCGGGTTCGACAGGTAGCGCTCGCCGAAGTCGGGGATGATCGAGACGATCGTCTTGCCGCGGTTCTCGGCGCGGCCGGCGACCTGCAGCGCCGCCCAGGTGATCGAACCGCCCGAGATTCCGCCGAAGATGCCCTCCTCGCGCGCGAGCACGCGTGCGGTGTCGATCGCGTCGTCGTTGGTCACGCGCACGACCTCGTCGTAGATCTTCGTGTCGAGGACGGTGGGCACGAAGCCCGCGCCCAGGCCCTGCTGCTTGTGCGGACCGGGGCTGCCGCCGGACAGCACGGCGCTCTCGGCCGGCTCGACCGCGACGATGCGCACCGACGGCTTCTTCTCGCGCAGATAGCGCCCGGCGCCGGTGATCGTGCCGCCGGTACCGATGCCCGAGACGAGGACGTCGACGCCGCCCGCCGTGTCCTCCCAGATTTCCGGGCCGGTCGTTCGGTAGTGGATCTCGGCGTTGGCCGGATTGTCGAACTGGCGCGCCATCCAGCCGCGCGAACCGAGCTTCGCGAGGATCTCCTCGGCGCGCGCGATCGCGCCCTTCATTCCTTTCGCGCCCTCGGTGAGCACGAGCACGGCGCCGAGCGCCTCGAGCATGCGCCGGCGCTCGATCGTCATCGTGTCGGGCATGACGATCACGCAGCGGAAGCCGCGCGCCACCGCCGTGTAGGCCAGGCCGATACCGGTGTTTCCGCTGGTGGGCTCGACGATCACCATGCCGGGCTTGAGCACGCCGCGCTGGATCGCGTCCTCGACCATCGCGTTGCCGATGCGGTCCTTCACCGACGAGAATGGATTGAAGCCCTCGTGCTTGACGAGGAC
>ERZ778017.2770-NODE-2770-length-13498-cov-3.443279_pt1 | contig 13498 bp, 11 predicted proteins | sample MGYA00375747_ERZ778017 | MGnify/ENA primary metagenome ERZ778017 (study PRJEB29350, sample SAMN05509838) | bioreactor metagenome | biome: bioreactor; material: wastewater | place: South Africa: University of Cape Town | collected 2014-03-17 ... | reverse complement strand
AAGATTTTGGAAGTAATAAAGCAGACATTTGATATCCGGGTGGAGAAGAAGAATGGTGCCATTATCTTAAAATAAAAAGTAATCCCTTTCGTTTAACTTTTGCCGGTAACCGGGGTCTAATGACTGAAAGTCACTGAATACCATAAACTATGAAAGTTATTATCCTGTCCCTTTTAGTCTTATTATCGCATCCCGGCTGTAAGAAGGGAAATGATACATCCACTCCTCCGGCAGAGACAGATACGCTGTATTTTCCACCTGAGAGCGGGCATGGATGGGAGACGACTTCCCTTTCGGATTTAGGCTGGAACCAAAGCGCAGTAGCGCCTCTGTTAAGTTATTTGAAGGATAAATATTCTAAGTCCTTTTTGATATTGGTAAATGGGCGGATTGTTATGGAAGAATATTTCAACGGGCATACCGCATCGGCAGATTGGGAATGGAATAGTGCCGGCAAAACACTGGTAGCTGCGGCATGTGGAATTGCTCAGCAGGAAGGATTATTGGATATAAACGACAAGGTATCGGATTATCTGGGTAAAGGCTGGTCCAGCGAGCCGATAGAAAGTGAAAACCTTATTTCTATCAGAAACCTGCTGACAATGACTTCAGGGCTGAACGATGAAAATCAGCGGGTGATAAAAGCAAACCTTACTTATAAAGCCGATGCCGGTGAGCGCTGGTCGTATTCCAACGTTTTTCAATTATTAATGGACATAGTCGCCGAAGCAAGCCATCAGCCTTTCGAAACCTATTTCAACACTAAGGTGAAAAATAAAACAGGCATGGACGGCTATTGGAACGAAGGGCTTATGTACACCATTTACCACAGCACTACCCGGAGCATGGCCCGGTTCGGATTGCTTGCCTTAAACAAAGGAAAATGGGGAGACGAACAAATAATCGATGAGTCGTTTTTTACTGAGGCCATAAGCAGTTCACAAAGTATTAATCCTTCTTATGGATATCTCTGGTGGCTCAATGGCAAATCGAAATATATGGTTCCCGGTGCGCAGAAAGTATTTTCTGGTTATCTAATACCCAATGCACCTGCCGGCATGTACGCAGCAATGGGTGCGCATGATGAAAGGATTTATATTGTTCCGTCCAAAAATATGGTAATCGTCAGGATGGGCGATGCATCAGACCCATCGAACCCCTCTTTCGCGCTTTCCGGTTTTGATACCGCACTTTGGGAAAAACTAAACGCGTTATTTAACTAAAAGGAATCGAACAGCCTGCTTACCGGTTTCCTATACGCGGCTATGCCGGAATGTTATACAGAAAATAATACCTTAATTATCTCCGGCCTGCTTATTTTTGTGTATGCACATCCGGGGCCTTTCAACGCTGTTTTACCGCTGCGGCCGGCAGGGGAGAACGGCGGGCAGTCCATACAGGAACGCCCGCCTTCTGATTAAATGTGCAGTCGGGTTGCTGCTGTCAGCCCTGCCGCTCCGCCCGGTTGCCCAAAAGCTGTTGCAAAAGCCGGTTACCATAGAAGCCCGTAACGAAGCATTGTCGGAGGTGCTGAATAAGATAAGCCGGGAAAACGGCTTTTATTTTTCTTATAACAGCCGGCTCATAGCCGGAGACAGCCTGGTGAGCCTGTCGGCAGAGCAGATACCCCTGAAGCAGGCGTTGGACAGGCTGTTCCTGGGAAGAATAAGCTACCGCGAAACAGCAGATTATATAATTCTGCAGGCAGCAGCCCCTGCGCAGTCCTGGTATATAAGCGGCTATGTGCAGGATGCAGAAACCGGCGAGCGGCTGGAAAATGTAAGCATTTACGAGCGGGTACACCTGGCCGGTACCATAACGGACAACCAGGGCCGTTTTCGTTTACAGCTTAAGGACAAAAATAAATATCCCGCTATGCTGGAAATCAGTGTCAGCCGGGTTTCTTACCAGGATACGGCGGTTGTTATAAGCACCGGGTACGATCAGGACATGCTGCTCACCATCCGGCCATCCAAAATTGAGCTGGAAACAGTGGTCGTCAGCCCACGGATACAACGGCTGGGAGTAGCCCGCTTGTTTATTTCCTCCCGGCTTAAGAAGCAAAGCGCCAACCTGCGCAATTTCCTGGCAAGCCGGCCTTACCAGTTTTCCCTGACTCCGGGACTTGGCACGCATGGCGACCTGGGAGCCCAGGTGGTCAACCGTTTTTCGTTTAATGTGCTGGGTGGTTATACGGCTGGCGTAAACGGATTCGAGCTGGCCGGGTTGTTTAACATTAATAAGCAGGATGTTGGCAGTGTGCAGATAGCCGGTCTCTTCAATACAGCGGGCGGAAATGTAAATGGCCTCCAGGTGGGCGGGCTTCATAATAAAGTGCTGGGCGCTGTAAAGGGAATGCAGGTGGCAGGTATAGTCAACAAGGTTAACGGAGATTTTAGCGGCCTGCAGCTATCCGGCATCCTGAGTGGAATAGACGGGAGCGTCGAAGGAATGGTAGTGGCCGGTATAAAAAGCACCGTACAGCAACACACCACCGGCTGGCAGATAGCCGGTATTGCCGGTATTACGAACGGAACATCCGGTGGTATTCAAATATCGGGCATTTACAACCGGGCCCGTTACTTAAAAGGATGGCAGATAAGACTGATTAATATAGCCGACACAGCAGAAGGCTATAGTATCGGGCTGCTCAATATTAACCGGAATGGTTTTCATTCGTTCAGCCTTTTTACCAATGAGCTGCTCGATTGCAATATTGCCTATAAAGCCGGTAATAAGAACCTGTATGTGCTGCTTACGGGCGGATTGAACCTGTTTAAAGATAAGGCTTTCGGCCTGGGCTACGGTCTGGGCAATAACGTTATCCTCTCTTCCCGTCTCCGCCTGATGAACGAGCTGACCGTACAGCAGTTTTATTCCGGCAATTGGAAGGATTTACCTTTCATCACTTCTGTCCGGACCGCTTTAGCTTATTCGCCTGCATCCTGGCTGGCTGTTTTCGGGGGACCCTCTCTCTCGGTAGGCCGGTACACCGTAGCCCCGGGGAAAGGTTATGCCGGCCTGATACCCGCTCATACGCTTTTCCGCGTGAGCGACCACAAGGGCTGGCTGGGCTGGCAGCTGGGTATCAGTTCCGGATTTTAAACTGATGGGAATACTATCCCTATGGATTGATAGTCAGAAACACATAAGCAACAAGGTTAACCAGCAAAACCACGCCGTACACTGAATTACTGCGTCCTCCTATCAGCGAGAGCATAACGGTAAAAATAGATATTACCAGCAATATTATGGATAAAATATCGAGCCCCAGCACAAGCGGGAAATCGTAAATATAGCTTACAAGGGAAACAGCCGGTATAGTTAACCCAATGCTGGCCAGGGCGGAGCCCAGCGATAAATTGAGGCTTGTCTGCAGCCGGTTGTTCCTTGCAGCGCTTACTGCCGCTATACCTTCCGGCAGCAGGATAATAGCCGCTATTATAATGCCTATCAGGCTTTTGGGCAGGCCGAAGCTGACAATTACCTGTTCAATGGGATAAGATAAGCTTTTTGCCAGCAATACGACAATTGCCAGGCTGATTAGCAGAAAAACCAGGCTGATGGCTAAGGACTTATTGGATACAACGTGTTTAGGTTGTTCCGTTGCCCCGTTATCGTCCGGAATAAAATATTCCCGGTGCCGGATGGTTTGAGCAGAGATAAATGCCGCATAGATAGTTAAGCAGGCAAAGGATTCAAAAAACAACTGTGCGCCGGTATAGTAGGGGCCGGCCTGACTTTTCGTAAACGTAGGCAATATCATGGTAAACGCAACGATGGAAACCAGGGACACCAAAGCTAATTTTACCGAATGAGAAGAAAAGGTTTGTGTATGAAATTTACGCCCGCCGATAAACAGGCAAAGACCGACAATACCATTCAGGATAAGCATGGCGGCAGCATACACCGTATCCCGGGCAAAAGAAGCGTAGGCTTCCCCCCCTGTCACCATTAAAGAAATAATAATTGAAACTTCTATAATAGTAATGGAAACGGCTAAAATGATGGTACCATAGGGCTCTCCCACACGGTGGGCAATAATTTCGGAGTGGTGTACGGCCGACATCACGCAAAATACCAGCAGCACGCCGGCTATTGCCTGAAAAACCAGGTTGTTATCCAGTAACCCCGACAGGTATAAAATGCAGGCTAATAAAGGAATTGACGTGGTCCATTGGTAAAGCGTTCTTATTCGTTTCATTCGCCGCTACTTGTTGTTAAATAGGAAACTGTGCAATGCCTAAATATACAAAAGTTTCAAATTTCAGGGATAACTGCTAGTCATTTTTTGTTGAAACAGCTTAAAGGCCGGCGGCAGATTGCCGCGGCCGTGTGGAAAGGTCTGAAAAAATCAATTTAGCGCCCTGGCGCAGATCAGAGGTCTGTTTCGTCGGCGCTGGGGCCGTAGCTGCCGGGAATGGGTATATCAAGCAGCCGGAGATACACGCCCAGTTGAGCCCGGTGATGCGTGACTTGGTTTAGCGCCATGCGGATGACTTCATGTTTGGGCTGCCGGCTGTGAATCCGGTCTCCTGTACGCATGGTCCATTCCTGTAGCAGATCTTCTTCTTTGGCATTTTCAAGCACGGCAATGCTTTCCGCCAGGCTTTTCTCCTGCAATGCCTGAAGCTCTTCCAGGCTGTTTAGCCTGGTAGGCTTATAATCCATTGCGCCAAAATCAACTTCGCTGGTTTGCAGCACCATTGCCGGCCAGGAAAACAGTTCCGCAATGTGCACAGTCAGGTTGTCCAGTGACATGCTTTTTACATGTGGTTTCCAGTCAAACTTATCGAACGGCACTCTTTCCAGCATTTTGCGGGTAATAGCAGCCTCGTTCTGCAACTCTTTCAAAAACAAAGGGATCAATTGCATAGTTGTTGATTTTTATTTGAAGAGCAAATCTATTCACGGGTACTGACAACCCTATGGCAGTCGTATTGGAGGTGAGAAAAAAAATGTCGTCAATAAGAGACCGGTAGCATTTTCATATAATCGTTCAGCTCCATGTGGTTGGGCCTGCTAAAGGGGAGCATGGTACGGGAGACCTGCTGTATCCGCGATACCCGGAAATCGCGGTATTCTTTTCGTGTCTGGCACCAGGCGATCAGGTGCCAGTTCAGGGCGTAAAAGATTAGTCCGATCGGTTCCACCCGCCGCCTGCTCGACACATTGTTCATATTCCGGTATTCCAGTTCGAGAATAAGCTTACCGGAGATGGCGTCCTGGATGGCTGACAGGTACTCGAAATTGTTATTAAAACAGGCAGGTATCTGTAATTTAATCCGCTCGTTCAGCAGTTCCAGCTTTTCTTTCTGGGAGCCGCGTAGCACGTTTTTTATCTTATTCAGGGCGGTAGAATAATGCGACAGGATCGACTTATCGCTGAAGGCCGAAGCAATCGATTCCATGAGTAAAAGCGCATTGGCTTCTTCGGTAGTAAAAGAAACAGGAGGGAGGAAATATCCCTGTACCACGAAGTATCCTCTTCCGGGTTCAAAGCTGACCGGAACGCCCGACTCACCCAGCGCCTTAATATCCCGGTAAACCGTGCGTATGCTCATATCAAAATGCGCCGCAATCTTTTCCGCCGGCATAAATTTTTTCGATTGCAGCAGTGTTAATATCCCAAACAGTCGGTCAATCCGGTTCATACCTGCAAAGATAGGGCGGCAGATTTACATCGCTAACGCTTCTCTGATTAATCAGGCGCCTGAGGTATTCCGTATTACTACCCCAGCTGCATTTTGATTGACCTGACAAAATCCTGAGATACTTCTACTGTATCGGCAATCTCATCGAGGGTGAGCTTTCCCTTTTGCAGAAGGTTTTTTACAACACTTTTATTCTTCTCTTGCCGGCCTTTTTCAATTCCTTTTTCAAGCGCCTGCTCAGCTGCGTCCTGAATAGCAAATTCTATGATTCCCATGTCTGAAGTTTTATGAATGAGGTGTTCAATTTCCTTCTCAAATTTATGATTCATTTCCGGATTTTCAAAAGCCGCGTATAACCGAATGAAGGTCAATAACTTAGCTTCCGCCTCGGCGCTCAACGCCCGGTTTTTCAGGTTCTTCACAAGCATAATTTTCGATGCCAGCAGGCTTTCATCCGTTCCGTTTATCTCATGCTGAATGGCCTTCAGAATCGTAAGCACCACCAGCGCAATGAAGTTCGGATCGGCTGACAGCAACGCTTCATCCTGGTCGAGCACTTTATACGTTTCGAAGTCAAACCTGCTTTTGGTATTAGCCATCTGGTAGTCATCGAAGCGGGGGTGATAGTTCCTGTTAGTATCGGTATAAATAACCAGCACCATCACCCGCCTGCCGTATTTATCCAGCAGGCGGGAGAAATACCGGAACACGCGCTCTGTGAAATGCGGGTCGTAGTATCCCTGAATTTCAATAAGCAGCAGCAGCCATTTCAGCATCTCAGATGCAGCGCTGCATTTTAGCAGCTTATCGACCATTTTGCTATCCTGCATAAACTCCCAGTCGGGCGCTATCTGCCGGAGTTCCTGCTCCAACGATTCAAACCTGCCTTTCAGATTGAACAAAGCGGCTGCATTTTTATAAAAGAAACGGACGCACTCCCGCGGAAAGTCCTCAATGATCGTTTTGAGAAGAATGTCTTTTCGTTTGTTTGCCATAGGGTGAAACTAGAAAAGACGGAGATGGCTTCGCAGGGTGATTTCACCCTTTCAGCCCGTTTTTTCACCCTTTTTTAATTGGGAAAAAATGCTTATTGGAACCGCACAAACCGGTATTTCGCTGAAGCCAGGCCGGTAGTAAGCAGCACAATGCCAACCAAAGCCAGGAATGCCAGGGAAAAATACCAGCTGCCGGTAAGACTGAAAAGGCCACCAAAGGCAGGCGGGCCGCAGGCCGCTATCAGATAGCCCACTGTTTGGGCCATACCCGATAATTCGGCGGCTTCCCGTGTCTGCCGGGTGCGCAGCACTAGGAACATCATGGCAAGCGTAAATGCCAGTCCGAGCGCAAAGCCGATAAATACAACCGACAAAATGCTATAGGTGGCGCCGCCGGTTAAAAGCAAGGCGAGTCCTGCCATAAGCAGGATGAAAGAAGCCCATACCAGCGGAGTCTGATTCTTCATTTTTCCTGCGGCGATGGGGCCCAGGAGCATAGGAAACAGCTGGGCTATCTGGAGGTAGGAAAATACCCAGCCTGAACGATCGGGCGACATTCCCCAGTCCTGCAAAAGCGCCGGCAACCAGGCGGCCAGGCAGTAAAATCCCACTGCCTGCATGCCCATAAAAACAGAGATCTGCCAGGCCAGCCGCGATTTCCAGATGCCTCCGGCCGTTCTCTCAGCGGCAGCTTCCGTTCCCGGCTGTGGTGCAGCAGACGGCCGTTTACATATCTGGGGAAGCCAGGCGGCAACGGCAATTACCGTAAATCCGCACCAGATGCCTATAGAGCCCTGCCAGCCGGTACCCGTATAGGTTCCCACCCGGATGCTGTACCCTGCCGCCAGGGCCGACACCAGGTTCATGGCAACCAGGTAAATGCCGGTTATCAGCCCTATCCGCGCAGGAAATTCTTTTTTTATAAATGCCGGCATCAATACATTTCCTACCGTGATGGCAGCGCCTATGAAGGCCGTGCCGGTAAAAAGCAGCGGCACATTACCCGCAGAACGAATCAGCAATCCCGCCCCCAATAGCAGCAGGGAATAAAACAGAAGCCGCTCCAGCCCCAGCCTGCGGGCGACGCCCGGAACTAAGGCGGACAGCAGTGCAAAAGAAAGTAACGGGATGGCCATTACCCATCCCACCAGTACAAGTGAAAGATTAAGCTGTTCAGCCATGTCTTTTATCACCGGGCCAACTGCCGTAATCGGCGCCCGGAGATTGGCTGCTATGAGCAGGATTCCCGTCAGTGTTAAAAAGGTTTGCCAGCGGTTGCCTGCCGGCTTTTTTTTCAGAGGAGGAGCTTTGATTTCCCTGTCGCCTTGTTCATGTGGCGGCAAAATTACGGTTACTTCCCTTCATTTCCCGGAAATCAGCAGAAGTCTGATAACTGTTGTTCCCCCAAACCGTTCTGCCTGCAAAAATCTGCTGCTTCCTGAATTCTGCCTGCAGCAACCCTGCTATGGCAAAATATCCCTGACTTCCTTTGAGCCGGGACGGGGAGCCTTGTATCGCATCAGCCTGCCATCCGGGCTGTACAGCAGAAAATGAGGAATGGCAGAAACATTCATCAGCTTCTCGAAGCGGGAATCGCCGGTATGAAACTGGTGACCATCCAGGTTCAGGGCTTTTACTTTGTTTTTCCAGGCGGCCGTGTCTTCATCAATCGAGAGACTTATGAAGACAATATTTTTCCCGGCGAACTCCTTTTCCAGCTGTTTAAGATGAGGTATTTCCCTGATACAGGGTACGCACCACGAAGCCCACAGGTCAATATAAATATATTTTCCTGCGAAGCTTTGAAGCTTTACGGTACGGCCATGAATATCCTTAAACGCCACGTCTGGAAGAGAGGCGCCCTCCCGCGTAAACCGCAGGTTCTTAAAATCGTTAATCAGCTGATCCCGTTTGCGGGCATTCCGGAGGTTACCGGCTATTTTGCTGAACAGAACCGTCTGTGCCTTAAAGTCTGCCGTGTCTTTCACAGAATATCTGCGGATGGCCTCTTCCAGATTGCCTTCGGTTACCCACTCTTTCACCGCTGCATTTTTAAAGACGGCATTTAGTATGGACATCTTCTTTTCCAGTGCAGATAAACCCGCGCTCCTGTCTGACGGGTCGGCCAGGCTGCTTATATACTGGTTAATAAAGCGGTAGGAGGCCGGAAAAAGTAAAGTCAGTTCATGGTCGTAAACAGCTGCAGGCGAAACCGGCAGTGAATTATAATTATTTTCGGACACCTGGGATCCTCGCAGTCCGTTGGCGAGCCGGTAAGCAGCTTCCTGGTAGTTATTGAAAGCCCATATCGCAAGGTATTGCTTCACCTGTTCATTCTGTATGTTTAGCACGGCAACCAGGCTGTCTACAGCGCTCATATAAGAGGTAATTTCCGGTTTAACGCTGTCGCCGGTCCCAAGAGCTTTGTAAAGGCTGAGGTCTTTTAAAACAGAGAGCCGGAAATAAGCGAACAACGCCTTGTTGTTATTATCCAAATTTCCGGATGTTAAAGTCAACTGGGTGCTGTCTGTATAATTTAGACCCAGGCGGATATGGCTTCCCGGCGCCAGGTAAAGCGGGAAATTGGTGGCCAGCTGACGATTCCGCGCTTTCGGCTGGATGGACATGGTTACGAACACAGGAGCCTGAACCGGCGCCTGCCAGCTGAAGCGCCCTTCTTTATCCAGTATAATCTCGTTAGATATACTACCGGATCCAGTGCCTTTCCGGCTTTTAGCAGTGATAAACACCGAATACCGGTCATCAAGATTTATTTGTCCTGAAACCGATACATTATCCCTTCCCGGCGCCTTCTTTCCGGACGCAGCAAAACCATACAGCGCCGCTCCCAAAAGAAGGTATGCAAAAATGATTGTTCTCATCTAATCTTTCTTTTTATAGAATAGTTTTACCGGCTTGTCGGTAACACCCTCATATTTATTAATCAGTGTGCCGTTATCAGCATTATAGATCAGCACGCTTCCTTTCAGACCGCTGGCTGCCGGGTTGTACACGCCTACATATAATTCATTTCCATCATCGCTTAAATTCATGGACGTGATGGTTCCCGGAAGGCTCACCGTTATGAAAGGAGTGGAGGGAAGACTGAGCCCCGAATAGTACCATTGATAAATCTCCCGGTCGTTTGCGTATATCAGCTTATTGTATTTCTCATTCACCACGGTGATGGAATTTTCCGTGAGTGTGGGGGCGGCATGGGTAAACGTTTCCTGTTCCAGGATTTCCACCGGATCGTCAAAAAACACCTGGATATAGGGCCCGAATACTGTTTTCGTTAACAGGGCGGGGTTGTTTTTATCGCGGGTTAACGTATAACATGCAGTGGAAATTGGGAAGAACTGGATAAGCTCCTGCCCGGTAAGCGTTTCCTTGCTGTTGGAATTTGTGTACCAGAGGTTCCAAATCCGGGAGTTGGCTTTATCCCAGAAATAGTTAGAAGTAAAATTAATAGTAGCTACAAAAAACGTCTTCATGGCAAGGTCGGCCCCGGCGGGCAGCGCTGTATTCTGCAAAACAAGATGCTCTTTTGTGGCGAGGGTGTATAGTTTTCCTTCCTCACAAAGCACCACGGCGCTGGTTGCCGTGTTATCGGGAATATTTATCCGGTATGGCTTGAAATCGGGAAATTCAGGGGCTGTAATAACAGATTCCAGCTCAAATGTCTTGGTGTTAATGAGACTGATTTTACCCTCGTCCGCGCTGGAAATAAAAAGCTGCGCAGCTCTTTTTGCCACATCGGTAATTCCCCTGCCGAGTGTCAGGCCGGGGTTATTAACCGCAAAACAGTTGTTGGCAAAGCTTTCCACTTTTCCCGCCGCTTTCTCTTCGTCCGAATATTTCCGCATAAATGCCAGGGTGCCTTCTCCGTCTTCATCTTCTCCCAATACGAGCAGGCCCTCTTCATAAGGAGAATTAACATTCAGGGTAAAGCTCTTAAACGTGCTTCCATCACTGTTGCTCACCTTCAGCCGGACAGGAAAGCTACCCAGCTTTGTTCCGGTGTAAACCAGCTCTTTCTCCGTGGAAAAAACCTCGTAGCCCACCTGCCATTCATAGGTGAGCGGCAGATCCTCTTCCGTTTGGGAAATAGCCGGATCTATGGTCAGCGTTTCATTTTTATCAATGTTTACCACCGGAGAACTTATTCCGTTAAAGCTAACCTGGATCTCAGACAGCGCCCGGGTATCCAGGGTGGAATGGTCCTTGTAACAGGAGATTAGAACCAACGAGAAAAAGACAATTGCCAGATATTTTGATAGTGAATTCATTTGAGTAATATTAAACGGTAAGAAATTAATAACCGGAGGGCCGGGGAATCACTACGCCCAGTTCCGGATGCTGCTCCATGAAGTACTGGTATAACGGGATTAGCACAAATTTTTTGAGCGTATAGTCGTAGTCGTATGCCCAGCCGTAGGTTACGCTTTTAAGATCAGGCCCGAAAAGCGCTACCATGGCATAATATGAATCGGGCGCTTTCTCCTCCAGTTCCCTGAACAGCTCAATGAATTTAATATAGGTCAGCGGGTTCCAGGAACCAAGCTGGTAAGAAGGCCAGGTAGGCCGGCCGGCATAGTCTTTCCATGTGGGAGGTTCTACTTTATTGTTGAAATGAATGATTGTTTCTTTGTATTGCTCATTAACGGGTTTGAAGTCGCCGGTTTCTTCCAGCTTAAGATAGAGCTTAAAATCATCGTCTTCCAGGTGGTCCCGCAATATGGTAACGGGAATATACCCGTTAATGGAATCAGCCTCCAGCGTAAAACTGTCGGCAATGGTGTAGTTGACCCCCTCAACCGCGGTGGTCTTTTCCGGCAAAACGGTTACGGAGAAATGACGATCTGTTTTGGCGGCTTCTCCCATAATACGTACCGGCACTTTCAAATCGTAGCTGTGCACTTCGAGAGGTGTTACGCCGAATGAATAATAAATGCTGTCCTCCTGGAAATAAATGCCTGTAAAGGTTGGATCGAAAGTTATATAATCGGTTTTTTGGCAGGAAGCCAGGAATAATAATCCGGCGGCAAGCGCTGTGACTGAGCTTATATATATTGTATTCTTTTTCACGATTGGTTAATTTTATTTTCTGTAATCAAATTCTTCCAATGGTATAGGCAGCACGTAAATAGCTTTGCTGGCCTGAACCGGCTGACCGTTAACGTCAGTGAAGTTCATATTTAGGCGCTTTCTGTTGAAGAAGGTCTGGCCTTCACCGATAAGCTCCTTGTATCTTTCGTTCGTGATGATATCCAGCGTAAGAGGCTGGGCCGGCGTCCGGTTTTTCAGGGCTGTCAGTCCTCTTGATTCCAGCACAACATCCAGGTACGCCCGTCCTTTCTCCGGGTCAGTATCCAGCAACACTTCTGCGGCTATATAGTACATTTCCGGCAGCCGGATCATATTAATGCCTTTTATAAGCCCTTTGGGCCGCTGAAATTCCAGCTCCGGAGTTAGCTGATAGGGATCAACCAGCTTAGTAAACCTGATTTCCCCCTGGGTAACAGCCGGCAGCTTAAAATAACACTCCCAGCGGAAATCGTGTCCTTCATTTGCTTCCTGGCCGGTGAAGACGGTCTTCGTGTCATCTTTACAGTTATAAGAGAAAAAAGAAATTTCGTAGTAGAAGCGGTTTCGCACGGTCGTGAAATAAGTGTTGGAATACAGGCCAAAGATGGTTTCTTTCGGAAACAACACTCCCTTCATCAATCCCGCTGAAATCTCGGTTTTATCCATAAGGTGAAACTTCCCGGAATTAATAACCTTTTCTGCATATAAAAGCGCCTTCGGCATATCCCCTTTGGTAAAATACACCCTTGCCAGCGTAGCCTGCACAGCATACAGGTTAAAATGAATCTCCCGGTCTTTCAGAAAGTTTTCGTCATTTATAACCTTTGGATACAGCAGGTACTGTTCGTCGTCTTTCAGCAACTCTTCCGCCTGGGTGAGATCAGCTATGATCTTCTGGTATACCTCTTCGGCAGGGATCAGCTGCGGCGCAGCCAGCGCAAAGTCGGTGGAGTAGGGGATACCCGAAGCTGCCGGGTTGAGCTGGATGTTTTCAGTGTACAGCCTCAGCAGGTCAAAATGCATAAAAGCGCGTATTCCCAGCGCTTCGCCTTTGTAAAGGCTGTAATAGCGGAGGGTTTCCGGCGAAAAGTGCTCAAGATTTTTAAGGATATTATTGGCATTGGCAATATTGGTGTACATATCCTTCCATATATTGAGCAGCTGCGCTTCAACAGCCGAAAATTTATAATTGTATTTGACCGTGTTGATCACGTAATCGTTTCCAAAGCAGTCGAAGTATTGCGCCAGCAGCTCGATGGTATTATGCGAAAGGTTTTCTCCATACAGCGTTGTTTTCTGCAGAGTGGCATAAACGCCGTATAAAGCATCTTCAAAACCGGCAGCGTTTTTCAGCAGTTCATCGCCCGTTAATTCCCCCTCAGGCTTTACATCCAGGTATTTATCGCACGATGCTGCCGATACCGCGATAAGCAGGCAGGCAATCACCGGTTTCAAAGAGAACCATCTTCCGCGCCGGCCGGCGCACCTTTTCATAAGTCCCTTATTTTCTTTGCTGTAATATAATTGCGTATGTTTCATAATAACAATTAGAATAGGATGTTTAAATTAATATCAAAGCCCCGGCTGTAGAGGTAATCCGTGCCCCTTTCCATTTTTATGGTGGAGATCCGGAACAGGTCGTTCAGGCTGATTCCCACTGCAAACTTGCTTACACCAAGGTTGCTGAACAGGTCGCTGTCCAGCTCATACGAGAAGTTCAGACGCGAAAGGGCGAGCGTATTCTCTTTTTCACAAAGCGGG
>ERZ778017.2769-NODE-2769-length-13503-cov-5.735574_pt1 | contig 13503 bp, 3 predicted proteins | sample MGYA00375747_ERZ778017 | MGnify/ENA primary metagenome ERZ778017 (study PRJEB29350, sample SAMN05509838) | bioreactor metagenome | biome: bioreactor; material: wastewater | place: South Africa: University of Cape Town | collected 2014-03-17 ... | reverse complement strand
TAAGCATTGTCATTCATCATATAGCTTTTGACGGATGGTCTATAGATATATTTTTAAATGAGTTGCAAACCTACTATAATTATTACTTGAACCAAAAGCGAGGTTTAGCGGCTCAATTAGCTTTACCAACCTTAACCATACAATACAAAGATTTTGCTTTGTGGCAAAGGAATTATTTAAGCGGAGAGCGCTTGGATAAGCAACTAAGTTATTGGAAAAACAAGCTAAATGATTACGGGGCATTAAACTTAATTACAGATAAACCAAGGCCTTCACAAGTAGACTACAGAGGTTCAGATATCTATTTTGAGCTAGACACAGCTACCTCGATGTCTTTAAGGGCATTGGCTAAGCAATTAAAAGTAAGTCTATACAGTGTGCTATTAAGCGGCTACTATTTAATGCTAAGAAGCTATAGTAACCAGGATGATATTGTAGTCGGGACACCTATAGCCAATAGACACTATAGTCAGATAGAAGACTTACTTGGCTTTTTTGTTAATACCTTAGCCTTAAGGATGGAAATAGAGCCAACAGTTAGGGTTAAAGAATTTATCGAGCAAGTAGGAGCAGAGGTAGTTGAAGCGCAACTTCATCAAGATTTGCCCTTTGAAAAGTTAGTAGAAGAGTTAAAAGTAGCCAAGGATCCAAGTAGACATCCCCTATTTCAGGTAATGTTTAGGGTCCAAAGCTTTGGAGGTAATGCAAAATCTATAACCAGTGAAAAAGGAGAATATAACCTAACAGAGCTGTTACAATCATATATTCCTGCCAATAGCTTGTACCAGGTAGCTAAATTTGACTTAAGTACCTTTATAGATGATGGAGAAGAAAGCTTAAGTGGAGTATTTAACTATGCTACCAGCTTATATAATGAATCAACTATTCATGGCTTTATAGAGGTCTATGTGGAAATACTAAAGCAGCTAGGAAGTTTAGCTGAAAATATTGAGCAGGGAACAGAAATTAAAATAGCAGATCTATGCTATATAAGTAAAAAGCAATATGAATTACTCATCAATACCTGGAATGCTACAGAGAAGGAATATCCCAGGGAAAAGACGATACAAGCATTGTTTGAAGAACAAGTAGAGAGAACGCCAGATAGTATAGCATTGGTATATGAGGATGTTAAGTTAACCTATAGGGGACTTAATGAAAGGTCCAATCAGCTAGCAAATTACCTTAGACAAACCCACGATATAAAGCCAGATGATTTAATAGCCTTGTGTTTGGATAGAAGTGAGTATATGTTGATAGCGATACTAGCAGTACTCAAGGCAGGAGGAGCGTATGTACCAATGGATCCTAGTTATCCAGATGATCGGATAGCCTATCTGTTAGGAGACACCAATGCTAAAGTTGTATTAGCCGATGAGGTATACCAGGAAAGACTAGAGAGTATAAGTAAAGGTATTGGTAAAGAGAATATAGAAATAGTAGCCATAGATGATAAAGAAATCCGAGATGAGTTGCTAGTATATCCTGCTGCTAACCCTGTTACCGCAACAACCAGCACTAGCCTTGCATATGTTATTTATACCTCAGGTACTACTGGCCATCCTAAGGGTGTGATGATTGAGCATAAAGGCGTGGTGAATACTACATTGTATTTAAAGGATGTATATGATTTTAATGAGGGAAATAAGGTAACTGCTTTCACATCATATGTATTTGATGTGTCAGTGTCAGAGTTTTTTGTTGCATTATTCAACGGAGCAATCCTTTATTTATTAAGTGAAAGGATAAAAAGTGATTCTTTGTTACTAAGTCAATATATTATTGATAATGATATTAATTATGTATACTTGCCTCCTGTACTGTTATCAGTATTGCCAAAGATAGCATATAAAACTTTACGTGGTATTATATATGCAGGTGAACCATGTAGTATAGATACAGGTATGTATTGGTCGAATAATTGTAAACTGCATAACTATTATGGACCAACAGAAGCAACGATATATGCGTCTGGTAGACAGATAATCCATGGAGCAGTAAATTCAATAGGTACTCCAATATCCAACGCCAAATGCTATGTACTAGACTTCAATTTACAACCATTACCAATAGGAGCAATCGGAGAGTTATATATAGGAGGACAAGGACTTGCTAGAGGTTACCTCAACAGACCCGAGTTAACAAAGGAAAGGTTTATAGCAAATCCATTCCAAACAGAGCAAGAGAGGCAAGACAAATGCTATGGAGAAAGCGGACGCAACGCAAGACTGTATAAGACAGGGGATTTAGTCAGGTGGTTACCAGACGGTAATCTGGAGTATATAGGGCGTAATGATTTTCAAGTAAAAATTAGAGGGTATCGAATAGAGCTAGGAGAAGTAGAAAATGCCTTGCTAAGCTATGCAGGTATAAAACAAGCTGTTGTATTAGCTAAAGAACATAAAAGTATAGGAACAGACGAGTTATTATCTGGAAGTAAGTACTTGGTTGGTTATTATGTATCGGATACTAAGCTAGATGAGACTGCACTATTAAGTTATCTACAAAGTAAGCTACCAGAATACATGGTACCCAGTGCCTTCATGCATGTAGAGCAGTTACCACTGACTATTAATGGAAAATTAGATAGCAAGGCTTTACCAGATCCTGAATTTACAAACAATGATACTTATGTAGCTCCTAGAAATGAGTTAGAAACTAGAATATGTCAGATATGGGCGGATGTAGTAGGATTACCTGTTGAGAAGTTAGGTATTGAGGATGATTTCTTTAGACTGGGTGGCAATAGTATAATCAGTGTCCGGTTGGTTAGTAGATTAAGGCAAAAACTAGGAGTGCAAGTGAGTGTAAAGGATATCTTTAGCTATAAAACTATTGCGAAGTTATATGATAAAGTCTTAAGTAAACAATTAGCCAGTAGACATACGCTAACCTTGCAAACTGAACAAGGTAGGCTTGTTGGAGAAGTACCCTTACTACCCATACAAGCATGGTTCTTTGAGAATAATTCTGCAAGAGCCAATCATTGGAATCAGTCCTTTATAATAAGGACGCCAAGCTTAGACCTTACTAAACTGAAAGCTAGTATTGCTAATTTAGTAGCGCATCATGATAGCTTTAGATTGAGGTATAAAAAATCTCAAGGTAATAGTTATCTCCAACATTATGATAGCAATGCACAAGTGGCAGAACTTAAGATATTAGACATAAGGACATTAAATAAGAAAGAAGGAAGCAAAGAGTTTAACTCAGCATTAGAGAAAGTTTTCACTGATTGGCAAAGCAACTTTAATCTAGAACAAGGTCCTATTTATAGTATGGGTTATATACACGGTTATGTTGATGGCAGCAGTAGAGTATTCTTTGCCCTTCATCATTTAATAGTAGATGTAGTAAGCTGGAAGATATTAGCAGAAGATTTAAAAAGACTGTACGAAGGGAATGAATTAGGAGCAGAAGGTACTAGCTACAGGCAATGGGTAACTACAGTTAGAAAATATGCAGATAACCATAAAAATGAGAAAGATTATTGGGTAAATGTCCTATCGGATTATGATAATACTAATAAACTATTACCTAATATGGTAGGAGGTAATAGCACTAGTAATTATGCTACTTTCAATTTAAGTAAAGAGCAGACGAAGAATTTATTGCAGGAAGCCAATAGAGCCTATAACACACAAACAAACGATATACTGTTAACTGCCCTTGGTTATGCCTTATCTGCAGTAACAAATAATAAAGTTAACCATATAGTACTAGAAGGTCATGGTAGAGAAGAGATAGATGATAGTGTAGATGTTAGTAGAACTTTAGGCTGGTTTACTACTATGTATCCAGTACGTTTAGAGTTAAGCACAGCATTAGGTAGTAGTATTAAAAATATCAAGGAGAGTTTAAGGCAAGTACCCAATAAAGGGATAGGTTATGGTGCGTTAATAGGTTACGGATCGAATAAATTACCAAGAATAAGTTTTAACTATCTGGGGCAATTTGATCAAGCAGATAAACATCAAAATACACAATCACAAAATAATTTTTGGAACATTGTTAATGAAGGAAGCGGGACATCCAGGCATTCTGACAATCAGAATTACAATATAATCAATATCAATGGAATGGTTATAGATGGTGAAATTAATTTTAATATCATCAGTAAGTTAGATAAAAATACTACTATTCAATTAGCAGAATTATTTAAGCAGAGGTTAGAAGAGGTAGTAGCTTATTGTATAGCTAAGAAAGTTAGTGAATTTACAATGAGTGATTTTGAGGATTTTCAACCTTACATCATATATAATGAAGCAGTGAAGGGTAACCATAATCGATTATTCTTACTGCCGCCAGGAGGCGGAGGAGCAGAAAGTTATATCAGTACTATAGTACCACAGTTGCCAGAAAAAAATTTAGTGTTATTTAATAATTATGATCTCTATCTGGGAAATAAATTTGGTGCAGCTCATATTCATGATGTAACTTTTGAAAAATTAGCTGAAGAATATATCCGTCTTATCAAATCAATTCAGCCTAAAGGCCCCTATAATTTATTTGGTTGGAGCTTTGGGGGAATTTTAGCTTTTGAAATTGGAAAACAGTTACTAGTTACAGGTGATGTTGTTGAAAGTATTGTAATGATAGATCCAATATTAAAACCTAAAAAAACTCTTCTGGAAACAGATGCTGGATATAATATATTTTATAAATATTCACCTTATTTAAACCTAACTGCTAAAATATCTGAAGTAAATATTGTGCTATTTAAAGCATTAAAAGTTGAAAAGGAGTATAATGACTCAGAAGTTAAGCTTGAAGATTATAGCTACTATGTTGGCAATGTGACATGTAATGACTGGAGTGAAATATTACCAGATAAAAATTTTAAAATAATTAATATGAATGATAATAATCATTTTGATTGGATTAAAAACGAGGATCAGGTAATAGAAGTATGTAAAGTGCTGAAATAGAATGTTTAATTTACATTCCGCAGTAAAGATTAAGATTTAGGAGTTACAAATAGAGTAAAAGAGTTATACTAGTGTATGAGTTAGGGAGTGATTGTAGATAGGGTTAATTAAGAGATAGAAAAAGTATGTAAGGAAAAGGTATAGAAAATGCTAAGGGAAGAATAAGTAGAAGGCCAAGTGTTAGACCATATAGGGTTAGTATTAGTAATAGCAACGATTAAAAAGATAAGGTTGATCGAGCAAATAGATAACCATGTGCCAGTTTCAACAGAGAAGGGATCAAAAATAAGTATGTGAGAGCGAGTAGGTGCTTGTATTTATCTGAAAAGAAGGAACAGATCCATTAGAGAAGGAGAACAGCTTAACAGCAAAAAACGAAAATAAAGAGTTGAAATACCACTTTCTCGTCCAAGCACTGAGTCTTTATCTGGTACAGAAACAGAAGAAGAGTTAGGCGAAGATTCACCTACACAGGAAGCAGGTATAGAACAGTTTGTAAAAAAATTAGAAACTGGATAGAACCATTTCAAGAGGTGGAAGAATGCCGTACATTGATTGTAAGAGGGAAAAATGCATAGAGATGAACAAGCTCAAGGCTATTATCTAAAAGCTATTATGATTGGTATCTAAAAGCATTAAATATTTTAGGGGAAAGGGGAGATACTGTTCTGACAGCACAAGCGCTTATTGGGCTTGGCAATGCCGCTAGGTCAGAAAAAAAGTATCAAAAAGCCATACACTATTACAACCAAGCCATAGAGATAAATCCTTCACAAGAATTAAAAAATAAAGCGCGCCAGGGTATTAAAATAGTACAAAGTCTTATAAGTGGGAGCACCAAGTCTTTTAAATAGAAAAGGTAATGAGCTGTTAATAGAATGCTTTAGTTTTTTTAGGATAGTCGTAATGGCTTATCAGTTTAGCCTTATGATATAACTTATATTAAAAAAACAACACATAAATACCTATTTTTTTATTAAATTGTTTCCCTTTAGCTAGTTCATTTTTACATATCGCCTATAAGTAGATTTATTTCCTTTTTTAAGTACCTTCAACTATGTTAACCATCAATGCACTAACCTACCATGTAGGTGCAAGAGCGCTTTACGAAAATTCTTCTTTATTTATAAAGCCTAAAGATAAAATAGGCCTTATTGGTCTTAATGGCACTGGAAAATCTACACTTCTTAAACTTATAGCTGGCAACTTAACACCAGAATCAGGCAATATTAGTAGAACAAAAGAATGTACGCTGGGTTTTTTAGACCAAGATTTACTTTCATTCCGTTCGCAAGACAGCATACGTCAAGTAGCCATGCAGGCTTTTGAAGAAGTGTTAGAATTGGAGCAAAAGATAGAGGAAGTCCTTAAACAAATGGAGACTAATTATGAAGACTCATTAGTAGATACTTTAGCAAATCTTCAAGAGAAATTAGAGCATCTAGATGGTTACGGAGCACAAGCTAAGGCAGATGCTGTATTAGAAGGTATGGGATTTACCACCAAAGATTTAGATAGGCCTTTAGAAGAGTTTTCTGGGGGGTGGAGAATGCGGGTAATGCTAGCCAAACTGCTTTTACAAAAGCCTGCATTGCTTATGCTAGATGAGCCTACCAACCACTTAGACTTAACCTCTATACAGTGGCTTGAAAAATACTTACAAAGCTATGAGAATGCTTTTATTGTAGTTTCACATGATCGCTGCTTTTTAGACAATGTCATCAATAAGACAGTAGAAGTATTGAACAAACAACTATACCCTTATGCAGGAAATTATAGTTTTTATCAAGCTGAAAAAGCCGAAAAAGCTGAAATACAAGAAAATGCTTATAAAAATCAACAGAAAAAAATAGGGCAAACAGAAGATTTTATAGAACGGTTTCGTTATAAATCTACTAAGTCAAAACAGGTACAGTCTAGGATAAAGATGTTGGATAAAATAGAGCGTGTAGAATCTATAAATACCAGCGTACCTACGGTTAAATTTAACTTTAGTACCCAACAGGCTTCCGGGAAAATTGTGGCAAAACTTTCGCAAGTCAACAAAAGCTATGGTACACTTGAACTATTACAGCAAGCCAGTGCAACGATAGAACGTGGAGATAAAATTGCACTGATCGGAGCCAACGGAAAAGGAAAAAGCACCTTATTACGTATTATAACAGGTGACGAGCCTGCTGATGCGGCCAACATAGATTTTGGCCATCAGGTTAATATAGCATTTTATGCCCAGCATCAATTAGAATCTCTTAACTTAGAAAACGAAATTTTAAAAGAATTACAAGAAGTAGGAGTAGGGAGGTCTGAAACTGAATTAAGGAAGATTGCGGGTATGTTCTTATTTAGTAAGGATGAAGTTTACAAAAAGATTAAAGTGCTTTCAGGCGGTGAAAAGTCACGTGTAGCTTTAGCTAAAGTCTTACTATCAGAGGCTAACTTTTTACTGTTAGACGAGCCGACCAACCACTTAGACATGGTTTCTATTGATATCTTAGCACAAACCTTACAGCAATATAAAGGTACTTGTGTGATTGTATCACATGATCGCCACTTTGTTTCACAAGTTGCCAACAAAATTTGGTATATTGAAAATAAGCAGATCAAAGAATATCCTGGCAACTATGAAGCATATGAGTATTGGAAGCAACATGAAAAACAAGCATAAGCTTTTTAGACTAGGGCTCATAAATAGCTAGCTCTGCTTACTCGTTAAATAATAAAGACGCTTGGTAATAACTTGGTCTGCGACTAGCAATTTGTACACAATCAGCCATCGTATATGTGGAAATACAAAAGTCTGTTACCTAACAAAAATTTTATATTAGGCGTGTGTGTAGGGATAGGACTGTGCTTATATGTAGGCTTATATTTTTTTCAAGATTCTTTTAAGCAACCTGTTCGTAAATTCGGTAAAGTATTAAAATATATTGAAAAATATCATATAGATACAATAGATAATGCTAAGCTAACAGAACTTACTGATGCGGCACTTGCAAAATTAGCTAAGCAATTAGATCCACATACCACTTATATTGATGCACAACAAAACTCAATAAGTAAACACCATTTAAAGAGTCACATTGAAGGAGTAGGAATTGAATTTATTCTATTAAAAGATGTAGTGTATGTACTACATGTTATTCCTAAAGGCCCTGCAGACCAAGCAGGTTTACAAGCAGGGGATAAGGTTATCAAAATAGATGAGCACATTTTGAAAGAAGCAAATTTTAATTCCAACGATATAGTATCAAAAATGAGGGGCCCTAAAGGAACTCCAGTAAAAGTTTCTGTATGTCGGAACAATACAAAAGATTTAATTGAAGTTACTATCATAAGAGACCAAGTTTCTATACAGTCTATCGATGCAAGCTATATGGTAGATAATCAAACAGGTTATATCAAGTTAAACCAATTTGCTAACCAAACTCATTTAGAGTTTATAGAAAAGATAAATCAGCTATTAGAACAGGGAATGAAGAAATTGTTGCTAGACTTACGAGATAATTCAGGGGGTTATTTAGGTACAGCCTTAGATATAGCTGAAGAAATGTTAGAACCAGGAAAGCTGTTGCTATATACAAAGGGCAAATACAAGAAATTTGATATAAAACACTATGCAAATGGAAAAAATAGGCTACATAAGTTACCAATCATTGTCTTAACCAATGAAAATACTGCTTCTGCTTCAGAACTATTAGCAGGTGCTTTGCAAGATCATGATAGGGCACTTATTGTAGGTAGAAGGTCTTTTGGTAAAGGATTAGTACAATGGCCTATTGAATTTAAAGATAACTCTGTATTGAATTTGACTGTAGAACGCTACTTTACGCCAAGCGGAAGGTTTATACAAAAGCCTTATGATAAAAGAATAAATTATGAATTAGACTTATATAATAGATATAAGCAAGGCGAGTATTTTCATGCAGACAGTATCCAGCTTGACAAAAATTTAGTATATCAAACTTCAGCAGGGAGAACAGTTTATGGAGGTGGTGGTATTATGCCTGATCATTTTATACCGCTAGATACTACGGCACATAGTGGCTATATTAATGATCTAGTAGACCACTATATTATACAACAATACGCTATAACCTATGCCCATTCCAATAAGCAAAAATTAGAAAAGATGAGGTTAGAGGATTATCTTAAAAATTTCTCCATAACTGAGGAAATGGTTAAGCAAATTGTTGAGGAGGCTAAGAATTCAAAGATAAAGCAAGTACCTATAACCAATCAGATAAAAAGTTTCATCAAAAATTTACTTAAAGCATATATTGCCAAAACATTATGGCAATACCAAGGGTTTTATAGCGTTTACAACCAAACAGATGCAACCATTTCAAAATCCTTAAAGCTGTTTAATCAAGCAGAAGCATTACTGCAAGAAGATATAAGCTACATAGCAGAGAAGGCCAGGAAAAATATAAAATTGTAATTACTTGCTATAAAAAGAGCTTTCAATTTATTGTGTAAGAAAGCTCGATAGTTCCTTTTTAATAAGTTCTTTGGCAGTAAGGCCAACAGACTTTTGTTGTACAAGTCAAGATTTAAACTGACAGACAGATTACAACAGGGGATGCAAATTGTCAGCATACTCTAGCCTGTCTGGTGTGCTAGAAAGATACAACAACTCGTTGTTCTTTTCCAAGGCTAAGTGCTTACTGTCTTTAAAAGTTTGCATAAGCGTTTTCCCATAACAATACTTTCCACTATGACTTCGCTCATTGTTGTAGTAATATAACCACTCATCCAAATCACGCTGCAATTCTTCTAAGCTGGTATATATCTTTTTTCTCATAGCTGTGTCATAAAACTCAGTCTTCATTGTTTTATGAAAACGTTCACACATGCCATTAGTCTGTGGTGAATAGGCTTTAGTATAGTAGTAGTATGTTCTATTCCCTCTACACTTAAGAACAGCTCATAAGCATGATTCTCTAAGGTTCCTTTATATTCTGTGCCTCTGTCGGTCATAATACGCAAAACAGGTATTCCTTGCTCAGCATACCAAGGCAATACCCGCTCATTTAAGATATGAGCTGAGGTTATAGCTGTTTTTTCTGTATATAGCTTAGCCTCTGCTACTCTAGTGTAAGAGTCAATATAAGTTTGTCCATATACTTTACCTATACCTTTAAAATTACCCACATAATAAGTATCCTGACATCTTAAGTAGCCTGGATGAGCCGTCTCTATCTCTCCATGCGCTTCTTGAAGCTGCTTCTTATTCTCTAAAGCTTTTAGCTGTGCTTCTGTTAAAACCATACCATCTTGAGCCATCTTAGCTTCTAAAGCTGTTAATCTCTTTTTAAGGTTGTTTAGATCATTGCGAAGCCATATAGATCTTACTCCTCCAGCAGATACAAGTATACCTTGCTTTTTTAGCTCATTGGACACTCTTTCTTGTCCATAGGCTGGATATTCTATAGCCATATTCAGTACTGCCTTTTCTATAGTAGGGTCTACTCGATTGGCAAGGATTGGCTTTCGTTCATAAAGCCCTTCTTCACCACCCTTCTCATAGAGCTCCTTAAAGCGATAATAGCTATCTCGGCTATAGCCCATGGTCTTACAAGCTGAGGATACATTGCCTAACCTTTTTGCTAACTCTAATAAACCCAATTTAGGTTTTATGATTTTCTGGTTTAAGTTCATTTTCTTCTCTAGTTTCGTTTTTGGTTTACTCCAAGTATAATAAATTTTATTGTACCTGTCAGTTTAAATCTAAACTAGTACAGTATATATAACTCGAGATCAGCAATGAGAGATAAATATGCGAAAGCATACTGCTATTTTTGTAAGACATCCCCACTTCGCTTATATATACTTTTCTGGATAGTATCCTTCAAATCTCAATCTGTTCGGCTAGCGCCACCTACCTTTGCTCGCGGACAATTTAAGAAGATTCTAGCCAGGTTGCAACCACGTGCTGAATAGCATCTTTTGTGAAAGGTTTACTCAATACGTTATCCATACCTGCAGCTAATGCCTGCTGTTTATATTGCTCCTCCGTATGGCCTGTCAAGCCAATGATAGGGCTAGATCCTAACTCCAACAGCTGCTCTTGTTCCCGGATTTGTCGGGTAGCTTCATAGCCATTCATCTCCGGCATCTCAATGTCCATAAAAATTAAGTCAAAGGGCCCTGCTTCCGTAAAGTACTGCACAGCTTCCTTTCCATTAGTGGCCATTTGTAAGCTGCTATAGCCTAAATCTTTTAGCAGCTTTGCTAATACCTTTTGGTTAATTGGATTATCCTCTACCAGCAAGATTTTCCTGGCTTGGGATTCAACGGTCGGTAACGTTACGGACTCTGTGGTTACCTCTGGTTGCTTCACCATCGTGTTTACTTCTTCTTGTGTCGGCATGGCACATTCAATGATAAAATTAAATTGTGTCCCTTGGCCTTTTTCACTCGTCACTTCAATTTGTCCATTCATTAATTTGACCAGTTTATCACTAATTGCAAGCCCAAGGCCCGTGCCCCCGTATTGACTGGCAACATGAACATTCGCCTGGGAAAAGCGTTGAAATAACCGTAACCTTTCTTCGGATGTCATACCCATACCCGTATCTGCTATTATGAATTGTAACCGGGTGTACCTTGTTGTGACTTGCAGCACTTTAAGCCCCAGCGTAATGCCCCCTTCCTCTGTAAATTTTAATGCATTAGCAACAAGGTTGATGAGGATTTGTTTGATCCGTTGTGCATCTCCTTTTACTAGGATGTCTTCTTCAGGCAATTCCAAATTCAATTGCAATTGCTTTTGTGCAAGTTTTGCAGCAAATATTTTTGCCACTGACTGAAGGATTGCTTTGGGCTGAATAATTTTTATCGCTAGTTCCATCTTATTCGCTTCCAGTTTTGCTAAATTCAGCACGTCATCTAGCAAGTCTTTCAAATGGTCAATGCATTCCTCTAGGTTAGCTACATAATTTTTACAATTCTCCATACAGGCGTCTAGCTGCATTTTTGTTTCGGGCGTCTGTATCTGCTGGTATGCTGTTAAGTTGGTACTCAACGCATTCATGTCTGATTTTAGCAACTCCGTAGTGCCTACCAGCCCTTGCAATGGATTGCGTAACTCATGGCACACCGTTTCGGTATATTCTTTTTGCTGCTGCTGATAATGCAAGGCCTCTTGCCGGCGGACACATTCTTCTTCTGCCATCTTGAGTACCTCCAGCCGCTCTTGCTCTAGCCGCTTACGCTCGGTTACGTCTAAACATACGCCTGCCATTTTAATGGGCTGACCATCTTTATCCCGGTAAACACGGCCTTGGGCTGCCAGGATATGGACACTCTGATCTGGCCAAATGACCCGATATTCCATATCAAACGGAATGTCTTGTTCAATGCAATGCTTGAGATGCTGATCGAGCTGATTACGGTCCTCTGGATGGACACATTCTACAACTGCATCATAGGTACCTTTAAACTCATCAGACATTAAACCAAACAACGCATAATTGGTTGTATCCCAGGTGACTTGATTGGTATTAATCCACCAATTCCAAGTACCCGCTTTAGAGGCTTCTAGTGCCAGCTTTAAATCATGGGTGAGCACATGCAAAGATTCCTCTGCTACTTGCCTACGGGTAGATTGATCGGTTAACTGCCGAGTTAGTGCAATTTGCCCAGTAAAATAACGGGCATTTTCCAAGGAAATAGCCATTTGGGCCGTTAAAATTAGCACCGTGTGTACCCGTTCTGGCGTAAAGGCATGGGTCATCAGATTATTCTCTACATACAAGATCGCTTTAAGCTCTGTTTGCTTGAGCAGCGGGACACATAAAATAGATTTCGCTTGCACTCGGCTGATATAGGGATCAGCCTTGAATTGCTCATGCGTAGCGGCATTATCTAATACAATGGATTGATGGAGTCGTTTGACATAATGAATGACTGTATGTGCTCCATGATCCCAGTCAGCCAGCGGTATTTTCTGCAGTGTAGTGACGATACCGTCCCTAGCATATTCTGCTTTCACAATAATAGTATCATCTGCTTCAATAAATAATAGTGCACCTTGTTGGGCTCCAGCATTTTCAATGATAAGCTGCATCATTTTACGTAATAGCTTAGGCAGTTCGATCTCGCTAGAAATCGCATGGGAAGCCTTTAAAATGCTGGAGAGGTCTAACAGTTTTAAGGTATTGCTACTTAATGTTGTCTCTTGGTTAATATTCAAAGGACTTAAGCTAGTGGGAACCATAGTACGTAATAAATGATGGTATTTTACTTTAAACTGCATTAATTTACGCTTGGCTCCCCATTGTTTGTACCCATTAAAGGCGATATTCAGATAACCTTGTGCACCTATAGATTTTCCTCTTGCTAGCCAATATTGAGCAGCCAACTCGGCTGCCAGCGCCCATTCTTGAATGAAGCCATGCCGATCGGCTAGCTCAATAGCCTGGTCGTAGTGTCTATCAGCCTGTTCATAGTTACCCTTCAGCTGGGCTAATTCGGCTTCCACTAAAAGGTACTTATGAGCAAAATTTTCTGGGCAACTGGCCTGCCATTTTTGCATCTGCTGCTGATTTTGTACAACCTGCTGGAGATGAGCCAG
>ERZ778017.2766-NODE-2766-length-13527-cov-5.277093_pt1 | contig 13527 bp, 11 predicted proteins | sample MGYA00375747_ERZ778017 | MGnify/ENA primary metagenome ERZ778017 (study PRJEB29350, sample SAMN05509838) | bioreactor metagenome | biome: bioreactor; material: wastewater | place: South Africa: University of Cape Town | collected 2014-03-17 ... | reverse complement strand
GCTTTCGGTATCCTCAAAATGGGATTGCCGCCATTTATTATGACACTCGCTACGTTGACCGGACTTCGGGGCGTGGGCCTACTTCTCACGAATGGACAAACGATCACCGGCCTTCCACCGGAGTTCGTTGACTTCTCCAGACAGAGCTTTCTCGCTCTTCCAATACTGTTCTGGATGATGGTCATCGTCGGCATCCCAGCTTACCTTTTGCTGCACCACACCGTCTGGGGCAGATACGTCTACGCTGTCGGTAGCAATGCGGAGGCGGCTCGTCTTTCCGGCGTAAGCATCTCGAAAACGATATATCTCGTCTACATCACTTCCGCCACCTGTGCGACGTTCGCCGGGGTTCTGACTGCTAGCCGTATCGGCGTTGGCGTAGCTACCACGGGTGAGGGCTGGGAGCTTGAGTCGATCGCCGCCGCAGTCATCGGTGGGGCGAGTCTCTTCGGAGCGATCGGAAACATTTCCGGTCCGCTGCTTGGTTCAGTTCTACTAACCACTATCGGTAACGGCGCGAACCTACTGAATGTTAATCCCTTCTGGCAGCGCATCATCACGGGCGCCCTCATCATCCTGATCGTGTGGTTCGATCAGATGCGCCGTTCCAACCGCCGGTAACCATTCATCATAGCCTAACAGGACCAGGAAATCGACATGAGCTTACATCTCGGTATCGATACGGGCGGCACGTTCACCGACTTTATGCTTTACGACGAGATATCCGGGTCCCTGAAGGGTTGGAAAATCCTCTCCACCCCCAACGATCCTGCAGACGCGGTCTTGCATGGACTAGAATACGTGCAGGACATTTCTCGTCTGGTTGCGGTTCGCCTCGGAACGACCGTTGCCACAAACGCTCTTCTCGAGCGTCGCGGCGCCCGCGTCGCCTATATCGCCACGAAGGGTTTCCGTGACGTTCCTTTTATCCAGCGAGGTAACCGACGCGCGCACTACGATCTCTCCTGGACGAAGCCCAAGCCATTTTGCATGCGGCGTGACACTTACGAACTCGACGAACGTATCGATCACCGCGGGTCCGTACTGAAGGCCCTTGATGACGATGAGGTCCGGTTGTTGGCGCGCAAGCTGCGCGATGACAACGAGATCCAGGCGGTTGCGGTCAATCTTCTCTTTTCTTTCGTCCGGCCGGAACACGAGCTTCGCGTGAAGGAGATCTTCGCCCACGAGGCTCCGCAAATACCTGTATCGCTCTCTTATGAGATTGATCCTCGGTGGAAGGAAGACCAGCGTGCGATGACGACTCTGGCGGATGCCTACGTAAAGCCGCTTGTCGCACACCAAGTACGGTCATTTCGCTCGAAGGTCGCGGCAACTGGCATGCGCGGACGCACCGCGATGATGAAGTCCAACGGCAGCGAGGTGGCTTCAGAAGTGGTGGAAGAACAACCAATCCATCTGGCGGTTTCCGGTCCCACCGGGGGCGTAATCGGCGCGAAATTCCTTGCAGGCGCCAAGGGCATCAAAAACCTTGTTACGCTGGACATCGGCGGAACATCGACGGATGTGGCTGTGGTCATCAACGGCGCGGAGCGCTTTACTGATGACTACGAGCTCGAGTTTGGTATTCCGCTACGCGTGCCAATGATTGACATCCGCACCATCGGTGCTGGGGGTGGCTCGATCGCCGTGCTGGATAAGGTCGGCGGCCTACATGTTGGCCCGAAGAGCGCTGGAGCGAACCCTGGACCTGCATGCTACGGATTCGGCGGCCGGCGGCCGACGGTTACGGATGCCAATCTCGTCCTCGGTAGGATCGACCCCGAGGCGTTCCTCGGCGGCAACATGCGACTTGACGTAGACGCTGCGAGGAAAGCAATAGCCACGGTGTCTGGCTCCCATGGATGGAGCACTGAGCAGACAGCGCTCGCCATTGCGAGAATCATGAACAACAACATGGTAGGGGCCCTTCGAGCAGTCCTCGTTGAGCAAGGTTACGATCCTCGTGAATTTACGCTTCTAACCTACGGCGGAGCAGGTCCTCTGCACATCTGCGACCTTCTCCATGAGGCACGCATTCCAAGAGGCATTGTGCCGAACAACCCGGGTCAGTTCTCCGCATACGGGTTTACGATGGCTGACGCTCGCAGTGATCGTCGTCGCTCGGTGCTCATGGATTCACGCCGCTTCGACGTTGAACGTGCGAATGAAATCCTAAGTGACCTTTCCAGCACGGTCCTCGCGGATCTGGAAAAGCAGGGACACCGGTCGGAAATAAATTTAACGCGCTCGCTTCAGATGCGGTATCTCGGCCAGAACTACGAGCTTGAACTCCCGCTCGCGATTGACCGCTTCACGATTGCCAACCTGGACACCGTCTGGGAAAATTTCCACCAGCTCTTCCTCGATCGCTACAGGTTCCACCTGCCTGACGAGCCGATCGAGGTTGTAGACATGGGAGCCACCGCAGTTGCGGTCATGGCCAAACCCGAGCAACCGCGGCTGCCGATCGACCGGGCTGTTGCGTCGCCAGACAGCTTCCGCAGGGTCTTTTTTGAAGAAGGCGCCTTGGACACTCCTGTCTACGATCGTGCGAAGCTTGCAGCAGGTCAAATATTCCTTGGACCTGCACTGGTCGAGGAAGATGTATCTGTTACGGTCGTAAGACCAGGTTATAGAGTTCTCGTCGACGTGTTCGGAAATCTTGAAATCACTTGCGCATAAGCTGCGCCGGAGTACACTTCATGCGTTTCTCCCAGAATGGATTTTACATTGAAAGCTATGACAAGTGCGCGAATTGCGGCGTTCTAGTCTATGACAAAAAGAATAAGCCGCATCAAGACGGCCTCTTTTGCAGCGAGTGGTGCGTGTCGTGGCATGAACGCGCTGAGAAAAATGCCAGGGTTCCGCTGCCGGGAGCCAAGTATTCATACGAGGGCAAGACTGACGTTGTAGACTTGAAGATTCTCGACGGTAATCTGTCGTCAATCTGCCGTGACATGGGTGTCACGGTCATGCGGACGGCCTATTCGCCGATATTCAGCGAATCCCTGGACTTCACCTGCGGCCTTTTCAATCGATCGGGCGAAATGATCGCGGTGGGTGATTTCTGCCCATCGATGATAGGCGGCATGCCGCTGATCATCAGGACGATCGTTGAGGAAATTCCAATTTCGGACATGCACGAAGGCGACGTGCTCGTTCACAACGATCCATACCGTGGTGGCATGCATACCCCTGAGCACACGTTCTTGAAGCCGATCTTCCTCGAGGGGGAAGTCATAGGGTTTGCCGGTGCAATCGGACACATAGGGGAGATCGGCGGCATGGTGCCGGGCAGCTTCTATGCGGAAGCCACAGAAATCTTCTCGGAGGGATTACGTATTCCGCCGGTCAAGATAAAGGCCCGGGGCGAGGATTGTACAGACGTTTGGAAATTAATGCTCGCCAACGTCCGCACTCCACGCGTCAACTATGGTGACTACCGCGCCCTGATCGCGGCAGTTGATCTTGGGGAGCGCCGCATCCTCGATATGGCTCAGCGCTACGGGCTGGAGCAATTCGAAAGGTCATGCCTCGACCTGCTCGACTACTCGGAAGCGCGCATGCGAGCGGAAATTCGAGAAATTCCATCTGGCCGATACTCATTCACCGACATCATGGAGGACGACGGTGTTGTCGCTGAGAAACTGACGATCAATGTGAGCGTGATCGTCCAGGACAGCGAGGCTATCGTCGATTACGCAGGGACGTCGCAGCAAACCCGTGGTCCGATGAATACGCCGCTGAGCATTCCGCAGGCGGCGTCCTACAATGCGTTCCTTCAGATATCGGATTTCACCATTCCAAAAAACTCGGGTTGTTTCCGTCCAATCAAGGTACTGGTACCGCCTGGTTGTTTGCTGAATGTGGAGTTTCCTGCACCCTCAGTCGGCGGAAACACCGAATGCCATCCGCGCATTGTTTATACGGTGCTGGGAGCGCTGTCGAAAGCGGTGCCGGAACGTGTACCTGCTGCAGATGGCGGCACGTGGTCGAATTTCCTCTTCGGCGGAACTCATCCGGAGACAGGAGAGTACTACACCTCTTACGACCTTCATACTGTTGGTTGGGGCGGCCGCCCCGGAGCCGATGGAAATGATGCTGTCGGGAGCATGAACGGCAACTGCCGTACAATCCCGGTGGAAGTCTACGAGACCCGTTATCCGTGGCAGATCGAGAACTGGTCTCTTGTCCCGGACTCCGGTGGTGCTGGCGAGTTCCGTGGCGGTCTCGGCATGCAGAAGACAATCAAGTTCGTCGGTGATGAGGTCATTGTGAGCCACGTCGGCGACCGTCAGCAAACTGCACCTTGGGGCCTTCATGGGGGAAAGCAGGCCGGGTTGGCATCGACGATGTTCCAGAAGGCGGGAAGTGGCGACTGGGCTGATGCTAGGTCGCAATACGGTAAGGTTTCGCCGAGCAAGTTCGCCAATGTGAAAATACGGAATGGCGACCGCGTCCACATTGCGATGCCCGGTGGCGGCGGTTGGGGCGATCCGGCAAAGCGTGACCCGGCAGCCGTGCGGGATGACATTGCAGAAGGATATGTATCCAGAGAGAGGGCAAAACATATCTACAGTATCGATCTGTAGGGTCGGCGAGGACGACCGATGTATAGAGACAAGATTAAGTATAGGATAGGAAGAGTGTAATGCGGAGCTACAAGATACCTGGCCCCAAGGGAGCTGCGGTACTAGACGTGCAGGAGGCTTATCTGTCTCCTTCCATTAGCACTCCGATGCCACTAGTCTGGGCGAGCGCCAAGGATTGTGTCATCACAGACGTAGATGGAAATCAGTACATAGACTTCACCTCGGGTGTATTAGTCACGAACACGGGCCACTGCCATCCGAAGATTGTGAAGGCGGTTCAGGACCAAGCAGCCCTGCTGCTGAATTGCTACGATTCAGCCCACCCCTTGAGGTCACAATTCGTAGAGAAGCTCGCGTCACTGCTTCCCGAAGATCTGAAGCGAGTTCTCATGCTCAGCAGTGGCTCAGAGGCCGTAGACGCCGCGCTGAAGATTGCTCGCATCTCATCGGGAAAGCACGAGGTCATTGGGTTCGAGAACGCCTTTCACGGGCGTACCTACGGTGGCATGTCAGCGGGCGGCATGTTCAACACGAAGGCTGGCTTTGGGCCAATGGTATCGGGTTTCCTTCGTGCCCCATTCCCTGACTACTACCGGATGGACGGTACCGAGGAAGAAATCGACGTAAAATGCTTGGCGGCATTAGAGACGGTTCTCAAGACGCAGTCCACGGGCGAGGTGGGGGCTGTCATTACCGAGGCGTATCAGGGCGGTGCCGGCTCGATCGTGGCGACCCCGCGCTTTATGAGAGGCCTCCGGGAGTTCTGCAACCGGTATGGCATTCTGCTGATATTCGATGAAGTGCAGGCGAGCTTCGGGCGTACGGGCAGGATGTTCGCATTCGAGAACTTTGGGATTGTTCCTGACATCGTAGTGCTCGGCAAGGGTATCTCCAGCGGGTTGCCGACAGCAGCAGTTGTGGCAAGGCACTCGATTATGGAGGGTCTGAAGCGTGGTTCATTAAGCAGCACCTATGGAGCCAACCCACTCTCGTGCGCAGCGGGCATAGCATCGATCGAAGTGATCCAAGAGGAGCGGCTTCCGGAGCGCGCAGACAAACTCGGCCAATTGTTCAAGAGACGGTTGTACGAAATGATGGAGCGGCACCGCTTCATCGGCGACGTTCGCGGAATGGGTCTCGCTCTTGCGGTCGAGTTCGTCAAGGACAAGCAGACCAAGGAGCCTCATCCCGAGTTCGTGCATCTCTTTGTACACCAGTTACTGAAAGCAGGGTTGTCTGTCATGGCGCCGATCGGTCGTTTCGGAAACGTGCTTCGTGTAGCGCCGCCGCTGACGATGTCCGAAGAAATGGCGGACGAAGGGCTCGATATCATCGAGCGCGTCCTGCAGCAAAATTGATAGGCATCCTCATAAACCCGAATGCCGTTTCAAGCTGCATACGATGTCGTTGGGCGACAGTCGGATGATGGCGATGAGACAGGCAGCCCTTTCCCATTAGCGGCCGCCTTGGCCTGAAAACTCTGAAAAACAGAAACACATCATGAAGAACAAGGAGACGGACATGTCCGAGCTAACAGGTATTTGTGTCGCCCTCTGCACGGCAATGAACGACGACGGAACGGCATTGGCCCCCGATCGCATGAAAAAGCATATCGACACGATGCTGGAAGCTGGCGTGCATATCGTCGCGATGTGTGGAGGTACGGGCGAGTTTCCTTTCCTGAGCACCGAGGAAAAGCGCGAGATAACTGAACTGGCCGCACGGCACATCGACGGCCGCGCGAGGCTGATCGTGCAGACCTCAGCGATCCGCACCGAGGACGCCGTCGAGGCAGCCCGTCACGCCGAGGGCGTTGGCGCTGACGCCCTGCTCGTCTTGCCGCCATACTTCGAAGGGCCGACTGCCGACGGCGTCTACAGCCATTACGAGAAGATCGGCGAGAAAGTTCGCGTACCGATCATGGCTTATAACGTTCCGGTCCACTCTGGCTTCGATATCACCCCGGAGTTCTTCAAGCGGCTGCAACAGATCGACAATGTGCAATACATCAAGGACACCAGCGGCAACTTCGTGCGCGTGCAAGAACTCCTGGTCAGCGGTGCAAAGGTCTTCAACGGCTCAGATCCCTTTGCGTTTCACGCTCTGATCGCAGGCGCGCAAGGGTGTTTTTGGGGTGCAGCCAATGTCATGCCGCGACAGGCCGTGGAGCTTTACCGCCTGGTGCAGGAAGGCAACGCCAGCGAAGCGATCGCCCTTTGGAAACAGATGCTTCCCGCAAATCTGTTTTTCTGGAACCACCCCTACAACCCGTCCATCAAGGCGGCGACAAATCTGCTGGTCAATACGGTGGGCGCGTGCCGTCAACCGGTCCAGCCTCTGTCCGAGGCGGAACTCGAGGGGCTCAAGGCCGCTCTGGAACCTCTCCGATAATTCAGGCCGAACACAGGAGCCGCCACGATGTCTGCAATTATAGAAAATGTCTTCGCGCGCGCGAGAGCCGGAAAGCTTTGGGCAGGCTTGCTAATTCCGGGACATTCGCAACCTGAGGCTTGTGTCGATGCGTTCGGCCCCATGGATAACAGCCGCATCGGCGCCATCGCGGCCGGTTCGGCCGCTGATATCGACGCCGCGGTCGGTGCTGCACGAGCGACCTTCGAATCGGGCATCTGGTCCGAACGCTCTCCCGCCGAACGTAAGCGCGTCGTCCTGGCCTGGGTCGAGTTGTTAAGCATGCATGCGGAGGAGATTGCAGCCTTGGACTGCATCGACGCCGGAAAACCGATTACCGAGTGCCTGAACACCGACCTGCCCGCCACGCTCGATACCTTCTCCTGGTTTGCCGAGGCTGCCGATAAATGTTTCGGCCGCATTTCTCCAACCGGGCCGGATGCGCTCGGCCTGATCGTCAAGGAGCCAGTCGGGGTTGTCGGTGCGGTTCTTCCTTGGAATTTCCCGGCGCAGATGTATGCTTGGAAAGTGGCGCCGGCACTGGTTGCTGGTAACTCGGTGATCGTGAAGCCGGCCGAATTGACATCGATGAGCGCCTACCGCATGACGCAATTGGCTCATCAGGCAGGTGTCCCGGAAGGTGCCCTCACGCTGGTTACCGGTACCGGCGAATCCGCCGGCGAGCCGTTGGGACGCCACCCGGACGTGGATATGGTCTCGTTCACTGGCTCAACGGAAGTCGGCCGCCTCTTCCTGAAATACTCTGCGGAAAGCAACCTCAAGGAGATCGTATTGGAATGCGGCGGTAAAAGCCCGCAACTCGTCTTCGAAGATGCCAATCTCAACCATATCACCGACCAGGTTCTCGCGGCGGCCTTCTGGAACATGGGCGAAAATTGCAGCTGCGGCGGACGTCTGATCGTCCACGAAGACGTAAAGGTCGCCTTGCTTGAGCGGCTGAAGCAGGGCCTGGCCGATTGGAAAATGGGTTTGCCCACCGATCCCGAAGTGCGCATAGGCCCCATGATCGAGGAAGCCCATTTTCACAAAGTCAAGCAATTCATCGACGAGACGGCCGGTGCTGGCGCGCGCCTCGTTTATGGGGGCAATGTAGACACGAAGCTGGGAAGTGGCTGGTATGTGGAGCCGACGATATTCGAAGGGGTAACCCCGACCATGCGCCTGTTCCAGGAAGAGGTTTTCGGGCCGATCCTCGCGGTAACTACTTTCAGGACCGAAGACGAAGCTATTCGGCTTGCCAACGACAGCGCCTATGGCCTCGCTGCATCCGTCTACACGCGCGACCTGCGCCGCGCCCAGCGTGTGTCGCGCAAGATCAGGGCCGGCACGGTGTCGATCAACGGCTTTTCGGAGGGCGATATCACGGCGCCGTTCGGTGGCTATAAATCGTCAGGTTTTGGTGGGCGCGACAAAGGACTGGAAGCGTTCGACCAGTATACGCAGGTCAAGGTCATCTGGTATGTAAACGCATGATGAGACCCTTAGTTCGGTTAGCTTCAGGATGCGGCTTCCAACGTCGGCTGTGCGGCCTCTTTTTCGTTCAGCAACTGTGCCAAAAGCTTGACTTCGTCATCATTATGTTTGCGCGCAAGGCTCTCGGCGTGATCGGCGTCACCGGCGATCACAGCCGCAATCAGGGCTCTGTGCGCGGCGATTAGCTCCTCATAGTCGTTGGGTAAGAACCCCGACTGCACCATATGGAAACGCACCTGCTGGACGATGAACCGATGTTGAGCCGCCAGTCGCCTGTGTTTTGCCAGTTCGATGATAGCCGTATGGAGCTCGAAATCGATATCGATTGCGTGCTGGAAGCGCCCACCCTTGATCGCTCGCGACAGATTGTCTGCGATTGTTCGCAAACGTATCCCGTCAGCCTCTTTCACATTGCCCGCAGCCAAGCGCGCACCCAAGCCCTCGAGTGCGCCGCGCAGCGTGTAGATTTCCCATGCATCAGCAATGGAGGTATCGGAGACCTCCCAGCGTGTGAATGCCACCTGCTGGACGAGTCCCTCGTTAGCCAATTGAGCAAGTGCCGAACGCACGGTCCCACGGCTGACCTCCAGTTTGTCGGAAAGCTGGGTCTCGAGCAGGCGTTCGCCGGCCGAAAGGGTGCCTTTCAATATATGGGACCGGATCCGGTCAGCGGCTCTGCGATCCAAAAGCCGCTTTTCCGATTTCAGACCGGTCAGTTTGGTCATTGGTCGTCTCATCACGATGTTGTCCCTACATAGGTCGCCAACCATGGCCATGCAACCAAGATTGCTGACTCTCAGCACCGCAATCGCGCTCCTTACGGCCAACGCTTTTGTGGCTGCCGTGCTCCGCATAAATAGGTAGCTGCACCACTATGGAAATTGCTGATTGCTGACAATCATATAATCTGATTTGGATCAATAATAGGAGGCCCGAGGTGAGCCAAACGAAAAGTGTGATATTGCAGATGAAGTCGGGCGATGAAGTCGCTATCGCGCTACGCGAGATCAATTCCGGCGAAGCCTTGGCGCCTTTCGAGTTGCACGCCAGCCAGGACATTCCGTTCGGCCACAAGGTAGCGCTTAGGTCCTTGGCAAAGGGTGACGTGATCCACCGGCTGGGACAGCCGATCGGAGTTGCTGCCACTCCCATTGGCAAGGGTTGCCATGTGCATCTTCACAATATGGGCTTCGAAGCTTCGATGGCCGGGCACGCCATCGGCACACGCCTGTCGAACACGCCGACCATCGACAGTCACGACATCCCGACTTTCGAGGGTTATCTGCGCGCCGACGGAAAGGTGGGAACGCGCAATTACGTGGGTGTGCTCACCTCTGTGAACTGCTCCGCGCTGGTGGCGCGGATGATCGCCGATCACTTCCGCGATCCGGTCCGTCTACTACCCTATCCGGGTGTCGATGGAGTTGTGGCGTTGACTCACAAATCAGGATGCAGCGTCGCTGAAGGCTCGAAGTCGATGAGAATGCTGCGCAGAACATTGGCCGGCTATGCACGGCATCCTAATTTCTCTGGCGTGTTGTTCATCGGGCTGGGCTGCGAGGACAATCAGATCGACCAACTGATCGATGAAGAGGGGTTGGTGCTGGGTGAGGACTTACGCAAGCTGGTAATCCAGGAGGTCGGGGGGACACGCGCCAGTGTTGGTCGTGGAATTGAGATGGTGGAAGCCCTGCTTGAGAGAGCTTCCCGGTATCGGCGGCAAAGCCTTCCGGCAAGCGAGATCGTAGTCGGTCTGCAATGTGGAGGATCGGACAGCTTCTCCGGAATTTCCGCCAATCCGGCATTAGGAGCCGCCGTCGATAGGCTCGTTGCCTGTGGCGGTACGGCAATTCTGGCCGAGACGCCAGAAATCTATGGTGCGGAGAACCTATTGCTGGAGCGGGCTGTCAGCAGGGAGGTCGGCGAAAAGCTGGTTGGCCTGCTGGAATGGTGGAAGACCTACACCAAGAACGAACCACAGGGCTTTGATAACAATCCATCACCCGGCAATAAGGCAGGGGGGTTGACGACCATTCTCGAAAAATCACTGGGCGCCGTGGCCAAGGGCGGCACCACAAATCTTATCGAAGTCTACGGTTTCGGTGTGCCCGTGGACAAGCGCGGGCTGGTGTTCATGGATTCGCCCGGCTTCGACCCCGTTTCCGCAACGGGACAGGTGGCAAGCGGTGCCAATCTCATCGCCTTCACGACGGGTCGGGGGTCATGCTTCGGCTGTCGACCGTCACCCTCGATCAAGCTCGCGACCAATTCCGAAATGTACAACCGCATGAGCGAAGACATGGACGTGAATTGTGGTACCATTCTCGATGGCGACAAGTCGATCGACGAGATGGGCGAGAAGATTTTCCGTGAGATGCTAGCCACGGCTTCCGGAAAATCCACCAAAAGTGAATTGCTGGGCTATGGTGATGATGAGTTTGCACCCTGGCATGTCAACGCTTGGCTTTAAGTTCCATAATACGTAGATCGGCAAGCTTGAGGTCTGGCCTTCCCCCTGAAAGTTGGTCCGTTTTGAGCGTTAGAGTTTCAGCTATTTTGGGCTTTGAAAAGGAGCACGGAATAGCACGAAAGAATTACACGGCCGAGCAGATCATCGGGATATTGCTTAAGGCGGAGGAGGCTGGCAGACATGTCGAAGGCTCTGTCGGTCGATCTTCAAGTTCGGGTGCTGGCTGCGGTTGCGGAGGGTTTGACGCACCGTCAGGGTGTATTGCCCGCTTCATTACGCACGCGCGTATGTGCCGACGTCGCCGCCGCGCAACGCTAATGGCGACCCAAAAGCGCCAATTGGCAAATCGGTTAATGCCAGATCGGTCAATAACCGTGCAGAAATCCAGCATTTAAAGGGGTTTCAGGGTAGACATGGCGGAGAGAGCGGGATTCGAACCCGCGATACGGTTCCCCGTATACACACTTTCCAGGCGTGCGCCTTCAACCACTCGGCCACCTCTCCGTCGCTGCGCCTGCGTCGCGGCCGGTTGCGCCGCGCGGGTCGGGATATGCGCCATACCCTTTGGAAACCGGCGCGGACCTGCCGCGTCGCGGGTGCCGTCGACCAGCGGCACGCCTTCCCTGCATTCCAAGCCGTCGAAGCGATGGATGCCGCGCTCATCTAGTCGATCCGAAGCCGAATGCCAAGTCTTAATGGGCATGCCTGCCGCCGATGTTCGCGACCCTTCAAAAAAGGCGCGCTTTCGCGTGAGATTTGAGCGCGCGCATTGCGAAGAAGGGGCGCGCGTCCTATCAGTGGACAAAGGCGAGGGCTGAAGGGGTCGCATGTTTCGCTTTCTTTTCCGGCTTGCGGCGATGGTCGCGCTGTCGATCTCCGTGATCATGGCGGTGCTGGACGCCACGCGCACGGTGGCGGCTTCGGCGCTGGTGACGACCCCGCTCAAGACGAACTGGCTTGCGACCTCTCCCGACACGCTTGCCGCCTTCGAGGTGTTCGTCCGCGAAAAGGCAAGCCCGGTCCTGTGGGACGGGGCGATCACGCATGTGCTCGACCTGCCGGGCTTCGCGGTGTTCGCGGCGATCGCGCTACTTCTTTACGCGCCGGGCTACCGGCGGCAGCGGCGGGCGGGCCGGTTCGCGGCGGCGAACTAGGGCGCGGTGCGCGGCTTATGTTCTTCCTGGCCGACATGCTGAATAAGAAGCTCCACCTGTCCAGGCCGGGCGAGGCGCTGCCGGGGCGTGAGAAACCGATCCGCACGGCTTTGCGGCACCACGTTCGCAAGCGCCCGCTCAAAGGGCCTTACCCGGAAGGGCTGGCAAGCGCGGTTTTCGGCATGGGCGATTTCCACCGCGCCGAAGGCCTGTTCTGGCCGGTTCCCGGCGTGTGGGTGACGGCGGCGGGCTTTTGCGGCGGGGCGACGCCCAATCCGACTTACCAGGAGGTCGGCACCGGTCTCACCGGCCATGCCGAGGCGGTGCTCGTCCTGTTCGACCCGGCCGTGGCGCCCTATGCCGGGCTGCTGAAGCTGTTCTGGGAAGCGCACGACCCGACGCAGGGAATGCGCCAGGGCAAGGATATCGGGACCATGTACCGGTCGGCGCTCTATCCGGGCAACGAGGCCCAGCACGAGGCCGCGCTCGCTTCCCGCGAAACGTACCAGGAAGCGCTGCGCGCGGCGGGGATGGGCGCGATCACGACGGAAATCGTTTCCGCCATGCCGTTTTATTTCGCCGAGGCCGAGCACCAGCAATATCACGCGAAAAACAGGACGGGCGCGGCCGGCCCGGCGGGCACCGGCGTCGCCTTTCCCGGCCCGGCCCGGGCGTGAGGCGCCGCGTCCTGGTCGAGATTCAGGATGAATTTTGCCTCCGGCCGTGCCAGATTGTCCCGGACGCTTCCGCCGGGATTGCCTGAGACCTTCTCTTGCGGGGCAGGCGACGCAGCGACGAAACCGAACCGACAGGGTGGATCACATGAAACGTATCGTGCTTGGGCTTCTGGCCGCGACGGCAATGGTTCTTCCGGCTCTGGCCGCGGACGTCCAGCCCGCGCTGCTCTACGATCTCGGCGGCAAGTTCGACAAATCCTTCAACGAGGCCGCCTATAACGGGGCAGAGAAATTCAAGGCCGAAACCGGCATCGCCTATGTCGAGTTCGAGGTGTCGAACGCCTCGCAGCGCGAGCAGGCGCTCCGCCGCTTCGCCGAGGACGGCCGCAACCCCATCGTCATGGCCGGTTTTTCCTGGGTCGAATCGCTGCAGAAGGTGGCGGCCGAATATCCGGAACTGAACTTCGCCATCATCGACGACCAGGTCGACCTGCCCAACGTGCGCTCGCTGGTGTTCAAGGAGCATGAGGGTTCCTATATCGTCGGCGTGCTGGCTGCGATGGCCTCCAAGACGCACAAGGTCGGCTTCGTCGGCGGCATGGATATCCCGCTGATCCGCAAGTTCGAGTGCGGCTATGTCGGCGGCGCCAAGGCGGCGGGCGCGAGCAACGTCATCCAGAACATGACCGGCGATACGCCGGCTGCCTGGAACGACCCGGCCAAGGGCG
>ERZ778017.2764-NODE-2764-length-13536-cov-4.619910_pt1 | contig 13536 bp, 21 predicted proteins | sample MGYA00375747_ERZ778017 | MGnify/ENA primary metagenome ERZ778017 (study PRJEB29350, sample SAMN05509838) | bioreactor metagenome | biome: bioreactor; material: wastewater | place: South Africa: University of Cape Town | collected 2014-03-17 ... | reverse complement strand
CGGTGGGGAGCTTCCATGATAGGAAGCGGTCAACCATGTGCTTGATCTGCGCTTCTGTCAGCGTGGACATTCTGGGCGGCTCCGCTTTTCTGGCGAGTTCGACTTCGGCTTCTTCACGTTCGCGCCAAGCCTCAAGCAATTCGTCGCGCAGAGCTTCGGCGGTCGCCTCTCGGACGTTTTCCGCATCGTCACACTCGCCGCTTTCAACGGGATGATTTTCGGAAAACTCAGTTCCGGTATCGGGATTGGAGTACAGGTATCCCAACGACGGCAAGGAAGGTGCAGGACTACCGGAGAGAGCTGCACGGGCTGCGTTTTGGTTCGTCTCTTTGATAAGGAAGGCTGCCCTTCGAAGCTCGCCCACAACAATGCAGCCGCCGCCTTTGCGGAGAACGACATCACTGTCGTTGAACCCGATTGCGTAAGACCGTGCTAATTCGGCAAACGGTTCCAGCGCCTCTCTCAAAGCCTCTGTGCCGGTATAGGCGTTGAGTGCGTCAATGGCTGAGGATATTGGGAAGGGCTGACCATCGCGCAATATCATTGCGCCGTCGCCGCAGATGCCTTCGGTGTAGACCGGCGTTCTCTCGTCTTGTTTCATGCCGGCACCTTGATGGGGAATTGCTGGGTTTCGAGGAAGAATTCGAGCGTGGCGCGCGCCGATTTCGAGATCGCTTCGGCGAGATCGTGCGCGGTGAACCTGTCGGCGATCGGCCCGAACGACAGTCGCTGCTTGCCCTCGTATGCGACGCGCACGAAGTGCTCGCCGGCGTCGCGCACGACCGAGACTTCGATGGTGATGACGGTTTCTTTGGTCATGATGCCCCTTCTCGCTTCGTTGAAAGAAAAAGGGGCGAGCAAATCCCTCAATTTGCCCGCCCAGATCCCCCGCCGCGTGACCATGCAGAGGATGCCCGCGGCGGGAGGAAACAAGCGCCGCGGGTGGAATGGAATTAGGATTTTCGCTTGCCGGCTTGGTTGGCCATGACGCCGAGGCGCGTTTTTGCGTTTGCGAGGGTGCGAAACCAACCTGCTGGCTGCCTGTGATTTGAAAGCAGGTTTTCGACCCAGGCCGCGAAGTTATCGCGTGACGTTTGTCGGATCGCGAATAGGCAGCCGCCCTGCTTTGCTTCCCAATAGCCCGGTCGCGGTTCAGTGAATTTAAGTTCCATCATCACCCCCTGCTTGCTCGCCGCTGCTGCAGACGCACGCGGCTGGCTTCAATGTCGTCGAGTTCGGAAAGATCGCCGGGCGCGGTCATCGCGGCTTGAAGCGCGGCGCGGTAGGCGGCGGCGGTGGCGCGCTGCGCCGGCGTCAATTGCTTGTCGAGGAAGGCGTAGATGTGCGCCGCCGACCAGGTGAGCCCGCCGGTTTCGACGATCGGCGGCGGCAATTTCTTTTCCGCGACGAGCTTCTTCCAGTTGTCGTAGATCCAGTCGGCGGAGCGGCCGAACTCGCGGCCGACGTCGGCGGCGGTGAGTGCGCGGGATGTCATGGAAATCTCCGCTCTGTCGACCGCTGCTTGATGGCGACGAAATTTCTGATCTCGATGTCCTGTTTGCAGGCGGCTATGGCCGCCTCTCTGACGTCGGCCAGCGTGTCGCTTTTGATAATCGTGAAGCCATTGCTGAGCAGCGCGAGAACGATCAGCCGCGCAGCGGCTTGCTTCGTCGGCTGTGTTGTTGCGGCGCTGTCGAAGGCGTCGGCGAGGATCCTGAGTGCTTCCGGCTGAACGGGGACAGTTGGCAAGATTTGGCTCCGATCTTTTCAAGAAAGGAGCGGCCGGCGCGCGGTTGACGGGAAGCAGCTATGGCGCGACGGCCGCATCGCCTTTGGCGCAAGCGACGGTCGCGGAAGCTAATGGTTAATTTTACAAATGCAATTAAAAATTAGCTTTTGTGCAAATTCACGGTGGATGGACCGCGTTATACGCGCAACAACCAAGCGGCAAACTTCGCCTGCAAAGGTTAACAATTGCCTTAAGGTTGGAGATTTTGGATTATCGGCGCTCACGCCAGGATTTCACGACGACGCCCCAGATCGAGACGTTGACGTTGTCGACAAGCAGCGGCTTGCGCTTGGCATTGTCGTCGAGTGTTGCCGTCAATAGGTAGGGCGGATCGTAGATCCTCAGCACCGTATCGGCACCGGGCTTGCCAGTGTGCAGGTGCCGCGCAATGACTACGTCATTGGCACGCGGCGCCTCGCCGCTATCGGCAATGACCGTGTCGCCAGGAAGATAGCCGGCAAGCTCGAGCGCCCGCGTGCGGATCTCCCACCGCCCCTGCGTTGACGTCAAATTGGGCGTTTCTGCTGTATATTTCTCAAGCTCCACGTCGACGAAAGCCGCGCGAATGGTGGTGCTGCGCGCGTAGCTGCCTTGCGTCAGATATGTATCGGGGCCTGGGATCTCGAAACGCTCGACGATCTTGTCGATCGAGCGGCGCTCCATCGAGATCGGATTTTCCTCATCGATCGCCCGCAGCACCGTCGATGGCGACAGGCCCGCTTCCTTGGCGAACGGCGATGGCCGCATGCCGGTGAGTTTCATCGCCCATCGAAGCCACGCGCGTATCTTCGCGTCGCCCTCTGGCGCTTTGTCTTCCCCCGGTTGCAAGTGCAGCTCCGCAAATTTGCATGCTGCACTGTGTATAAGTTCGCCAAAATCGCGCATTATGTTTTCATGCCACTTGATTTTTAGCTTTAATCGAATTTTAAATATTATTTATGCAAGTTGCAGATCGCATTGAAACCATAGTTAACCGCGCCGCCGCAATCAATTTGCAGCTGTTCTCGCTCTGCAAGGCGGCGGGCGTTGATTATTCGAACGTGCATCGCTGGCGGAGCGAGGAAGCCAACCCGACCGTCCGCAAGTTCGAAGAGACGATGTCGAGGCTCGAGGCGACGCTGTCCGAGCTCGAAGATGAAGTTCTGAAAAGTTTGTCTCGTCGGCGCTGCAGCAGCGCCTGAATGCCGTCCGCAGTCGCGAGCGGCGTTGCGTTTTTTCCAGTTGCGTTTCCGTCCAACTCTGACCCGCAACGGGAGTGCGCCATGAGCGCCGCCATCTTCGACCGCCTGGCGAAAGCCGCCGACAACTTTGCAACGCGCAGCGCCTTCGAGGCCGCCGTCGCCGTCACCGCCGCGGCACGCTATCTCGATCGCCAGGTGCTGCTCGCCGGCGCCGATCCCAACGACGTCCGCTACGACAAGGATGAAGCGCGGGCCGTCAACGAAGCGCGGCATCAGACGTTCTACCTGCTCAGCACGTTCTATGGCCTGCCGCTGCGCAAGATCGCGCGGCTGTTCGGCGTCTCGCACGAAGCGGTGCGCAAGGCGGTCGCCGCCGTCGAGGACGCGCGCGAGGATCCGCGCACCGACCGGGCGCTCGACGAGATCGAGCTGGTGCTGATGGGCGACGTCGTCACGATGCCGGAGGCGGCGTGATGCAGCGCTCGATCTGGGACAAGCTTCGCGATCATCCGATCATGCTCGTCTGGGGCTGCGTCTGGTTCGTCGTCGCGATGCTGAACTTCGGCGCCGGCATCAAGACCGGCGGCTTCGCGCTGGCGCTTGCCTTTGTGTCGATCGCCATGCTCGGCGCCTACGCCGCGAAGGAAGCGGAAGTCGCCGAAGGCGGCCGCCGTGTCGGGCTTTGCGTGCTGATCGTCACGCAGCTCGTTCTCGGCCAATGGGCGGGATGGCAGACATTCGGCCTCAACCTAAATTCGAATGCGACCGGGCTCGACAGCCAGGCCAGCACGCACAATACGGCGGCCGAGGATCTGGCCCGCGCCAAGGCTGAGCGTGCCGCGCTCGGCACGCCGCGGGCGATCGATGCAATCAAAGCGGACGAACATCATGAATGTGCAAGCGGCGTCGGTCCGCTTTGTACCGGGTTCCGGCGTGAGCTTGCGAATGCGGAGCGTGCCGCCGATCTCGACGTTCAAATCCCTGCTCTCGTCAAGCAACTCGGGCAAGGTCCGCAGCTGAGTAATCCGAATGCGCCCTACGCGGTGGCGCAGGCTTTCGGCGGCGTCATTGCGTCGTGGATCTCCGGCAAGCCCGAAACGGCATCGCGGGACGACGTCATCTTCTGGTTTTCGATTTTCGTGACGGCGGTTCTCGAGTTCGTCGGCACATGCGGCCCGTGGCTGTTTCAGTTCGGCGCCAAGTGGGCCGCTCCCGAGCCGCCCAAACCTGCCTACGGCGCGTGGGATTTCGGCCCCCGGCGCATCACGTATCAGCAGAATATCCAGGGCGGAGTATCCGCCCATAGCGCACCCCATGCCGTGCATACCGAGACAGGGTCGGATCGGCATGGGGACTTCGTTTCGGATGCCCGGGGCGGGCCCAGCTCGCCGAGGGGAAGTGGCTCATCTTCCGCAGGGGATGACGGCCTACACCAGCCCCTGCAAACCTCGGCGAGCGTCCCGGCCAGCCAGCAGCAGAGCGGCGCGCCGATCACCGTCAATCTTTACGGCCAACCGAACGCGCCGCAGCCGACGCCGCTGGTGCCGGTCGAGCTGCCCGAGAACAGAACCGTCGCGGCGCTGCGCGAGGTCACGCAACGCCGGATCGAGCCCGCCGTCGAGCAATCGGTGCGCGAGGCACCCGACGTGCCCGTCGACAACAGCGAGCTCAACGCGCTGCTGCATGGGCTCAACGTCTTCGCGGCGAAGTGCCTGGTCAAGCAGCCGGGTTCATGGGTCGAGGCCGCGAAAGTCTACGCGATCTATCGCGACTGGGCGCAGGAGCGCGCCTGCAGCGAAGCCTCGTTCCATTCGCTCTTTCCGGCTGTGTCCGGTGTCCGGCTGCATCTTGCCGGTGACGTCCCGCACTACGCCGGCATCGCGTTGAAGCGTCTCGCAATCGCAAAGGAAGCAAGCTGATGAAAGCGCTTTTAGAACGTCTGCGCGCGTACGATCACGATCGCAGCATTCACGTCCAGCACGAAGATCAAGCGCGCACATGCGCGTGGAATGCCGCGCGTTCGGTACTGCGTGCACGCTACGCCAAGGCCGTCGCCGGTGTTGCGAGTGGAGGCGACTGATGGCCTTCAAATACGCCTACGACAGCGACAGCGAGCACGCCGGCCAGATCGAAGTGACAGGCCGCATCCTGCGCAAATCACCATCCGGCAAGGCGATCCTGATCGACGACGGCGGCGGTGCGGAATGGCTGCCACTGTCGAAAATCCGCATAGGCCAGGAAGACATCAAGACCGGGATCGTCTCGGTGTTCCTGCCCGAATGGCTGGCAAAAGAGAAGAGGTACATCTGATGGTAGCCACGGCCGAGATGTTGTGGGCGGTTCTCGAAGCGGAAAAGCGTGCTGTGTTGAAATTGGAGAAGGCAATGTCTGCACATATGCGAGCGAAATTGAGAGTATGGTCAGTCCAGCAGATGACGAACAGAGATGGCTCCGTCTTCGGCGAAACACTGCGCATGCACGCGGTTGCCCGAAATGATGGCTATCCCGACGACGGCAGCGACGAAAACAACACGTTCGCGAAGTTTTCGCCGTCGGCGTCATTCGATATCGACATTCGTAATCCGGCGCTCTTCGGCAAATTCGCGATCGGTGAAGAATACTACGTCGATTTCACGCCGGCGGGACAACCCGCGCAGGCGCAGGTCTGATCGCCATGACCGAGCGCGCCGGGCCATCGTTCGACGAGATCAAGGCGATGCTGCAGTCGAGCATCGAGAGCCTGGCGCGCACGCTCGCGCCCAATGGCGAGCGCTCCGGCAAATGGTGGGTCGCGCGCAATCCGACGCGTGACGATAACAAGCCGTCGTTCGGCATCGGTCTGACCGGCGTGCCGGGCGCCTGGTGCGATTTCGCGACGGGCGACAAGGGCGACGTCTTCGATCTCATTGCCTACGTCAACGGCCTGCCGCCGATGAAACAGGAGGTCAAGCCGACGCTCGATTGGGCGCGGTCGTTCCTCGGTATCAACGGCGCGGCGCCGGCGATGGTTGCGACGCGCATCAAGGCAGCCAAGGCCGACGCCGACAAGCGCGCAAAGGATGCGGCCGATCGTGCGATCAAGAACGCGCGCCGCGCCAAGGCGATCTATCTCGACGCCAAGAAAGCGCAATTCGATCTGACGCCGGCGGCGCTCTACCTCGCGTCGCGCGGCCTCGATATTCGCGAGCTGTCACGCATGCCCGGCTGCCTCGGCTACTTGCCGGAGATGTGGCACTCGGAAACCGATACCAGATGGCCGGTGATGATCGCTGGCTTCACCAACAGCGCCAACGAGACGATCGCCGTGCACCGCACGTATCTGCGGCCCGATGGCAGCGGCAAGGCGCCGGTGACGCCGGCGCGCAAGATCTGGCCGAGCTTCGAAGGCGCTGCGATCCGTTTGTGGCGTGGCGAGAGCGGCCTCTCGGTCGATGCCGCCGCCAAGCAGGGCCTGCGCGAGACGCTGGTGCTGGTGGAAGGCGTCGAGGACGGTCTCGCCGTTGCTTTGTCGGCCCCACACTACCGCGTCTGGTGCGCGGGCTCTCTGTCGAACATCGCCAACATCAAGGTTCCGGAATGCGTCGATGAAGTCGTCGTCTGCGCCGACAACGACTGGGGCAAAAAACAAGCGCAGCAATTGCTCGATCGCGGCGTCGAGGCGCTGATCAGCCAGACGGTCAAGGTGCGCGTCGCGCGCAGCAATCGCGGCAAGGACATGAACGACGCGTTGGTGGCGTGAGTAGAAACCGAAGGGAAAATCGAATGTCTTCTGATGAAAACCAAACGGCCGCCGTGCCAACGGACGCGAACTCACTTCCGGCAGAGCCAATGTTGCAATTTTTTGAATTCGCGCATCTGCCGCCGATGCTGCAAGCGGTGAGCGGAGACTTCTGCAATCTCGCTCACAGCATCGTGGCGACGCTGCCCCGCAATCCGGAACGTACAGTTGCGCTGCGCAAGCTGCTCGAGGCGAAGGACTGCGCCGTGAGGGCACGCCTTTACAAGTGAATTCGCCCGCGTAGGGCGTCCGGAAAGGTGGGCGGGGTTTAGTGGTGATCTGCAGCGCCTTTGTCATGCGGAGAGAACCACTCGAAACGGCAGCGCAAGTCGTGACAGCTCGGAGAGACGGCGCATTCTAAATCAAGGGGGATCTGATGGACGACACCGAAAAGCTCGCTTACCTGCAGGGATTTTTGCTCGGCCTGGCGCGCCGCGTTGAGATGCTGCCGATCCTGGTCGCGAAGGTCGGTCAGGATCCTAGCAGCACGGCCATGGCCGAAGTCTGCGCTCGCATGGCCAAAGACTGCACCGGCGCCGCATCTATCGCTGGACCTGCAGATGTCACGGCCGATGGTGAAGGCCTCGAGCCGCAGGAATGACGAGCGGGGAAATCGCGATCGCGACCGCGTCGCTGCTGCTGCTCGCGCTCTTTGTGATCGCCAGCAGCGTTTTCATCGCCATCGTCGTCACGGAGATCATCGAAGAGCGCCACGCCAGGCGCAAGCACAAGGGGGCAAGCAATGAATGCACATGATCCGGTCAACCGGCCGGCGCACTACATGGGCGCGGACGGCCTGCAGGCCATCGACGTCGTCGAGGATTGGGGGCTCGGCGCGCATCTCGCGGCGGCGTTCACCTACGTCATCCGCGCGCCGCGCAAGGGCAACATGATCGAGGATTGCCAAAAAGCGATCTGGTATCTCGAGCGTGCGCAGCGCGACAATGTCGTCGAGACGCTGGCGATCGCCAACGCGCCATTCACGATCGGCATACTGCAGGTCTGCGTTGCGTTCGACGTGCCGCGTGGCGAGCTCCGCGACGTGATCCTCGATATTTTTCAGGTCGCGTTGATGCAGATGGCGTCGAACAGGCAAGAGGCTCTGAGCCTCGCGACGTCAAGGCTGCAACACTGGATCCGCGGCCTTCGCCCGGCGGAGGTCGCGCCATGAACCAGCAAGAGGCCATCCATGCGGCGGACCAGGTTGCGGGCGTTGCCTACTCCGGCGAGCCGCACCCGTTCGTCTTTTCCGAGATCCTAAGTATCGGCGCGCTGACGATGCCGGAATATCTCGATCGCTTTCGCGAAGCACCAGCAATGCAGCTCTACGGCTATATCTGCCGGCTGACGAACGAGCCGGCGTCGCGGGCCTGGGAAGACCTGCCGGCGAACATGCGCTGCGCGTTCGAAGTGTACTGCGCGACGTATCGCGTGCTGATGCGCTTCGTGCGCGAGAGGGAACTCGCCGCGCGCGAGCGCGTGCATGGAAAGCTCGGCGGTGATCGAGTTGTTCTGGTTTGGCATCTCAAGGGCGAGCGGGGCCTGAAGTGTCCCGATCTTTCATCGCGCCGTTGCCGGGTCTGCGGCTGCACAGAAGCCGATTGTCGCCCGTGCGTCAAGAAAACCGGCTCGGCCTGTCATTGGGTGGAAAACGATCTGTGCTCGGCGTGCGTGACGCCAGCGCAAGCGAAAGCGAGGTGAGTGAGATGGAGCAACCAGTTATTGGCAATTCGGAATGCGAAAATATCGAGCCGGCCGAAGAATTCGCCATAGTCGAGATCTTCGGACATCGGCGCCTTGCAGGCCGTGTTATTGAGGTTGAGAGGTTCGGCGCGAAGTTGTTGCGCATCGACGTTCCGAAGAAGGGTGACTTCGTGAACGGATACGACACGCAATATTATGGCGGCGCATCGATCTTTTCGATCACCCCATGTGATCTCGCGTCTGTTGTGCGCATCACAAAGCCGACCGCGCCTGCCGCCTGCCTTACTTATGACGGTGCCGATCAGGACGACGAACTAGCGTTCTGAGCCAAACGGAAGCTGCCGGCGTGAAGGGGGACACTTGGCGGGGAATAACGAGACCAATCCACGGCCGAACTACGGCCGCGTGCAGGCGCTGATCGCTGACGCGGAACCGGTGCGCCAGGTGCGCTTCGCCGACGATCCAGAGCCCGGCGCAACGCGTGACGGCGTGCTGCCTGGGCAATGGAAGCCGGATGCGCTCGGGCTTCCGCCAGGTTGTCCGGTGACGCCGCTCGGCGTCGACGGCAGCGCCAACTGGTTTCTCGATCCGATCGGGCAGCTCTATTGCTATTCGAAGCCCTACGGGCAAGCCGATACGCTCGAGCTCTTTCGCGGCCGGCATCTGTTTCTCTATTGGGCGTGGCCAAAGTTTCGCGGCACCAGAGACGCGCAGATCGAAGTCGAGGGCTGGAAAAACGAAAAAGCGCGCGAAGCGCTCATTGCTGCTGCGACGGCGAAAGGGCCGTGGTCGGCGATCGAGAAGGTGCGTGGACGTGGCTGCTGGTCGGACGGGCATGGCGGGCTTGTCGTGCACCTCGGCGGCCGCATGATCCAGATCAGCAAGTCGGGCAAACCGCAAAAGGATGAACCGCCGGGCGAGATCGACGGCCATGTCTACCCAACGCGCTCGCGGATCCCCGGCCCTTTTGGCTGGCCGCAATCCCTCGACGAGCGCGGCGGCGACGGAAATCCATATGCGGTTTTGTCGCTGATGTTCTCGACCTGGTCGTGGTCGCGGCCCGAGGTCGATCCGCATCTCTTGATCGGCTGGATCGGCGTCGCGTTCTTGGGCGCCGCTTTGCCGTGGCGGCCGGCGGCGTTCATGACCGGCGACAAGGGCTCCGGCAAGTCGACGCTGCAGGAGATCTTGAAGTTTATTCTCGGCGAGTGGCTGATCTCGGCGACGAACACGACGGCCGCCGGCATCTATCAGCGCGTCGGCCACGATTGCCTCCCTGTTGCGGTCGATGAATTCGAGAGCAAGGCTGACAACAGCAAAGCCAAGGCGCTCCTCGAGCTGGCGCGGCAGGCCTCGAGCGGGGGCCTCATGCTCCGTGGCGGGGACCGCCACCAAGGCGTAGAATTTCAAGCGCGCAGCGCTTTCATTTTCTCTTCCATCAACGCGCCGCCGATGGAGCCGCAGGATCTTTCGCGCTTCGCGCTGCTCCGCCTCCATCGCCTCAAAGAAGGGGCGAAGCCTCCGCCAATCGATGCGCAGGCGCTTGGCGAGATCGGCCGGATTATCCTTCGGCGGATGATCGAGGAATTCCATCGCTTCGACGAGACGTGGCGCGCGTTCAAGGATGAGCTCGCGCACGCCGGTATGGATGGCCGAGGCCAGGACACCTTCGGAACGCTGCTCACGTGCGCCGATATGATCTCACACCGCGGCTGGGATCCCGAGCGCCTCTCCCACACCCGCAATGGGGACTTGCGTCCCTGGCGCGAAATTATGGCCGTGCAGGGCATGGCCGAGTTCGATGACGCCACTGAGAACTGGCGCTTGTGTCTGAGCCATCTGCTGACGGTGCCGGTCGAGGCCTGGCGTAACGGAACCAAGACGACGGTCGGCGCGGCGATCGAGGCCTGGTTCAAGGGCGATGATGACTTCGGCAATGACGTGATGCGGATCCGGAGGCTTCTGAACTCCGCTGGTCTGACGCTCGAGCGGCGGCCGCCTACCGGCGATTGGCTTGCTGTTCCCAATCAGAACCCGGCCACGCGCAAGCTCTTCGAGGGCACGAAATGGGCCGGAGAGAGCGGCGCTGGCGTCTGGTCCGGAGCGCTGCGGCAAGGGCCTCGTGACGTGCTCTGGGATCTCGGCCAGCCGCGCATCAACGGCGACAAGGCGAAGTGCACGATGATCTCGCTGAAGGCGCTTTACGGCGACGGCGGGCTGATGACGGACGGCGGCACCACGCTGACGAAAGAGACTGATTTACCTATCGAAAACGGCGACGACTAAAGGGGAAACAAATGTCAACAAACCGCCTATTTGGGCGCGCGAGCGCCCTTCGCACCATCGCGTCTCGGTCTCCGGTTGACACCCCACCCCGACCCGTAAGCTGACGGAAATGTTCGCCCGGACTTTTGGGTTGGGGGTGGAACGGTCGCGAAATAACCGTTCCGGGTGTCGTTCCAGACTAATCGATTGATAACATGAGACAATTCGTAAAGCGGAACGGTGGAACGGTGGAACGGCATCGCGCGCGTACAGGTGTGTGTGCGGGCGGGCGCGAGAATAACTACACGAGCGCGCGTGTACGCGACGATATCTATCGTTCCATCGTTCCACCGTTCCAGAGAGTGTTTTATCTATTGCGTTTCAATAGGTTAGGAGTGGAACGGCGGTGGAACGGTAGCGGTTGCAACCGTTCCACACGTGCAAATCCAGTTAAAAACTGGGGTGAAACTCGGTGAGCAACGGCGGGACAAACGGTCTGGCGACCGCATTGGCCCTGATCGGGGCGGCGGGGCGCGTCGAGGCGAGCGAGGATGAGCAGGCCGAGATGTTCGCGGCCGATGCCGCCATGCCGTCGATGCTGCCGGCGCAGGCGGAAAGCGCCACACGCAGCGGGCCGCGCGGCGGACGACCCGCCGGCGCGCGCAACAAATCGACCGAAGCCTGGCGCGAGTTATTTCTCTCGAAGTTCCGGCATCCGATGATGGTGCTAGGCGAGATGACTGCCAGGACGCCTGAGCAGCTGGCGCGGGATCTGAAGCTCTACAAGTACCACGAAGGCAAGCTGGTCCTGGCGCCGATCCTCGACGAAAACGGCGTGCACGCGCGCGATGCGGACGGCGAGAAGCGTTGGAAGCCGGTCCTGGCGACGGGCGAGGCTGCGCAGATGCAGCAGCAGGCCGCGATCTCGCTGCTGCCCTATCTCGGCCAGAAGTTGCCGATGGCGATCGAAGTCAGCGCGCCTCAGCGCGGCGTTGTGGTGATCGGCGAGCTGCCGATCGGCGACGCGCAAGGCGAGCTGGAGGTGCCTTTCGCGCCCGACGAGCCAACTCAACAAAATCAAGAGGTTAGCGAAGCTGAGATCGTGCGACCCGAGCGCGAGCAGTCGCACGCTTTGCCTAAGCCTCAGACTTCATTGGGAGAATTCAAAGATGACGTCTGATCAGAAATCAGTGTGCACCTGGCGCGCGATCGCGCCCGCGTTTCGGCCGAAGGGGGGGTGGCCTCGATTTGCGCGCGCGCGGCGGGGGTGGCCCGGAAAATCGCGCGCCGCCTCTAAATTCGGGGTGGTGCGCCGCACCGTTAGGTCGATTTTCAACCTCTTCCTTTGCTTGCACATCGCACTCTCGATTTCAGAGATGGGCGAAACTTTTGAAGGCGGGCCGGGGGTTGGGGGTGTGGCGGCATGAAGGCGCTCTCCGTTCTGGTGGCTGTTCTTTTCATCCTGCTAGTACTGGCCTTGGCGCCGCGACATCGACCGGCGCGCGCTGTTGCTTGTGATGAGCAATACCAACCAGGCGTATTCGTCCTTCAGCGCATCGATCCGCGTCCTGGTGATGATGCTCGCATGCGGGCGATCATCGGTCTGCATAATCGGATGTTGAAGCTGGAGTGCGGTCGATGACCATCGCCCCCGAGCTTCGCCACTACAAACCGCCCGGCCCTGTCGGTACCGCGTTCCTCGCCGACGAAAAAAGCTTCGTGCGTGCGCTGCTCGGCCCCGTCGGCGGCGGCAAGTCGTCGGTCTGCGTCTTCGACGTCATCCGGCAAGCATCGAGGATGCCGGTCTGCCGCGACGGCACGATCAAGTTCAAGCTCGCGATTATCGGCCAGACCTACGGGCAGCTCGAGCGCAACCTATTTCCGACGTGGAAACGCTGGCTGCCGGCGGACGACGGCCCGAACGGCAACTGGACGGTTCAGGATTTCAAGGGCGGCGGCGGCCGCTACGCCTCGCACAAGATCGAATGGGACGTGATCCGCGACGGCAAACGCGTGCCGGTGTTCTTCGAGGCGATCTTCGCGGCGATCGGCGACCAGGTCGTCGAAGAATTCATGCGCGGCTTCGAGCCGACGGCGTTCTGGCTTTACGAAGTCGATCTCCTGCCGGAAAGCGTTCTCGATCAGGCGATCTTCCGTCTCGGCCGCTTTCCCTCGCGTGCGGATCTTCCCGAAGGCCACACCTACCGCAGCTACGTCATCTGCGACTTGAACGCGCCCGACGTCGACAGCTGGTTTTATCGCAAGTTTGAAGAAGAAAAGCCCGAAGGCTTTGCGCTCTACAAGCAGCCGTCCGGCCTCTCGAAAAACGCGGAAAACCTGCACAACCTGCCGCCCGGCTATTACGATCGCCAGGTCTCCGTCTTCAAGTCGATGAAGAACGGCAAGAACCTGATCAAGCGCATGGTGCACGCTGCGTATGCGCCATCGGTCGACGGACAGCCGGTCTACGAAGAATATTCCGACGACATTCACCTGGCGCGCGAAGTGATCAAACCGCGCAAGGGCATTCCGCTCGTCATCGGCCTCGATCCCGGCATGCGCCGTCCCGCCGGCGTCATCCTGCAGCAATTGCCCGACACGCAATGGATCTGTCTCGGCGAAGTCGTTCCCGGCCGATGCGGCGCGAAAGTGTTCGCACGCGCCTTGAAACGCGAGATCGCGGAACTCGCCGAGATCGCCGGCGTCGATCGCCTCGATATCGGCTCGATGTATTCCGATCCGTTCGGCTTCACCGCGCCGATCACGAAAGCGACCAATACGCCTGGGCCGAGATCGTCATGGCGGAAATGGAATGCCCG
>ERZ778017.2762-NODE-2762-length-13539-cov-10.776031_pt1 | contig 13539 bp, 14 predicted proteins | sample MGYA00375747_ERZ778017 | MGnify/ENA primary metagenome ERZ778017 (study PRJEB29350, sample SAMN05509838) | bioreactor metagenome | biome: bioreactor; material: wastewater | place: South Africa: University of Cape Town | collected 2014-03-17 ... | reverse complement strand
GAATCAAAACCGGCACTCTAGATTCTTGTTTTACCGTGTTTTCCGAGTCGTCAGGCGGTTCCGCCTGACTTGAAAACACTCTAGCGGTCCGGCCTTAAGAATCCGATACCGTCGCGCGGCGGCGGCCTACGGTTCGTCGCCCAGAATCCAGTCGATGCCGGCGGCGACGTGGATGCGCGTCGTGTCGTAGATCGGCAGCACATTGGCGTCGGGATCGACGAGCATGACCAGTTCGGTGCAGGCGAGCACCAGCGCCTGCACGTCCTGCTTCGCAATGTCGGTGATGATGGTGCGCATCGTCCGCCGCGAATCCTCGGTCACGCGGCCCTGCATCAGTTCGTCATAGATGATGCGATCGACCGCGTCGGCGCTGTCCGCGTCATAGGGCGCGAGCGTCAGCCCGTGCCGCACCAGCCGCTGGCGGAACCACGGCTCGGTCATCACGTTGCGCGTGCCGATCACCGCCGCGGTCCGGATGCCGTCGGCGCGCATCTTCGCGCCCGTTTCGTCGACGATGTGGATCAGCGGGATCGCGATCGCCGCCGCGACCTCTTCGGCGACCTTGTGCATCGAATTGGCGGCGATCATCAGCGCCGTCGCCCCCGCCTTTTCCAGCCGCCGCGCCGAGGCGATCAGCACCTCCTGCGCGTGCGCCCACTGTTCGGGCGTCGTCAGCCGCGACAGGTCGCAATAGTTGAGGCTCTCCAACAGGATCGGCGCCGAACAGCTCGATCCGATGCGTTTCTGCAGTCCCTTGTTGAGGTGGCGATAATAGAGCTCGGTGGGGGCCCAGCTCATTCCACCGATCAGGCCGATCTTGCGCATCGTGAATATTGTCCCTCTTTCGTCATCCTGGCGACGCCGGGATCGATAACGGTTTCAAACCGATAACGATCCCGCTTTCGCCGCCGCGACGGTCGAGGTCAATGGCCGCTGCCGCTGAGCGCCTTGACGATATCGTCGGCCATCTTCTTCGCATCGCCGAGCAGCATCATCGTCTGGTCCATGTAGAAGACGTCGTTGTCGACCCCGGCATAGCCGACGCCGCCCATCGAGCGCTTGACGAACAGAACCGTCTTCGCCTTCTCGACGTCGAGCACCGGCATGCCGTAGATCGGCGACGTCTTGTCGGTCTTCGCCGCCGGGTTGGTCACGTCGTTGGCGCCGATGACAAAGGCGACGTCGCACTGGGCGAACTCGTTGTTGATGTCCTCGAGCTCGAACACCTCGTCATAGGGGACGTTCGCCTCTGCCAGCAGGACGTTCATGTGGCCCGGCATGCGCCCCGCGACCGGGTGGATCGCATATTTGACGTTGACGCCTTCCTTCTTGAGCAGGTCGGCCATCTCGCGCAGCGCGTGCTGCGCCTGCGCGACCGCCATGCCGTACCCGGGGACGATGATGACATTGTCGGCCTGGCTCATCAGGAAGGCCGCGTCGTCGGCGCTGCCCGGCTTCCACGGCCGCTGTTCCTTCGCGGCGCCGCCCGCCGAGGAGGTGTCGGCGCCGAAGCCGCCGGCGATCACGCTGATGAAGCTGCGGTTCATCGCGCGGCACATGATGTAGGACAGGATCGCGCCCGACGAGCCGACGAGCGCGCCGGTGATGATCATCGCGGTGTTGCTTAGCGTGAAGCCCATCGCCGCCGCCGCCCAGCCCGAATAGCTGTTGAGCATCGAGACGACGACCGGCATGTCGGCGCCGCCGATCGGGATGATGAGCAGGAAGCCGATCAGGAAGCTCAGGCCCGTGATCGTCCAGAACACCCAGCCCGACTGATCGGTCAGGAAATAGCCGATCAGGCCGAGGATCGCGGCGAGCGTGCCGAGGTTGATCAGATGGCGCAGCGGCAGCATGATCGGCGCGCCCGACATATTGCCGTTGAGCTTCAGGAAGGCGATCACCGATCCCGAAAAGGTGATCGCGCCGATCGCGACGCCCAGCCCCATCTCGACCCGGCTGACGGTGAAGATTTGGCCCAGTTCGTCGGCGATGCCGAACGCGCCCGGGTTCAGATAGGCGGCGGCAGCCACCGCCACCGCGGCGAGGCCGACGAGGCTGTGGAACGCCGCGACGAGCTGCGGCATCGCGGTCATCGCGATCTTGCGCGCCATGACGATGCCGATGACGGCGCCGATCGCGATCGCGCCGAGCACCTCGACCGGGTTGGCGAGTTCGTGCGTCACCAGCGTGGTGACGACCGCGATCGCCATGCCCGCCATCCCGAAACGATTGCCGCGCCGTGCCGAAGCCGGCGACGACAGGCCGCGCAGCGCAAGGATGAAGAAGACCCCGGAAACCAGATAGGCCAGCGCCACCCAGGGATTGATCGGTGCGAGTTCGTGCATGCTAATTCCCCTGCCGAGCCGGCCGTCCCCGCCTCGTCATCAAATCCATGGATTGCAGCGCCTTAGCGCTCCTTCTTCTTGTACATCGCAAGCATGCGCCCGGTGACCGCGAAGCCGCCGAAGATATTGATGCTCGCCATCACCACCGCGGCGAGGCCCAGCCATTTCGACAGCGGCGATCCCGCCGCGGCGCTGGCGATCAGCGCGCCGACGATGATGACCGAGGAAATCGCGTTGGTGACGCTCATCAGCGGCGTGTGCAGCGCCGGCGTCACCGACCAGACCACGAAATAACCGACGAAGCAGGCCAGAATGAAAATCGAGAAAATCGCAATGAAATCCATGTTATATCTCCCGATCTTCCTTGACTATCCGAGCAACCGCTCGTTGACGATCTTGCCGCCCTGCGTCAGGCGGACGGCATTGCCGATCTCTTCGTCGAGCACTGGCCGGCCCTGTTCCTTGTCCCAGAAGGCGGAAAGGAAGTTGAACAGGTTGCGGCTGAACAGCGCGCTGGTATCGGCGGGCATCAGCGCGGCGATATTCTGCGCGCCGATCACCGTGACCCCGTGAATCCGCTTCGTCTCGCCCGACACCGACCCTTCGACGTTGCCGCCGCTTTCGGCCGCCATGTCGACGATCACGCTGCCCGCGCGCATCGTGGCGAGCTGCGCGTCGCTGATCAGGCGCGGCGCCGGGCGTCCCGGGATCAGCGCGGTGGTGATGACGATGTCCTGCTTGGCGATATGCGACGACACCAGTTCGGCCTGTGCCGCCTTATATTCGTCGGACATTTCGGTGGCATAGCCGCCCGCACCTTCGCCCTCGATCCCCGCGACGCTTTCGACGAAGATCGGCTTGGCGCCGAGGCTGAGAATCTGTTCCTTGGTCGCCGAGCGCACGTCGGTCGCGCTGACCTGTGCCCCCAGGCGCCGCGCGGTCGCGATCGCCTGGAGCCCGGCGACGCCGACGCCCATGATGAACGCCTTGGCCGCGCTGACGGTGCCAGCAGCGGTCATCATCATCGGAAAGGCGCGGCCATAGGCGTTTGCCGCCATCAGCACCGCCTTGTAACCGGCAAGGTTCGCCTGGCTGGAAAGGATGTCCATCGACTGCGCGCGGGTGATGCGCGGCATGAATTCCATCGCCAGCGCCTCGAGTCCGAGCCTGGCATATTCGTCGACCCGCGCCCGCTCGCCGAACGGGTTCAGCCCGGCGGCGAGCCACGCGCCATCGGCGAAACCCGACAGACCTTGCGGGTCGGGGCCCTGGATGGCGAGGATGATCCCCGCGCCCTTCAACACGTCGGCGCGCGACGCGACGCTCGCACCGGCGGCGGCATAGTCGGCGTCGGCGATTGAAGCCCGTTCCCCTGCCCCGGTCTCGACGGCAACTTCAGCGCCCAGGCCGATGAATTTCTTCACGGTTTCCGGGGTCGCGGCGACACGGGTCTCGCCGGGGGCGAGCTCCCTCAGGACAGCAATGCGCATGCGGTCGTGCGTCAGGAGATCAGCAGGACGACGACGATGGCCACGATGCCGGTGGCGATCGCGCCGACCTTGAACAGGCTGAGGAAGCCCGAATAGGTTTCGTTCGCCGCCTGCATTTGCTGTTCCGCCATGGCTTTTCCCCTTGCCTCTTCCCCGTCGAAGGCGCGCGGAAATGCGGCCCAGAATCGGGTCTCGCGCCGGTCTTAGCCACGCCTTTCGCGATGCTCAAGGCCCGCTTTGCCCTCATGGCACCTTGCAGCACGCCCGAAAGCCCTTAATCGCCCCTTTACTCCTGTCCGCTACAAGCCTGCATCAAAGCGGAACACTTCCGCGGGGACCGGCGGCAAAGGACGGATTCGAGGGCGATGGCAAGCACGCGCGACACGCGAACGGTGATGATCGTCGACAGCGAGCCGGCGCAACAGCGCTTTCTGTCGGCGCTGGCGTCGCGCGGCGGCTGGCGCAGCGTCATCGCCGCCGATACCGACACCGCGCTCGCCCGGCTCGGCACGCAGGACGGGATGGCGCTCGACGCCGTGCTCGTCGATCAGGGCGTGCCCGGCCTGCCGCTCGGCGAGTTCGTCGGCGAACTGCGCCGCTGGCGGCCCGCGCTGCCGCTGATCGTCATCACGATGCGCAACGGAGTCGAAGCGGCGGTCACCGCGATGCGCGCGGGCGCGAGCGATTTCGTGCAGAAGCCGATCGCCCCCGACCGCCTGCTCGGCGCGCTCGACCGCATCGCCTCGCCCGGCGGTCCGCAGGGTGAGCTTCGTCCGCTCACCGAAAAGCTGCGCGCGCCGCTCGCCTTCGAGGAGATCATCGGCTCGGCGCCCAATTTCCGCAGCGCGCTCGCCATCGCCGCCAAGGCGGCGCGCGCGCGCGTGCCGGTGATGATCAACGGCCGCACCGGCACCGGCAAAGAAGTGTTCGCCCGCGCGATCCACGGCGCCTCGCCGCGCGCCCGCGGCCCGCTCGTCATGGTCGACTGCTCGGCGGTATCGCCGGGGCTGATCGGATCGGGCCTGTTCGGGCACGAGCGCGGCGCCTTTCCCGGCGCGTTCGATCGTCAGGTCGGCCGGCTGGTCCAGGCCGACGGCGGCAGCCTGATCATCGATCATGTCGAATGCATCCCGCTCGAGACACAGGCGAAGCTCGTCGAGTTCCTGAACAGCGGCGAAGTGCAGATGATCGGCGGCTCGATCCGCCAGAGCGTCGATGTGCGCATCATCTCGACCAGCGCGAGCCCGCTCGACAAGCTGATCGAGGCGGGGCATTTCCGCGAGGACCTGTTCTATGCGCTGTCGGCGGCGCAATTCACCCTGCCCGCGCTGTCCGAGCGGCGCGGCGACGTCGGGCCGCTGGCCCGCCACCTGCTCGCGCGCATCGGCGGTCTGCCCGGCATGGGGCCGATCGGCGTCACCGACGACGCGCTGCGCCTGCTCGCCGCCTATGCGTGGCCGGGCAACGTCCGCCAGTTGCAGGACGTGCTGTTCCGTGCCGCGGTCGCCAGCGAGACCGACGTGCTGACGAGCGCCGATTTCAAGGCGATCGAGGCGGCGCTCGGCGGCAGCGCGTCAAGCGGCAGCGACGTCGCGATCAACGGCGAGGCGATCGGCATCACCCTCTATCTGCCCGACGGCAACCTGCGCCCGCTCGAAGAAATCGAGGCCGACGTCATCCGCCTCGCCATCGGCCACTACCGCGGCCGGATGAGCGAAGTCGCCCGTCGGCTCGGGATCGGGCGCTCGACGCTCTATCGCAAGCTGAGCGATCTGGGGATCGACACGGCGGCGTGAGAAACCAGAGATGAGATATGACAATCCGCCGAGCAACGACGCCTTATATCTGGGCGATGGCGAGTGGATGAGTTGGGGCGATTTCGATGCTCACTACGAAGAGCAGGAGTTGCGCGCGCGATACCCTCATGGGAATTTGGAACTACTTCAAATCTTTGAAGATTTAATTTGTACTGCATCCGAATATCACGAACAAACTGGGCGCCACCTCCAAATCTATGGCGATATCGGAGAGATATTCGGCGAGATCGCTTATGGCATTAAACTAAACAAAAACTATGCCAAAGGTTCCGACGGTCGATTGGGAAACGATCTAGTTGAAATAAAAACTATCACACCCTTTAAGGCAAAGGATATTGTCTACATAAATCTTGACCGTAATTTCAGCAAGATTCTGATTGTCAAAATCGACAAAGAGTTTGAAATTCACGCAAAAATGATCGACCGGAAATCCCTATCCAAGAAAAAGGGGAAATTGCGGATCAACTGGAATATGGTCAAAGATAATCCGATCACCCCGTCAGCGCCGCATCCCTGAGGCCGCGCCAGACGCGCAGCGCCTGCCGGGTTTCCGCGACGTCATGGACGCGCAGCAACTGCGCGCCGTACGCCGCCGCCTGATAATGGAGCGCCACGCTGCCGCCGAGCCGCTGATCGGCGGCGGCTTCATTATCGAGCGCGCCGATCATCCGCTTGCGGCTGGCGCCGAACAGGATCGGACAGCCGAGCGTGTGGAACAGCGCCAGCCCGCCCACCAGCGCCAGATTGTCGGCGACCCCCTTGCCGAAGCCGATGCCCGGATCGACGATGATCTTTGCGGGGTCGATGCCCGCCGCGATGCAGTCCGCGACACGCTCGGCGAGCATGTCGTAAACATCGAACAGGACATGCGCGTAGGTGCCGCCTTCGTGCGGATCGCTCTTTGCCGACGGCGCGTGCATCAGCACGACGGCGCAGCCCGCGCGCGCCACGACCTCCATCGCGCGGTCGTCGTAGCGCAGCGCCGAAATATCGTTGACGATCGTCGCTCCGGCGGCGAGCGCCGCCTCCATGACCGCCGCCTTGCGCGTGTCGATCGACACCGCAGTTCCGCCGCGCGCGAGCGCCGCGACGACATTTTCCACGCGCTTGACCTCATCGCCTTCCCAGACCAGCGGCGCGCCGGGCCGGGTCGATTCCCCCCCGACATCGACGATCGCCGCCCCTGCCGAGGCCATGGCGAAGCCGGCCTCGATCGCCGCTGCCTCGTCGACCGTCTTGCCGCCGTCGGAAAAGCTGTCGGGCGTGACGTTGAGGATGCCCATGATCTGCGGCTCGCCGAGCCTTACCGTGCGCGCGCCCAGCGTGAGCGCGCCGCGCGGTCGTTGGGTCGCGGCCCGCTGCGCGCGCGCTGCCTCGGCGAGCCGGCTGGGCATCGCGGCAATCCAGTCGTCGAGATCGGCCACCGGCACCACCGCCGAGCGGATCACGTCATTGTCGCGCAGGCTGACATGCCAGGCGGCGAACCAGATCATCGCGTCGGCGAGGCGCAGACAATGGTCGTCGAGTTCGTGCGGACGATCGACGAAGCAGGTCGGGCGGAGGTAGACGCGCGCATCCTCCCATGTCGTACCGAAGTCCGGCTTGGTGAGTGGAACGAACATGCAATCCCTTTCCCGTCGCCCCCGCGGAGGCGGGGCCGTAGTCGGCTTGTCGCGGCGCGGCAAGGAGATCTGGCCAACGGCCCCCGCGTTCGCGGGGACGACCAGGCTTATGCCTCGTTCGCGAGCAACCAGTCCTGCCGCACCGTGTCGATCACGCGCAATTCCTTGCCCGTATCGACGTGCCAAAATGTCCAGCCGTTGCAGCTCGGCGCGCCCTGCACGCCCGCGCCGACCTTGTGGATCGACCCCGCGGGTTGCCCCTCGCATTCCAGACTGCCGTCGACACGCACCACCGCCTTCCAGCGGCGCTTCGTATCGGTGAGCGTCGTTCCCGGTGCAATCATGCCGCATTCGACCAGCGTGCCGAAGGCGACGCGCGTTGCGGCCTTGGGCGCCATCATCGTCCGCACCGTGCTTTCGTCGAGCGGCAGCGCCATTTCGATGCGCTCCTTCGCTGCGGCGATATAGCCATCCTCGCGCTCGATGCCGATGAAATGGCGGCCGAGGCGTTTCGCGACCGCGCCCGTCGTCCCGGTGCCGAAGAAGGGGTCGAGAACGACGTCGCCGGGGTTCGAGCAGGCGAGCAGGATGCGATAGAGCAGCGCTTCCGGCTTCTGCGTCGGGTGCACCTTGTGCCCGCCCTTCTTGAGCCGCTCCTGGCCGCCGCAGATCGGGATCAGCCAGTCCGACCGCATCTGCAATTCGTCGTTGAGCGTCTTCATCGCGCGATAGTTGAAAGTATAGCGCGCCTTTTCGCCCATCGACGCCCAGATCAGCGTCTCGTGCGCGTTGGTGAAGCGCGTGCCCTTGAAATTGGGCATCGGGTTCGCCTTGCGCCAGACGATATCGTTGAGGATCCAATAGCCCTGATCCTGCAGCGCGGTGCCGACGCGAAAGATGTTGTGGTAGCTGCCGATCACCCAGATGCTGCCATTCGGCTTCAGGATGCGGCGCGCCTCCGCGAGCCAGGCGCGGGTGAAGCGGTCATAGGTGCCGAGGCTGTCGAACTTGTCCCAATCGTCGTCGACCGCATCGACCTGGCTGCCGTCGGGGCGATGGAGGTCGCCGCCGAGTTGGAGGTTGTAGGGCGGGTCGGCGAAGATCATGTCGATCGACGCAGCGGGCAGCGAACGCATCATCGCGATGCAGTCGCCCTGCAGGATGCTGTCGAGCGGCAGGTCCGCGACGGCCTTCGCTGCCGCACGCTGCTTCGCGACCGGACCCTCGACCCGTTCCATCACACCCATGATCTGCCCCTGCTTCCGTTCGAAAGAAGGCCTTGATGAGTCCCGCGGAGTCCGCCGTCAAGCCCGGGATTCCGAGGAATCCGCCGACTGCTTCGCACGGCGTGACGAGAACGAAAGGAGTCTGCCACGACATATGGAGTCCGCCGCGACTCGCAGACTCAACCACTGGTGGTGTGGCCGCGCGGACTCACCTGCGAAAAATTTTTCGAATGGCGCGGCGCTACCAGCGGTTCCAGACCTTCTCCGCGAAGCCGGGCAGGTCGCGCACCGTCATCGGCGTGCCGTCGTCGAGGATCACGCGGCCCGAGAACCAGCCGAACACCTGGTCCTGCTCGGTCTTGACCATCCCCGCATCGACCTTTGCCCACCGGTTGACCGCCGGCGCGAAATCCATCTCGAAGCGCCCGTCGTTGCTGGTGAAGCACCACGGCGCGCTGTCGGGCGCGCCGTCGGGCATGTGGAACGTCACCCGGTCGAGCTTGTGCGCGCGGCCGTCGACGAACAGCATATTCTCGCTCGCCGCCGAGGTGTCGCCGAAGCCATAGCCGATGTTGAAGCCGAACGGCCGGCCGTCGACCAGTCCCGACGCCGATCCCCAGTACCAGACATTGTCATAGGTCCAGACGCCGCGCCCCCAGTCGAGCACTGCGAAGGCGCTTTCGGGAACGAAATCATGGCTTTCCGTTCCGACCCTCACTCGGCCTCGCGCCGGCATGCAGTTGATCTTCTGATTATAATAGAAGGCCTGCGGATCGTCGGCGAAGGGCGTCGCGATCACCATCCGGTCCATGGGCGGCTGGTCGAGCCAGACCTCGCCCGACAGACCGCGCCCATCATCGACGCCCGGCGCATGGACCGTCAGCCGCCGCCCGCCCGGTTCGCGGCGAAAGGCGAGTTCGAGGCCGTCCTGCGCCTGGACGATGTCACCGCGGTCGGCGCTGGCGGGAAGCGCCATGCTACCCATCGGCTCGGCGATCAGGGCGCCGTGGTTGACGAAGCGCCGCCCGCGCAAATCCATCCACGACACGCCCAGAAAACCCGCATAGCCATTGTCGGCGACGGTCAGCGCGAGCCCGAAACCGTCATCGAGCACGCAATAATAGTCCCATTCCTTGATCCGCACCGGCTCCGCGCCGATCGCCGCGCGGTCGTAGCGGCGGACCTCGCGCGTCGCATAGCCGGGGTCGATCAGCCGCCCCGCGGCATCGTGGAGCGGGCCCTCGCCCATCCTGTGTTGCATCGTCATCCTAAAGCCCCGGATCGACGCCGGTCAGTTCGACCGAGCGTTCCCACAATTCACGGGCGAGCCGGGGATCGCGCGCGCGGCCGGTCGCGCGCGCCGCGCCCGACGGCCCCGAAATCTCGCCCAGCCCCTGCGGCCCGACATAGTCGCCGCCGCGCACCTTGGGGCCCGTCGCCGCCTGCAGCGTCGGCCAGGCACCGCGTGCGGCACTGTTGAAGAAAGGGGTCGCCAGCGGCGTCATCGAGCGCAGCGGCCACGGCAGGTGCCGCGTCAATTCGGTGAGCGCGACGCCCGGATGGCAGCCGACGGCCTCAGTCTCCCGCCCCGCCGCGCGCAGCCGCCGGTCGAGCTCGAACATCGTCAGCAGATTGGCAAGCTTGCTCATCTGGTAGCGCGGCCAGCGAGAATAGCCGCGCGTCGCCGACAGGTCGCTGAAATCGATCTGACCTTCCTTGTGCGCGAGGCTCGCGGTGATGACGATGCGGCGGTCGACATGCCGATGGAGCAGGCCGGTGAAGGCGAAGGTGCCGAGATGGTTCACCCCGAATTGCAGTTCGAAGCCCTGCTTCGTCAGCGTCCGTGGCGGGATCATCACCCCGGCGTTGTTGATCAGCCCGTGCAGGCGCGGGCCGTCCAGCACCGCCGCCGCCGCCTCGCGCACCCGGTCGAGGTCGGCGAGGTCGAGCGGCTGGAACGTCAGGTCGGCCTGCGGCACCTCGGCACGGATGTGCGCCATCGCCGCATCGGCGCGCGCGGCATCGCGGCAGGCGAGGATCACATGCGCCCCGCGCGCGGCCAGCAGCTTTGCGGTTTCGAAACCGATTCCGGCATTGGCCCCGGTAACGAGGAAGACACGCCCGGTCTGGGCCGACACATTGTCGGCCGTGAATCCGCTGCCCATCGCCCTCTCCCGCCGTCAGATCAGCGCCAGTTGCGCGACCGGCGCGAAACTGGAGCGGTGATGCGGCGTCGCGCCCAGCCGGCGCAGCGCCGCGAGATGCTCCGCGGTACCATAACCCATGTTGCGTTCCCAGCCAAAGCCGGGAAAGTCGCGCGCCGCCGCGACCATGATGCGGTCGCGATGCTCCTTGGCGATGATGCTCGCGGCGGAGATGCATGGATGCAGCGCATCGCCGCCGATCACCGCGCGCGCGCGATAGCGCCATCGCGGCAGCCGGTTGCCGTCGACCAGCACCTCGTGCGGGTCGCAGCCGAGCGATTCGACCGCGCGCGTCATCGCAAGGAGGGTCGCCTGAAGGATGTTGATCGCGTCGATCTCGGTGACGCTCGCCTCGCCGACGCCCCAGCGGCAGCGCGCCTTGATCTGGACCTCCAGTTCTCCACGCCGCTTCGCGCTGAGCTTTTTCGAATCGTCGAGCCCGGCGATGCCGCCGTCGCACAGGATCACCGCCGCCGCGACCACCGGCCCCGCGAGCGGCCCGCGTCCGGCCTCGTCGACACCAACGATCAGCATGCCCCCTCCCGCTTGCGGGAGGGGCAGCGAGACTTGCGAGCTTGCTCGCTAGTCGCAGCGGGGTGGGCCATCTCGGTGGCGAAAACTCGCTTCGCTCGCACCCACGCCTGGCCCCGCCCGCTTGCGGAAAGGAGGCTCATAGCCGCCACGGCGGATACCTCCGATACTCGCCCGCCTGATAGAGGCACAGGCTATTACCGGCGGGATCGGTCAGCCGCGCCTCGCGCCAGCCCCATTCCTCGTCGCGCGGCATCTGGTCGAAGCGCACCCCGCGCCGCGCGAGATAGGCGACCCAGGCGTCGAGCGCGCCGCTTTCCAGATAGGTCGTCGCGCCGCCCGCTGCCGCGGTCTCCCCGACATGGATCGACAGGGTAACGCCGTTCACCGCCTCGAAGCGTGCATAGCCGTTCGCGGGACTGTCAACGATCTGCGTCAGACCCATCAACTTGTAGAAGGCGAGCGAGGCCGCATAATCCCGCGTCGGCAGCGTGAACTGATTGAGAGCGGGGCCGGTGAACAGCCCGTCGTTGCGTACCGCCTGCTGCCCCATCGGGCCATGACCTTCGCCCAGCCCCGGCGCGGCGAGCAGCGACAGGCGCACGAAATCGCGCGCGCGCGCGATCGCGGGCTCCAGCGGCATGCCCTGCGCCAGCCCCGTCGCGATCGCGCTCGCCAGCGTGCAGCCGGTGCCATGGGTGTGCGGCGTGTCGATCCGCGGCGCCTCCCAGCGCGCGACCTCGCCCGCGTCGGGTTCGATCAGGCGATCGGTCACCGTGTCGCCGTCGCCATGACCGCCCTTGGCGAGCAAGGCGCAACCGTGCGCGAGCACCGCCGCCTCACCGCCGAGCGCCGCCAGTTCATCGCGGTTCGGCGTCGCGACCGTCGCGCGATCGAGCAGCGCCTCGAAGGCGCGAATCGTCGCCGCATCGGCGAGCGCCGATCCGCTGGTCGCGACCATCACCGGATCGAAGACCACCGCCGCACCGGCGAGGTCGGGCCGCGCAAGCCGGTCGGCAACCGCCGCCGCGGTCTGTGCGCTGCCGATCATGCCGATCTTGACCGCATCGACGCCGATGTCGGCCGTGACGCTGTCGATCTGCATCAGCACCATCTCGGCGGGAACCGCATGGACGCCCTGCACGCCCATCGTGTTCTGCGCGGTGATCGCGGCGATCGCGGTCATCGCATGGCCGCCGAGCATCGTCACCGTCTTGATATCGGCCTGAATCCCGGCGCCGCCGCCGCTGTCGGAACCGGCGATGATCAGGACGCGCGCGGTCATCGGACGAACCCGAATATCGAAATCATCGTGCGCCCGGATGCCGCCGCTCGGTCGAGGCCGGGAACTTCGCCAGTGCCGCCCCTTCGCGCAACGGCCGGTCGAGCAGGTCGCCGCCGCAATTGGGACAGCGCTCGTCGAGTTTATCGGCACAGGTCGCGCAGAATGTGCATTCGAACGAGCAGATGAACGCGCCGTGGATATCGGCGGGCAGGTCGCGGCCGCAGCGTTCGCAATCGGGGCGCATTTCCAGCATATGATTGTTCCTTAACTTCCGTTTGCCCCGAGCTTGATCGAAGGGGGCCATTTTTCCTTCCCCGCTCTTAGAGAGAAGAACGGTGCTTCGACAAGCTCGGCACGAACGGAAACAAAAAAGCTTCTATTCCGCCGCGACGCGCACCGCGTCGCAGATCATGTCGACGACCCGCTCCACCTGTCCGGCGTCGTCGCCCTCGGCCATCACCCGGATGACGGGCTCGGTGCCCGAGGCGCGGATCACCAGTCGGCCCCTGTCCGCCAGCATCGCCTCGCCCTCGGCGATCGCCGCCGCGACCTGCGCATCCTCGAGCGGTTTGCCACCCGCGAAGCGCACATTCTTCAGCAATTGCGGCACCGGGTCGAACTGGTGGAGCAGTGCGCTCGCCGGCTTGCCGCTCGTGACCAGTTCCGCCAGCACCTGAAGCGCGGCGAGCGTGCCGTCGCCGGTCGTCGCATGGTCCGACAGGATCATATGCCCCGACTGCTCGCCGCCGACGTTGAACCCGCCCTCGCGCATCCGTTCGAGGACATAGCGGTCGCCGACCTTGGTGCGGTCGAGCCGCAGCCCCTCGCCTTCGAGGAAGCGCTCGAGGCCGAGGTTGGACATCACCGTCGCGACGATGCCGCCGCCCTTCAGCCGCCCCTGCCGCGCCCAACTCGCGCCGATCAGCGCCATGATCTGGTCGCCGTCGACGATCGCGCCCGCTTCGTCGACGACGATCAACCGGTCGGCGTCGCCGTCGAGCGCCACGCCGATGTCG
>ERZ778017.2759-NODE-2759-length-13556-cov-4.540478_pt1 | contig 13556 bp, 14 predicted proteins | sample MGYA00375747_ERZ778017 | MGnify/ENA primary metagenome ERZ778017 (study PRJEB29350, sample SAMN05509838) | bioreactor metagenome | biome: bioreactor; material: wastewater | place: South Africa: University of Cape Town | collected 2014-03-17 ... | reverse complement strand
GTTCAATTATTTCCAGTCCATGGCGATGGAGTTCGAGGTCAGCGATGACTTTCGGATTGAGCAGGCTAACGGTGTAGGAGGCAACCGAGTTTGAGAATCCTGGTGCAAACTCCTCGGTGACAGCCGCGCCGCCGACCACGGAATTCTTTTCCAAAACAATGACAGATAGACCTGCGCGGGCGAGATAGGCGGCTGCCGTCAAGCCATTATGGCCCGCGCCGATGATTACGATATCGAAGGTCATTTCGATGCTTTTCTATGCGCACTGCCTTGGGAATCGCGATAGGTTAACGGGCCTGAGGACGATCGATTCAGGGAACAAGGGTGGGATGGCGTTGTTTTATCGGGACTAAAGCGCGTGAGCCGTTGAAATGAACAGTTTTAGTCTGATAAAAATTGTTCATGGACATTAACCAGTCGTTTATCGCAGGCTCCTAGCTTAAATTGTTGCGAATGCCATAACCGGCGTTCGGCGCCCGATCGAAGAACGACGGACCGGGAACGAGATGCGCGCAGCAATGTCCAGTGCCGTTGCAAGATTTGCTCCCGTCAAGAGACAGCGCGTTCGCGTCGCTCAATTCGCAGGATTGCTGATTGCCTCGGTCGTACCCGGCGCACTCTGGGCAGCGATCATTGCCGTCATCGCGTCTTGGCTTGGCACTCCCCTCGCGCTCCGCACGATTGCTATTACAGGCGCGGTCATCGCCCTCTTTCTGGCCTTCGTCTGCGCGCCGGTCGTTCTGCGCGACCCGAGCTAGCTAGCTCCTAGCTTTCCGTCGATTTCCGATTTCGCGTTTTAGGTGCCGCTCCAATCGCATTGGAGCTGCTGACAGATGCGTCGCTTTTTGCCACCGACGATGGAGCATGGGGCCGGAACGAACCGGCACCTGCGGCACGAATAGGATGAGACACATCCACGCCAGCTGCCGCCCTTCCGGAAGTTGCATGTCAACAGCGTCTGGCAATCGCGATTGGGATTGATGGCCCCGCCTGGGCCTTCCTGCGCGCTGACCATGTCGGTGCCGCAAAGGCCAACTCCGACTGCAAGCATCGCGATCAATAGAAACTTGGACATCTGAGCACGCGGGGTGACTAGCGTGTTCAAAACATCGGCCCATTAAGGCTCAGAGGCAAGAGCGGCTAAAGCGAAAAAATCAGCGTGGTTACTCCGCGGCAACGCGCTTCTTCGGTTTGACCAGTTCCATGTAATCTTTGAGCAAGGTTTCGGTGATCTTGCCGGGCTTGTAGTGATGCTCGCCGATTTCGGAAACCGGCGTCACTTCGGCTGCGCTGCCCGTAATGAAGCACTCGCTGAAGCTCCCAAGCTCCTCGGGCATGATTGCGCGAACGACCACCTCCATGCCTCGCGCTTTCGCAAGGCCGATGACCGTACGCCGCGTAATTCCATCAAGGAAGCAGTCGGGTTCGGGCGTATGGATCACGCCATCCTTGATCAGAAAGATGTTGGCGCCCGTGCACTCGGCCACGCGACCGCGATAGTCCAGCATCAGCGCGTCGGAATAGCCGGCGCGCTCGGCGCGATGTTTTTCAATCGTGCAGATCATGTAGAGACCCGCGGCCTTGGCTTTTGTCGGCGCGCATGCAGGATCGGGCCGGCGGTACTGCGCGCGGGCAATGCGAATGCCTTTGAGGCGCTGCTCCATCGGGAAGTACGAACCCCAGTTCCATGCCGCAATCGCGAGATGGATCTTCGTCTGCTGAGCCGACACGCCCATCTGTTCGCTGCCGCGCCAGGCGAGAGGCCGCACGTAGCAGTCGGAAAGTTTGTTGGCGACGACCGTTTCCCGGCAGGCCTGATCGATCTCGGCAACGCTATAAGGGATTTCGAAGTCGAGAATTTTCGCGCTCTCGACGAGACGCTGCGAGTGTTCGGTGAGCTTGAAAATCTCGCCCTCGTAGCACCGCTCCCCCTCGAAGACGGCGCTCGCGTAATGCAGCGCATGCGTCAAGACATGTACTTTGGCGTCGCGCCACGGCACCAAAACCCCATCCATCCAGATCAGCCCATCGCGGTCGTGATAAGGAACGAGGTCGGCCATGCCCGTCTAAGTCCTTCGCTGTCTTTGATCGTTGGCGAAATCGAAGTGCCAGGGGTATGTCGCGCGCGACCTGCTATCGACGTGCGGCGCAGCCCGACCTATCCGGCGATTTATCTTGAAACAGAATACGATCGGGGCCAATAAGTCAACATGGCTGACATAACTTCAGAAGGCGCCGCGGGCCGCCGCGCGGAAGCGCAGGAGAGGTTGGGATCGACCGCTGCGTCAGACCTGGGGCGCCACCTCGCCGCGCCGGAACTTATCTCCTGCGTCGAACTGCTGTATTTCGCATATCGCGATTTCACGTCCGATCCGGACACGATGCTCGAACAGTACGGATTTGGCCGGGCGCATCATCGGGTCCTTCATTTCGTCCACCGCAACCCCGGACTGAAGGTTGCGGAATTGCTCGATATTCTCAAGATCACAAAGCAGTCACTGGCGCGTGTTCTGAAGCAGCTTGTCGACGAAGGCTTCATCATCCAGCGTGCCGGAAGCGAAGACCGGCGCGAACGGCGTCTCTATCTCTCAGCCAAAGGCGGACGTCTGACCGATAAACTGACACAAATTCAGGTCAAACGGGTTGAAGGGGCACTTGCCACGCTAGGTCCAGGCGCGGATGCTCTCGCGCGCCAGTTTCTTTTCGCTATGATCAACGAGAAGGACCGGTCACAGGTGGAAATTCTCATCAAGGGTCAGCGCGTCGAGATCGCGGGAGAGCCCGGCAGCAACGAATGAGAGGTTCAATGCCGCAGGAAAGAGCCGAGCCGCTTGCGGACAATGCTCCGCATATTCTCGTCGTAGACGATGACCAGAAGATCCGCGCCCTTCTCGGACGCTTTCTGACGGGCAACGGTTTCCGGGTTACCGAAGCCGCTGACTCCGCCGCGGCAAGAGCGTACATGCGCGGTCTGGCTTTCGATCTGGTGCTGCTCGACGTGATGATGCCGGGCGAGTGCGGATTGACGTTGGCTCGCGATCTCAAGTCGACGCGCCCCGTTCCGATCTGCATGCTGACGGCACTCGCCGACGCGGAGAACCGCATCTCGGGGCTCGAAGCCGGGGTCGACGATTATGTGTCGAAGCCGTTCGAACCGCGGGAATTGCTTCTGAGACTGCGCAACATCCTCAGACGCGGGCAGACGCCGGTCATCACCCGCGACGAAATCCGCATGGGTGGCTGTGCGTTCAACATCACGCGCGGTGAACTCAGGCGGGACGAGGAAACGATAAAGCTCACCGAACGCGAACGCGATCTGCTCCGGCTTTTCGCACAGCGCATCGGCGTCGCCGTTCCTCGGCATGAGCTTTCGAGCGACGACAGCACGGGCAGCGAACGCGCCATCGACGTGCAGATCAATCGCTTGCGACGTAAAATCGAGGCCGATCCTTCCAATCCGGTCTACCTGCAGACGGTGCGGGGCAAGGGCTACATCCTCTATACGGATTGACCGTGACGAGCCGCATCCCTCCTTTCGGAGCCAAGCAGACTGAGACGGCGATGGCGGTTATAGGCGAGACGACCTCGAAGGCCGAGAGCGGCCAATCCTATTACCGGCGCTTTCGCACGCATCCTTTCGTCGTGCGCCTTTTCGGCGTTGCGGGCGACATGCTGCCGAAAGGACTTTATGCGCGTGCGCTTCTCATCATCATCACGCCGATTGTGGTTCTCGAAGGCGTCATCGCATTCGCGTTCATGGAGCGCCACTGGCAGGCGGTGACGCGCCGCCTTTCGGAAGCGACGGCACGCGATATCGCCGCTCTGATCGAGGTTTACAGCAATCTTCCGAAGGCCGAAAATGCCCAGAAGATCGTCGATCTCGCGCGCGAACGGCTGAACCTCAAAATGGAGATACTTCCGCCTGGCGACCTTCCGCCGCCGGGGCCGAAGCCGTTCTTTCGATTGCTCGACAGAGCGCTTTCGAACGAACTGCGCAAGCATGTGCAGCTGCCGTTCTGGATCGACACGGTCGGGGCCTCTCAAAACGTCGAGATTCGCGTCAAGCGGCCGGAAGCCATTTTGCGCTTTGTTGCGACGCGCAGCCAGACGTACGCTTCGAACTCGCACATTTTCCTGCTCTGGATGGTTGGGTCTTCGGTCATTCTGCTGACCGTCGCGATCCTGTTCCTCAGAAACCAGATTCGGCCGATCCTGCGCTTGGCGGACGCCGCTGACGCCTTCGGAAAGGGGCGCACGATCTCGGAAGATTTCCGGCCGCGCGGAGCCCGTGAAGTTCGCCAGGCCGCAGTCGCCTTCCTGCAGATGCGGGATCGCATCAAGCAGCACGTCGAGCAGCGGACGACGATGCTGGCGGGTGTCAGCCATGACCTTCGAACGGTTCTGACGCGATTCAAGTTGGAGCTGGCGCTGCTCGAGGATACGCCGGAAGCCCGTTCGCTTTCGACGGACGTCAACGAGATGCAGCACATGCTCGAAGACTATCTCGCTTTTGCCAAGGGCGACGGCGGCGAGGAAGCCAAGCCGACGGATCTTCCGGAACTTCTTCAGGAGATCGTGGACGACGCTTCGATTTACGCAGCCACGATCGATCTCAAAGTTCGTAAAAGCAAAGGCAACATCGTGCTGCCGTTGAAACGGCAGGCCCTGAAGCGCGCCATTACGAATCTCGTCACCAATGCTGCGCGGTTCGGCGATCACATCGTCATTCGCGTTGCGCCCGAAGGACAATGGGTGCGCATCGAGGTTGACGACAACGGCCCGGGCATTCCCGAAAGAGAGCGCGAAAACGTGTTCCGGCCATTCTATAGGCTTGACCACGCCCGCAACCAGGACGAGGGCAACAGCGGCCTCGGGCTTGCGATCGCACGCGACATCGCAAAGAGTCATGGCGGCGAGATCGCGCTCGGGCAGAGCTCGATGGGCGGGCTCCGCGCGATCATCTCGCTTCCGCAGTGAATAGTTCGATTGCTTTCAAGCAAATACGGCGTCAGCGGTCGGCACACGGGCTTGTGATTTGACCGTAATGTTATGATATTACACCATACGTGCATCGGTTCCGGAACGTATCCGTCCGACTACGGTAAGGTGTCCTCCAAACCTGCAGTCCCGGTACCGAAATTCCCGAACGCCGTGGGTCGCCAGCCCATTCGGGATGACAATAGCGGCCGCGAACCCCGGAACGATGGACATCCCAGCCCCGTCAGCTTCCGAGTTCGCGGCCACGCTTTTGTGCAGCAAGGACCGCTTCGGTCATTAGCTCCTGCAGGCCATCTTTATCGCGCATCAAGACGGAAAGCGCCGCGGCTGTCGTGCCGCCGGGGGACGTCACGTTCTGCCTGAGCGTCGCGGGATCGCTGGGTGAGCGCCGCATGAGTTCTCCCGCACCCGACACGGTCGCTCGTGCGAGTTCCATCGACGTTGCAGCATCGAGGCCGGCGGCTTCGCCCGCACGCGCCAATGCCTCCGTCATCAGAAAAACGTAGGCCGGGCCGGAGCCTGATACGGCTGTCACCGCATCGATCAACGCTTCGTCCTCGACCCACACGACGTCGCCGGCGGCCTCGAGCAGCTGCCGGCAGAGATCTTTCTGTTTCGCCGTGACGTGGGCGTTGCCGACTGCACCGGTAATTCCGCGTCCTATGGCCGCCGGAGTATTCGGCATGGCGCGAACGACGGCGGTCCGTCGCGGCAGATGGCGTTCGAAGCTCGCGATCGGTTTGCCCGCTGCAATCGACATGACGACCGTCGCCGGGCCGACGTGTTTGGCGAGCGGAGGGAAGACGGCGTCCATCATCTGGGGTTTGACGGCGACGACGATGACCGACGGCGGCGATGCCAGCGAGCCAAGGTCGGGTACGACTGTTAAGCCGTGCTTCCTGACAAGCTCGGCCGCCTCGCCAGCAAGATTAGGATCCTGGATGATGACGTCGCGCGGCTGAAGTCCCCGTTCGATCCAGCCCGCGAGAAGCGCCGCGCCCATCTTCCCGGCGCCAGCGAGCACAACCGGACCATCGAGTGCGAACGACATGACACGAGCTACCTTGGGCGGCGAAGCCGGATTTAAGCCTGCCCCTGCGTCTCGAACATGGTCGAAACCAGGGCCTCACGGCTTTCCTTACCCGCCCAGACAACGAACTGGAAGGCCTGGTAATAGCGCTCGCAGCCTTCGAGCGCGGCTTTCAGCATAGCCTCGCACTGGGCAACGGTGGCGACGGCCCCATTCAGCAGCAGGGCGTGGCGGAACATCACCAGACCTTCCTGGGTCCAGAGATCGAAATGCCCGAGCCAAAGCTGCTCGTTGATCTGCGCCACCAGCCGGTACATCTCGGTCAGGCGCGTTTCCGGAACGCGGAAATCGAAAGCGCACGCGAGGTGCAAAGCTTCGAGATCGTCGCGCCAGTTAATCGAGATATGATAATCGGCCCATGTGCCGGCAACGATGAGGGTCATTTCCTCGTCGCTTGCGCGCTCGTGCGGCCAATCATGGCCATTGGCGAGCTGTTCGATGAGATCGATCGGATTCAAGACGCGGCCAGACTTCTGTTCCGCAACTGCCATGTGTATCGATCTCCAATCCGCCGCGAGGCAAATTTTGCAAGAAGAAGCGGCCCAGTCGGATCAGCAAATGCGCCGCTTTATGTTGCGGCGGACAAAACCAGAGGCCCCGGCGAGTCGCAAGCTGACGACTTTGAACCGCAAACCTTGTCCACGGTGAAAGTGGCGAAGCGCGGGCGCGCATGCGTCTGCAATGACCGCAGCGAAGCGAACTGTAGAAAACACAGTCTAAACTGTGGATGCGGAAGCCGCGGCAACAGCGCCGTGACGAAACGTGTCAGGGCACGATCTTATTTTGCGAGTTGAGCTTCCAGAGCGGCGACGCGAGCCGCGAGCGCCTCGTTCTCCTGACGCGCCTTCTGCGCCATCTCCCGTACGACCTCGAAATCTTCCCGTGTCACGACGTTCATGTCGCGCAGGAATTTCTCGACCTGAGCACGCATAATCGTTTCGGTCTCTCGCCTGACGCCCTCGGCCGCGCCTGCGGCATCCGTCATGAGCTTGGCAAAGTCGTCGAACAACTTATTCGTCGTCTGGGTCATCGTCGCTTCCGGGGTCAAAGGCTTGGGCTGACTATGGCGACTGAGCGCCCGGACTGCAAGGCATGAAGGAGACCAGCGGGCTATTTCGGCCGCGCTTGACAATGAGAGGGCCTTCCCAAACAACCCTCGCGGGCGAACTCGAATAGCCGGTCCCGGAATTCAGCGTGGAGCATCGATGACACCTCTTGCCCTTCTGACGTACCCGAACATCGACCCGATCGCGATCGAATACGGGCCCATCTCAATCAAATGGTATGGCATCGCCTACCTCGTCGGGCTCGTCCTTGGTTGGCTCTATATCAGGCGCCTCATCTCGACGCCGCGACTCTGGCTCGGCAACAAGGCGCCGTTGACGCTGGAACGGATCGACGACCTGCTGCTCTTTATGACGCTCGGCGTCGTCATCGGCGGCCGTCTGGGGCAGGTGTTCCTCTACGATCCCGATTTCTATTTCTCGCACCCTGCCGAAATCGTCAAAGTCTGGAAAGGCGGGATGAGCTTCCACGGCGCGCTGATCGCGTGCGGCATCCTCATTCTGGTCTTCGCGCGGCACTACAAGGTGCCGGCCCGGTCCGTGATGGATCTCACCTGTGCAGCTGCGCCTGCCGGCATCTTTTTCGGCCGCATCGCGAACTTCATCAATTCCGAACACTGGGGACGCGTCACGACATCCGCCATCGGAATGGTCTTTCCCAACGGCGGCCCTGAGCCGCGCTATCCGAGCCAAATCTTTGAAGCGGTGCTCGAGGGCCTGGTGATGTGGTTCATCATGCGCTTTGCGACGCATCGGATGCTGGCATTGAAACGCCCCGGACTTGTCACCGGCATCTGGCTCGTCTGGTATGCCATCGCACGTTCGATATGCGAGATATTCCGTGAGCCCGAGGCCTATAACGTTTTCAACATCGGGCCGTTCACAGCAGGCCAAGTCTACTGCCTGCCGATGCTGCTGATCGGATTGTATCTGATCTGGACGGCGCCACGAGCGGAGGCATCCGGAAAGGTCCTGGTGTGACCGCACCTCCGATACTGCATCGAGACACGCCCCTGGCGCGGCAGATCAAAGAAACCATCCGCCGCGACGGTCCCATGACCGTTCAAGCCTACATGGCGCGATGCCTTTGGGATGAGCCGCTCGGATACTACCGGCGACAGCGCGTCTTCGGCAGTTCGGGCGATTTCATCACCGCGGCCGAGATCAGTCAGGTTTTCGGCGAATTGATCGGCGTCTGGACGGGCGTCGTCTGGCAGAACGTCTTCGGCGCGCCGGAGACCATCACGCTTGCCGAATTCGGTCCGGGTCGCGGAACCATGATGCGGGACGCGTTGCGCGCAGCACGCGTCGTTCCAGGTTTCACGGAGGCTGTGCGGCCCCATCTCATCGAAGCGAGCCAAACGCTCGCCGAGGTGCAAAGCTCGACGCTTGCCGAGTTCCGCGGCAAGATCACGTGGGGCAGCAAACTCGACGAATTCTCTCCGCCAGCGATCATTCTCGCCAACGAGTTTCTGGATTCGTGGCCGGTCGCACAGTGGATCAAGACAAAGGACGGCTGGCGCATCCGAGGCGTTTCGCTCAATCGATCCGGCGACTTGCAATTCGCGGCGCTTGACGGCGAATGCCCGCATGAAGCTTTCGAAGCGCTGCTGCCTGACGCGCCACCCGGCGCTGTCATCGAGACCCAGCGCCTCGACCGGCTCGCGACGGCTTTGCAAAGCCTGATGCAACGCGGCCCCGTCGTGATGCTGTTGATCGACTACGGCCACACGGTCGCGGCCGCCGGAGACACGCTGCAGGCCGTGCGGGCGCACAAATATGAATCGCCGCTGGCCTCACCCGGCGAAGCCGACCTCACCGTACACGTCAATTTCTACGATCTCGCCTCGACCCTGCACCGCGCTGGCCTGGCCCTCGACGGGCCCGTGACGCAGTCGGAATTTCTCGGCGCTGTCGGTATCGTCGAGAGGGCATCGCGGCTGATGACGGCCAATCCTCAGCGCGCCGGCGAGATCGAAACCGGCGTCGCACGTCTGCTGGCGCCGAACGGCATGGGCTCGCGGTTCAAGGTGCTTGCGGCGCGCTCTCCCGAACTGCCCCCCCTGCCCGGCTTTCGCGCGGCGGCTGCGGCTGGCGGCTCGACTGCTCAGACCTCCGAGAGCCAGACATGACGCAGTCTGTGCCATCGCCGCTGCTCGCCGACACCCTCAAAGCCCTTCCCGGAGTCAGACACGGGTTTTTCACGCGTGAAGGCGGCGTCTCGGAAGGTATCTATGCGAGCCTCAACTGCGGTCTCGGTTCGAATGACGACGCCCAACGGGTGCTGGAAAATCGCCGCCGTGTGGCACGTTATCTTGAAGGCCGCGACGATGCCGTCGTGACGCTTTATCAGGAGCACGGCACCACGGCGCGCGAGGTCACTGCATTTCCGGATCGGATGGCGCTGCCGCACGCCGATGCCGTGGTATCCGCGACGCCCGGCCTCGTCGTCGGCGTCCTGACGGCCGATTGCGCGCCGGTGCTGCTTGCCGATCCTGAGGCGCGCGTCGTTGCTGCGGCGCACGCGGGTTGGCGCGGTGCTCTCGAAGGCATCATCGAAAGTGCAATAAGGGAAATGGAGCGGCTCGGTGCCCGACGCGAGCGCATCTCGGCCGCGGTCGGACCGTGCATCAGCCAAAAGGCGTACGAAGTCGGCCCCGAATTCGAAAGCCAATTCGTGTCACGCGATCCCAAGTGGCAGCGCTTCTTTGTGCGGGCCAACGAGAAATCTCGTCCGCATTTCGATCTTGCGGGGTTTGCGCTTCAGCGGCTCAAGGATGCTGGGCTGAAGACCGTAACCGGCCTTTCGACCTGCACTTATGAAAGCGAATCACTTTTCTTCAGCTATCGGCGCAAAACGAAGCTCCACGAACCGGACTATGGCCGCCAAATCTCCGCCATCGTCGTGGCTTAATCGCACAATCCACAAGGAATGCTCATGCGATACCGGCGTTTGCGTGAGCTGATCACACTTTAGTAGGGCTGCCGTCTGGACGGGCAGAGCTGGGCTGATCTAGGGGTTAACGATCAGTTCCGGTAGTATCGGGGGAGTTCAGGCCGCGGGGTAATGTAATGCCGGCCGCCGGGAAGTTGCGGTTGGACAAGGGGGGACGTCGACGTGACGACCTTATACTCTGCTCGGACGCGTACGCGCGGAAGACTTCGTTACATAATGAGTTCGGCGTTTATCGCGTCGGTCTTCGCGTTGGGACTCGGGGGATGCTCCTCAACGCCAAATCTCCTCGGAGGGGGATCATCCGCGCCGCAGGCGACGCTGACTCCGCCCGAAACGCCAACCCCCGTTTCCGCCAAAATGGCCAAGATCCAGATAGCGCCGGTTATCGGTTCGCCCGACAATGTCGCGCGTGATCTGCAGGAAGCGCTGTCCAAGGCTATCGGCCGTGACGGTCTGACGGTCGCGACGTCGTCGAACGCCACGAGCGAGTACGTATTGCGCGGCTACATCGTAGCCGCGCGGGAACACAGCAAAGCGAAGATTTCCTATATCTGGGACGTAACCGATCAGGCCGGCAAGCGTGTCCATCGCGTGACTGGTGAGGAGATCGTCGCTGGCGGCGGCAAGGATCCGTGGTCAGCCGTTACGCCGCCCGTGGTTGAGCGCATCGCTGACAAGACCGCGAAGCAGATCGCGAGCTGGCTCCCGACAAGCGGCAGCATCGTCGCCTCGAATGGCGGCCCGGTGAATGGGCAATCGAATGCGATACCGGCCACCAAGACCGCCTACGCAACGGCATCGAATGCGCAACCGATGTCGCCGACGACGGGAAGCATCGCGACCTCCGGCCCGATCACGGCCGTTGTGCCGATGGTGACCGGAGCGCCGGGTGACGGCCAGACGGCGCTAACGTCGGCCATTCAGCGCGAATTATCGAAAAACGGCCTGAGGCTGGCTACGATCCCCGATGCGCGCTCCTACAAAATCGAAGGCAAGGTCGCGTTAGGTCAGAGCCGGGACGGAAAACAGCCGATCCAGATCGACTGGAACGTGCTCGACCCCACGGGCAAAAAGCTCGGAACGGTATCGCAGAAAAACGAAGTGCCGCAGGGTTCACTCGACGGCGCCTGGGGCAAGACCGCCGACGCCGCAGCGGCCGCCGCAGCCCAGGGCATCATCAAGCTAATACCCGAGAAAAGTATAAATTAAGCAAATCAGTGGCTGCGCAAGATGCCGCCGCAAATCGGGGCCCGGACGGTTGAATCGTCCGGGCCCAATTGCTACAAGCCCGCGCATAGCAGAGGTTTTAAAGCGGACATGCCTTTTGACGCCAAAGGTGACGACGCTCGAAGCAGAGACGGCCGAGGAAAGCTGGACGTGAAAATCGTCGCGGGAAACAGCAACCGGCCTCTCGCCGATGCCATTTGCGCACACCTGAAATTGCCGATGACCAAAGGTCAGGTGAAGCGCTTCGCGGATATGGAAATCTTCGTCGAGATTCAGGAGAACGTCCGCGGCCAGGACGTCTTCGTGATTCAATCGACGTCGTTTCCTGCAAACGACAACATGATGGAGCTGCTGATCCTGCTCGACGCGCTCAAGCGCTCGTCGGCGCGGCGCATCACGGCCGTCATTCCGTACTTCGGCTATGCCCGGCAAGATCGGAAGCCGGGCCCGCGAACGCCGATTTCCGCGAAACTTGTCGCCAACCTCATCGAGCGAGCTGGCGCCCACCGCGTGCTGACGCTCGATCTGCACGCCGGGCAGATCCAGGGCTTTTTCGACATTCCGACCGATAACCTCTTCGCGGCGCCGGTCATGACTCGAGACATCGAAGATAATTTCGGAAATACCGATGACATCGTCGTTGTTTCGCCGGACGTCGGCGGCGTCGTCAGAGCCCGCGCGTTGGCCAAACGCATCGGCGCGCCGATCGCCATTTGCGACAAGCGCCGCGAACGCCCCGGCGAGAGCGAAGTGATGAACGTCATCGGCGAGGTCGATGGCAAACGCTGCATCCTGATCGACGACATCGTCGATTCCGGCGGTACCCTGGTGAACGCGGCGGAAGCGTTGCTGAAGAATGGCGCGACGGAAGTTTCCGCTTACATCTCGCACGCCGTGCTGTCGGGCGGCGCGGTCAGCCGTATTCAGAATTCGCGGCTGAAGTCACTGGTCATTACGGATTCCATTTTGCCGACGGAAGCGGTCAAGGCCGCGCGAAACATTCGCGTCATATCGATCGCACCGCTCATCGGCGAGGCCATTCTGCGCACGAGCCGCGAAGAGAGCGTCTCCAGCCTGTTTTACTGAAACGATTGGGCTGCTGCCCGGTTTTCAAAGCAAGAAAGGTGGTGCGCGCATCGCCCCAGCGTGGCATCGCGTGCCCCGCAACACTCTTTATCTTCCATACAGCAAGTTGGAGCGCTGACATGACCATCAAAGGCTGGGCCGCGACAGCGGCGAACCGTCCGCTGGAGCCGTTCGAATACGATCCCGGTCCCCTTGCTGATGACGACGTTGAAGTTGCGGTCGAGTACTGCGGCGTCTGTCATTCCGACGCTTCGGTGATGAACAACGAATGGGGTTTCACGTCGTATCCGGTTATTCCCGGCCACGAAGTGATCGGTAAGGTCGTCGCTCTCGGCTCAAATGCCAAAGGTCTGAAAATCGGGCAACGCGTCGGCATCGGATGGGCGTCGGGAAGTTGCATGCACTGCGAACAGTGCGTTTCCGGCGACGGCAACCTCTGCCCCGAAGGCAAGGCGACCATCGTCGGCCGGCATGGCGGCTTCGCTGATCGCGTCCGCGTACAATGGCTCTGGGCCGTGCCTATTCCGGACGGGTTGAGCGCTGCCGACGCCGGCCCTCTGATGTGCGGCGGCGTTACAGTCTTTACGCCCTTTAGAGCTTTCGATATCCGGCCGACGGATCGCGTCGGTGTCGTCGGTATCGGCGGCCTCGGTCACTTGGCATTGAAGTTTGCGAAGGCGTGGGGTTGCGAGGTGACCGCGTTTACGTCCAGCGATTCAAAGGCCGGCGAGGCACGGGGATTCGGCGCGCATAACGTCGTCAACTCGCGGAATGAAGATGCAATCAGGAAGGCGGCGGGAACGCTCGACCTGCTGATCGTTACGGTGAACGTGCCGCTCGACTGGAATGCACTGCTTGGGACGCTCCGCCCGAAGGGACGGCTGCATGTCGTCGGAGCTATTCTGGAACCCATTCCGGTGCATGCCTTCGACCTCATCACAACGCAACGGAGCGTATCGGGCTCGCCCAACGGAGCACCAGCAACGACGGCGGCTATGCTGAACTTCGCGGCGCGCCACGATATCCTGCCGCAAACCGAGCACTTCCCAATCGCGAAGGTCAATGATGCGATACAGCACCTGCTCGACGGCGACACGCACTATCGCATCGTCCTCGATATGTAGGTTAGCTCAGC
>ERZ778017.2758-NODE-2758-length-13559-cov-3.510071_pt1 | contig 13559 bp, 10 predicted proteins | sample MGYA00375747_ERZ778017 | MGnify/ENA primary metagenome ERZ778017 (study PRJEB29350, sample SAMN05509838) | bioreactor metagenome | biome: bioreactor; material: wastewater | place: South Africa: University of Cape Town | collected 2014-03-17 ... | reverse complement strand
CTCGAACACCTCGCCCCAGCCGAAGCCGCGATGGCCGGCAGTGAGTGCCGCGAGTTCCCACTCGGGCTCGGTGGGCAGGCGCCGCCCGGCCCAGCGGCACCAGGCCTCGGCCTCGTGACGGCTGACGTGCAGCACGGGTTGCTGTGCCGCGGCGCGCTGCAGGTGGCCATGCCGGCGCACGAGCACGCCGCCGCGCAGTTGCTCGACGTCGCGCGGGGCGCGGCGGCCGCGCTGCCGTGCCCAGGCCCAGCCGGCCTCGCTCCAGAGATCCTCGCGCTCGTAGCCGCCGTCCTCGACGAACTCGACATAGCGCGCCCAGGTCACGGCCTGCGCGTCGATCTCGAACTCGGGCACGGCGATCTCTTCGGCCCAGCGCTCGGCGTCGGGCACGAAGCCGCCGCGCTCGCTGCCCAGGCGCAGCCGCGCCGCCGGCATGCCTAGTGGCTCGCGGTCCGGGCGCGCGCGCGGCGCCGCCCAGGGCGCCGGGGGGTCACCCTCGAGCGGCAGCTGCAGCGCCGCCGCGCACTCGGCCAGGGCCTCGCCGATGCGGTCCTCGTGCAGCAGGGCGGCGCGGTAGAAGTGCAGGTCCGCGTCCTCGGGGGCGGTGCTGGCGAGCAGATCCAGCGTCGTCTCCATCGTGTGCGCGAGGTACTGGCGCAGCGTCAGCGGGTCGGGCAGGCGACCTTCGGGCTCGAACCAGCCGTCGGCGCCGGGTTCGATCGAGGACAGGCAGGCGGCATCCGCGTCGGCATGGTCGCCGCGGGCGCGCTGCAGGTTGCGCGCGACCCAGCGCTCCTGGTACCAGCCCGCGCGTGCGGCGAGCCAGAGCGCACTCGGCCCGTCCCCAGCGAGCGCGATCGCGCCGCGCGACTCGAACACCGCGAGCCAGCGCAGCGTGAGGTTGCGCGCGTCCATCAGCGCCAGCGAGAGCAGTTCGGCGCCGGCGCGGCGGATTGCCCTCGGGTCGTCCAGGGCGCCGGTGCGCAGGCTCACGGCGTGGTCGTGCGTCATGGCGTGGCCGCCTTCCTACTGCCCGACCAGCCCGTTGCGGATGGCGTAGACGGTGAGCTCGGAGTTGTTGGCCAGCTGCAGCTTCTCGAGCACGCGCGAGCGGTAGACGGAGACCGTCTTCGGGCTCAGCAGCAGTTCCTCGGCGATGTCCGAGAGGCGCCGGCCGGAGGCGATCAGCACCAGCGTCTGCAGCTCGCGGTCGGAGAGCTTGTGGTGCGGCAGCTCGTCGGCCGGGGCGGTGAGGCTGTCGACCAGCATCTGCGCGATCTCCGGCGTGACGTACTTGCGCCCTTGCGCGACGGTGCGCACGGCGTTGACGATGGCCTGGGGGTCCCCGCCCTTGTTGATGTAGCCGTAGGCGCCGGCGCGCAGCGCGCGGATCGCGTACTGGTCCTCGGGGTACATGCTGACCACCAGCACCTTGATCGGCGAACCCTCGTCCTTGAGCGCGTGCAGCACGTCCAGCCCGCTGCGCCCGGGCAGGTTGATGTCGAGCACCAGCACGTCGCCGGCATGCTCGCGCAGCAGGCCGCGCAGCGCGGCGTAATCGCCGGCCTCGCCGACGACGCGCATGTCCGGCGCGTCCGCCAGGGTGTCGCGAATGCCGCGACGGATCAGCGCATGGTCGTCGCAGAGGATGACGCGGATCATGGCAGGTGCGCTCGGGTGGCCGGGTTCTGGTGGCCTGAGGGCCGTGGGACGGCGTTCAGGCGCCGCCGATCATAGGCTGGACCAGACCGAGGGGTCATGTTCGCGGTCCGTCCCGTGGCTCGCGTCGTCGTCTGCCTCGGCGTCCGTGCCGTCCTCCCGGCGGCGCGAGGCGGCCTGCGGCAGCGCCGCGTCTAGCGGGATGGAGAGCAGCAGCGTGGTTCCGCCGTCGGTGCCGCCGGTGCTGCCGAGCTCGATCCAGCCGCCGACGGTGCCGGCGCGCTCGTGCAGGCCGCGGATGCCGAAGCTGCCGGCCTTGGCGAGGTCGCTTTGGCTCAGGCCGCGGCCGTCGTCGCTGATCTCGAGCGAGAGCACGCCGCCGGAGAGCGACAGGTCCATCGTCACCCGCTGCGCCTGCGCGTGCTTGCTGATGTTGGTGAGCGCCTCCTGCGCCGTGCGGTAGGCCACCAGCGGCACGCCGTCGGGCAGCTCCTGCCCCGGGGCGCCGATGCGCTCGTCGCCGGTGCGAAAGAGGCAGTCGACGCCGGTGCGCTTCTCGAAGCGGCCGGCCAGCCATTGCAGCGCCGCCACCAGGCCCTGGTCGAGGATGGCCGGGCGCAGGTTGTGCATGATGCGCTGGCTGGCGCCGATGGCGTGCGTCACCGTCTCCAGCGCCGAGGCGGCGCGCTGCTGCAGCGCCGGCTCGGCGCTGTGGCGGCGGATCCAGTCGATGTCGAACTTCAGCGCCGTCAGCGAGCCGCCGACGTCGTCGTGGATCTCGCGGGCGATCGCCGCGCGCTCGGCCTCGACGCGCGTCTGCAGGTGGCGCGCGAGCTCGGCCAGGCGCCGGCGTGACTCGGCGAGCTCGCGGTCCGCCTCCAGCTTGGCCGCGCGCGTGCGCGCGGCGTCGATCGCGTGCTCGAGTGCCGGGGCCAGGCGCGCCAGCCCGCTCTTGAGCAGATAGTCGCTCGCGCCGTCGCGCATCGCCGCCACCGCCAGGTCCTCGCCGATCTCGCCGGAGACGAGGATGAAGGGCACGATGGCATCGCGCGCGCGCACGAGGCGCAGCGCCTGCAGACCCGAGAAGCCCGGCAGGTTGTAGTCGGAGACGATGGCATCCCAGCGCCGGGCGAGCGCCGCCTCGAACTCGTCGCGCGTCTCCACCCGGCGCGCGCGCACGTCCAGGCCGCTGCGCTGCAGCTGGGCCAGCGCCAGCTCGTGGTCGAGGTCGGAGTCCTCGAGGTGCAGAAGGCGCAGCGGGGCCGGCGGCTCGGACATGGGTCCAGTATCCCAGAGCGCCCGCGGCAAGCGGCCGGCGCAGCGGTAAGAAGGCGCGGGAATGGGCGCTTCTTTGCCTCAATGTCGGGGGGGCGGCTGCCGAAAATGCTTCTGCAGGTGCGACTCGCGAGCGTGCGGGCCGTCGCCGATCCACGACAACGAACCGCTGCGCTGGAGCCTCGATGCTCGTCTCTGCCGAAGACTCGTCCGCCGCCACGCCGCCGCCTCAGGCGGCGCTGTCGCTGCTGGCGGCCACCGAGCTTCAGGATCATCTGCTGGTGGCGCACAACGACCTGGAGCGCCTGCAGCGCCTGCTGGACGACGCGGCGCAGGCGCTGATGCAGCACTTCACCTACGCCTCCGAGCACATGAGTGCGGCGCGCGTGCACCTCGAGGCCTGCCCGCAGGGCGAGCCGCCGATGATCCGCGAGGCGCGGCGGACGCTGGCCAGCGCGATCACCGCGCTGCAGTTCCAGGACATGGCCACGCAGCTCATCGCCCACACCAGCAAGCGGCTGCGCAACTGCGCCGACCGCCTGGCCTGCGAAGCCATGGGCGACGACGAGGACGGCGTCGCCCTCGTCGAGGAAGCCCCGCTGCGCCCCAATCCGGTGACGCAGGACGAAATGGACGCCGGCTCGATCGAGCTCTTCTGAACCCCTCGCCTCAAGCAACAAGCACTCCAGGAGCATCCCCCATGCACTCGATCCTTGCCGTCGACGACTCGGCCTCCATGCGGCAGATGGTGTCGTTCACCCTGAAGAACGCCGGTTTCAACGTCGTCGAGGCGGTGGACGGCCAGGACGCCTACGAGAAGGCCAACAGCCGCGATTTCAACCTCGTGCTGACGGATCAGAACATGCCGCGCCTGGATGGCATCAGCCTGACGAAGAAGCTGCGCGAGAACCCGAAGTTCAAGACCACGCCGATCCTCATCCTGACCACCGAATCCAGCGACCAGATGAAGCAGGCCGGCCGCGCCGCGGGGGCCACCGGCTGGCTCGTCAAGCCCTTCGATCCGTCCAAGCTGATCGAGGTCATCGGCAAGGTCATCCGCTGAGCGGACCGGACCCGAACCGCATGCCGTCGCCAGGAGCCGCTGACCATGGGTGAATCTTCACAAGCAAGCGCCGCCAGCCAGAATGCCGGCATCGACCTCAGCCAGTTCTTCCAGGTCTTCTTCGAGGAGGCGGGCGAGAACCTCGAGAAGATGGAGCAGATGCTGCTGTCCATCGACCTGGAGGCCGCCGACGACGAGACCCTGAACGCGATCTTCCGCTGCGCGCATTCGGTCAAGGGCGGCGCCGCGACCTTCGGCTTTGCCGACGTCGCCGAGCTCACGCACCAGATGGAGACGCTGCTGGACAAGCTGCGCCGCCACGAGCTGCAGCCGACGAACGCGATGGTCGACGTGCTGCTGCAGGCGGGTGATGCGCTCAAGCCGCAGCTGGGACGGCATCAGGGCAGCGGCGGGGAGCCGATCGACCCCTCGTCGCTGCTCCAGACCATCGGCGCTTTCGTCGAGGGCCGGGCCGCCCCCGCCGCCCGCCGTGGCGGTGCCGCTGCCGCTGGCGGCCACCGCGGCCGCGACCGCGCCGGCCGAGTCGCCGCAGACGGCGGCGGAGTATGCGGTGCGTGCGCTCGTGCTGACCGTGGGGCCGCTCGAGGACCCGAACCAGGCCGAGAACCTGTTCGAGCTCTTCCGCGAGATCCCCGACCTGGGGACGATCGAGCCGATCGACGGCGGCCAGTCCGCCGACGGGCTGCGCCGGCTGCGCATCGTCACCGCGACGCCGGACGCCGAACTGCTGGACCTCTGCACCTTCCACGTCGCGCGCGAGGCGCTGCGCCTGGACATCGCGGACGCGGGCTACGGCTTCCACGAGGGCGCGCCTGGCGCGCCGCCGCAACCCGATCCGCCCGATCCGGGCTACGGCTTCTTCGACAACGCACCCGGAGCGCCCGAGGCACAGGACGGCTCGCAGGCCGCGGCCACCACGGCGGCCGCCACGGCGGCGACGTCGGCCGCAGCGGCCGGCACGACGCCCGCGCGCGCCGGCGCGGCGCGGCCCGCGGCGCCGGGCGCCAGCGCCGAATCGAGCACGCTGCGCGTCTCAGTGGAGAAGGTGGACCAGCTCATCAACCTGGTGGGCGAGCTCGTGATCACGCAGGCCATGCTCGCGCAGACGGGCAAGGACGTCGACACCGCGCTCCACCAGCAACTGGCCTCGGGCCTGGCGGACCTCGAGCGCAACACCCGCGACCTGCAGGAAGCGGTGATGTCGATCCGCATGATCCCGATGTCCGTGGTGTTCAACCGCTTCCCGCGCATGCTGCGCGATCTCGCCGGCAAGCTCGGCAAGAAGGTCGAGCTGGTGACGCAGGGCGAGGCCACCGAGCTCGACAAGGGCGTGGTGGAGAAGATCACCGACCCGCTCACGCACCTGGTGCGCAACAGCTGCGACCACGGCATCGAACTTCCCGCCGAGCGCCTGGCCAAGGGCAAGCCCGAGATCGGCACCGTGACGCTGGTGGCCAGCCACCAGGGCGGCAGCATCGTCATCGAGGTGCGCGACGACGGCAAGGGTCTGAACCGCGACAAGCTCCTGGCCAAGGCGCGCGAGCGCGGGCTGGACGTGCACGACGGCATGAGCGATCCGGAGGTCTACGGCCTCATCTTCGCGCCGGGCTTCTCCACCGCCGCGGAGGTCACCGATGTCTCCGGCCGTGGCGTCGGCATGGACGTGGTGAAGAAGAACATCGTCTCGCTCGGCGGCTCGGTGGAGATCGACTCCGCCGAGGGCTACGGCATGACCGTGCGCGTGCGCCTGCCGCTGACGCTGGCCATCATGGACGGCATGAGCGTGGGCGTGGGCGAGGAGTGCTACATCCTGCCGTTGTCCAGCGTCGTCGAGTCGTTCCAGGTGCAGGGCGGCATGATCAAGACCATCGGCGGCAGCGGTCGCGTGGTCGAGGTGCGCGACGAGTACATGCCGGTGATCGACCTGGAGAAGGTCTTCGACGTGCCGCGCTTCGACTTCGAGCATGTCTCCAACATCATGGTCGTCGTCGAGGCCGAGGGCGGCCGCGTCGCGCTGCTGGTGGACGAGCTGCTCGGCCAGCAGCAGGTGGTGGTGAAGAACCTCGAGACCAACTACCGGCGCGTCGACGACGTGAGCGGCGCCACCATCCTCGGTGACGGGCGCGTCGCGCTCATCCTCGACATCGGCGCGCTCGTGCGGCGCAGCCGCCATTGAGGGTCGGCGCGCCGATGAACGCCTTCAGTTCCCGCCCGATCGGTCGATAGCCACGGGGAAGGGATCCCTTCCCGGCTCTCCCCTTCTACGGCCCCAATCAGCAGGAGTAACAGCATGGACATGGTCACCGAAGCCGCCGTCGTCGCCCGCCACGAGGCCGTGCGCGCGGGCGGCAAGCCCGCCACCCCGACCGCCGAAGGCGGCGAGTTCCTCACCTTCCGCCTCGGCGGCGAGGAGTACGGCATCGACATCCTGCGCGTGCAGGAGATCCGCTCCTACGAGCCGCCCACGCGCATCGCCAACGCCCCGCACTTCATCAAGGGCGTGGTCAACCTGCGCGGCGTCATCGTGCCGATCATCGACCTGCGCCTGAAGCTGGGCTGCGACAGCGCCGAGTACAACGCCTTCACGGTGGTCATCGTGCTCAACGTCAAGGGCCGCGTCGTCGGCGCCGTCGTCGACTCGGTCTCGGACGTGCTGGAACTCACGAGTGAGCACATCAAGCCCGCGCCCGAGCTCAACAGCAATGTCGACGGCAGCTTCATCACCGGCATCGGCAGCGTCGGTGATCGCATGCTGATCCTGATGGACATCGAGGGCCTGATGAGCAGCGCCGACATGGGGCTCATCAACTGACGGGCGCCGGCGCCGCATCGCGTGTCAGCGAAACCGCCCCAAGACCCCGGAGCAGCATTCAATGAAGTTCGACCTGACCATCAAGACCCGGCTGTGGCTGGCCATCGGCGTCATCGCCGGCGTGCTGAGCATCATGTTCGCGGGCGTCGCCATCCGCAGCGGCCAGCTCAACCAGGAGACCGTCGCGGCCGAGGCGCGTCTGAGCCGCATCACCGCGATGGCCGCGCGCTGGGCCGGCCTCAGCGAGACCAACGTGCAGCGCGTGGTGGCCTCCTCGATGTCCAGCGATCCCGCGGTGGCCGAGTACTTCGAGCCGCAGGTCAAGGCCACGACGGCGCAGATCAGCGCGCTGCAGAAGGAGATGGTCGAGCTGGCGACCTCCGACGCCGAGAAGGCGCAGCAGGAGAAGGTCTCCGCCGCGCGCAAGGTCTACATCAAGGCGCGCGAGGAGGTGGCCGAACTCAACGCCAAGGGCGACGTGCTGAGCGCGCAGGAAAAGCTCAAGGCCGCGGTCATCCCCGCGGTGACGGCGTATCTCGCCGAGCAGCGCGCCTTCGTCGACCTCGAGCTGCAGCTGGCCGAACAGCGCCGCGCCGAGGCGACTGCCGCGCGCCAGGCCAGCATGATCGTCGCCGGGCTGACGGTGGCCGCGTTGCTGGTCGGCATGGTGGTTGCCGGCGCGCTGCTGGTGCGCTCGATCGTGCGGCCGCTGCGCGAGGCGGGCGAGCTCAGCCGCCGCATCGGCGAAGGCGATCTCACCTTGCGCATCGACCGCAGCCGCGGCGACGAGATCGGCGAACTGCTGCGTGCGGTCGCCGGCATGCGCGATTCGCTGCGCAACGTCGTCGGCCAGGTGCGCGGCTCGACCGACAACATCCAGCACGCGGCCAGCGAGGTCGCGCAGGGCAACGCCGACCTGAGCCAGCGCACCGAGGCCAACGCGGCCAGCCTGCAGCAGACCGCGAGCTCGATCGAGCAGCTCAGCGGCACCGTGCGCCAGACGGCGGATTCCGCACGCACCGCCAACCAGCTTGCCGCGTCGGCCAGCAGCGTCGCCGCGCGCGGTGGCGAGGTGGTGTCGCAGGTCGTCTCGACGATGGACGAGATCAACACGAGTTCGAAGAAGATCGCCGACATCATCGGCGTCATCGACGGCATCGCGTTCCAGACCAACATCCTCGCGCTCAACGCCGCCGTCGAGGCGGCGCGCGCCGGCGAGCAGGGGCGTGGCTTCGCGGTGGTCGCCGGCGAGGTGCGCAGCCTCGCGCAGCGCTCGGCCGAAGCCGCCCGCGAGATCAAGACCCTCATCGGCGCCAGCGTCGAGCGCGTGGAGACCGGCGCGCGTCTGGTGGGCGAGGCCGGCTCCACCATGAGCGAGATCGTCGGCAGTGTGCAGCGCGTCACCGACATCATCGGCGAGATCAGCGCCGCGGCGCAGGAGCAGAGCAGCGGCATCGGTTCGGTCAACACCGCGGTCGTGCAGCTCGACCAGGCCACGCAGCAGAATGCCGCGCTGGTCGAGGAGTCGGCGGCCGCCGCCGCCTCGCTGCGCGAGCAGGCACAGCAGCTCGCGGGCCTGGTGGCCGCCTTCCGCCTCGATGGGCAGGAGTCGCCGCGCCAGCTCGCGGCGAACGCGCTCGAGCAGGCGCAGCGCTCCGCAGGCAGCATCTCCGCTCGGGCGCCTGCTCCCGCGCCGTCGCCCCGCGCCGCAGCGCCGGCCAAGGCGGTGAAGCCGGCCGAAGCGAAGGCCACGAAGAGTGCTTCCGTCCCCGCCGTTGCGAAGAGCGCAGCCTCCAAGGCCCCGAAGCTTGCCGCCGCGAAGCCCGCGGCCAGGCCGGTCGCCGAGGCGGCGGCGACCGTCGCGGTCGCGGCGCCGGCGGCGACGCTGGCCGCGCCGGCCGGCAACGCCGACGACGGCGAGTGGGAGACGTTCTGACGCGGCCTGCTGCCGGCAGTACCGTGATCCGGCCGAGGCCCGCCCGCGCGGGCCTCGCGCGCTTTGGGGCCGGCCGTTCCGGCGCCCGGGATTCGGTCGCGTTGAAACCTGCATTCGTGCGCATTGAAGCCCGCCGCGCCCGACATCACCCATACTGACGCTTCGCAACAAAGACAGCAGGAGTGTTCGGCATGGCCAAGGTTCTCGTTCTCTACTACAGCAGTTGGGGGCACATCGAGACGATGGCGCAGGCGGTCGCCGAAGGCGCACGCAGCACCGGCGCCCAGGTCGACATCAAGCGCGTGCCGGAGTTGGTGCCCGAGGAGGCCGCCAAGGCGGCCCACTTCAAGCTCGACCAGGCCGCCCCGGTGGCGCAGGTCGCGGAGCTCGCCGATTACGACGCCATCGTCCTGGGCATGCCCACGCGCTTTGGCAACATGCCGGCGCAGATGAAGAATTTCCTCGATCAGACCGGCGGCCTGTGGGCGCAGGGCAAGCTGGTCGGCAAGGTGGGCTCGGTCTTCGTCAGCACCGGCACGCAGCACGGCGGGCAGGAGAGCACCATCCTTTCGTCGCACGTCGTGCTGCTGCACCACGGCATGGTGGTCGTCGGCCTGCCCTATGCATGGGCGGGGCAGACGCGCATCGACGAAATCACCGGCGGCAGCCCCTATGGCGCCACGACGATCGCCGCAGGCGACGGCTCGCGCCAGCCCTCCGCCAACGAACTCGAAGGCGCCCGCTGGCAGGGCCGCCACGTCGCCGAGATCGCCGCCAAGCTGGCGGGCTGAGGCAAGCGCGGCTGGCCCCACGGCCGCCGCGCCCTGCGGCGCGCCTGCACGAGATGCGAGTTCCGCGTTTGGCTCGGTGTGGCCTCACACCGCGCCGATGCGGCGCAGCGTCTGCAGCACCGGGCGGCGCAGCACTTCGCGCAGGCTCCACCAGCCTGCGGTCAGCGCCAGCAACGCGCCGGCGAGCGCGCCGGCCAGCGGCACCCAGGGCGCGGGGTTCCAGGTGAACTCGAAGGCCCAGCGCGCCAGCGCCCAGCCGATGGTGCTGGCCGCCAGCGTGGCCAGCAGGCCGGCGAGCGCGCCCACACCCAGCAGTTCGGTGCGCTGCACCTGCGCCAGCAGCTTGCTGCTCGCACCCATCGCGCGCATCAGCGCGAACTCGCGCGCGCGCGCCTCGCGCGTGGCGCTGACGGCGGCGAACAGCACCACCAGCCCGGCCACCAGCGTGAAGCCGAACAGGAACTCGACGGCGCGGATGACCTGCTCGAGCACGCGCTGCACCTGGGCCACGGAGGCCGAGACGTCGACCAGCGTGATGTTGGAGAAGCGCCGCGCGAGCGCGTTGTCGAAGCCGGCCTGCGCCGGCGCGCGAAAGGCGCTGATGGTGGTGGCGGGCAGCTCGGGCATGGCCGAGAGCGGGAACATGACGAAGAAGTTGACGTGCATCGACGCCCAGTCGACGCGGCGCAGGCTGGTGATGCGCGCCTCGCGCAACTGGCCGGCGATGTCGAAGCGCAGCGTGTCGCCCAGGGACAGCGAGAGCGTCTTCGCCAGCCCCTCCTCGACCGAGAGGCCGTCAGCCTCCTCGGCCGTCCAGCGACCCGCGGAGACCAGGTTGTGCGGCGGCAGCGCCGCGGCGTGGCTCAGGTTGAACTCGCGCTCGACCAGATGCTGCGCGCGCTCGTCGGCAAAGCTCCCCGGCCCGACCGCCTTGTCGTTGATCGCCACCAGGCGGCCGCGGATCATCGGGTACCAGTCGTAGCGCGCCACGCCGGCCTCGGCGAGCATGCGCTTGAAGTCCTCGCCCTGGTCGGGCTGCAGGTTGAAGACGAAGCGGTTGGGCGCGTCCGGCGGCGTCGCCTGGCGCCAGGCGCCGATCAGGTCGGTGCGCAGCAGCACCAGCAGCACGAGGGCCAGCAGGCCGACGGCCAGCGCGCTCACCTGCACCACGGCGAAGGCCGGACGCGCGGCGAGCTGGCGCGTGGCCAGCACCAGCCAGCGCGGTGCGGCCGCGCCCAGCAGCCACCAGCGCGGCGTCGCGGCGTCGGGCACGAGGCGCCCGAGCAGGCCGACGGCACCCCAGGCCAGCAGCGCGAACACGGCCACGGCGAGCGCGAAGCCGCCGACCGCGATGGTGCCGAGCTTGATGTCGGACGACACCGCCAGCAGCAGCGCGGCGAAGCCCGCGGCGCCGGTGGCCAGCACGAGCAGCGAGCCGGCCTTGGGCGTGCCGATGTCGCGGCGGATCACACGCAGCGCCGGCACGCGCGCCAGTTGCAGCACCGGGGGCACGCCGAAGGCCAGCAGCAGCGTCAGGCCCACGCCCAGGCCGAACAGCGCCGGCCACGGCCCCGGCGGCGGCAGCTCGGCCTCGACCAGCCCCGCCAGCAGCCACACGAAGACGTAGTGCACGAGCAGGCCGAGCAAGGCGCCCGCGGCGCTGGCCAGCAGCCCGACGAAGCCGAACTCGAGCGTGTAGCTGGCGGCGATGCGGCGCTGCGGCAGGCCGAGCACGCGCAGCATCGCGCAGTCGTCGAGGTGGCGCTCGGCGAAGTCGCGTGCGGCGATGGCCACCGCCACCGCAGCCAGCAGTGCCGCCAGCAGCGCGACCAGGTTGAGGAACTTCTGCGCCCGCTCCAGCGTCTGGCGCATCTCGGGCCGGCCGCCTTCCAGCGTCTCGATGCGCATGCCGCGCAGACCGGCGCTGGCGATGTGGGCCTCGGCCCACTGCGTGAAGGCCTTGACGGGTGCGTCGCTCGCGCCTTGGGCGGCCACCGCCAGGCGCCAGCCGACGCGGCTGGCCGGCTGGATCAGCCCGGTGGCCTGCAGATCGGCGTCGGCGAGCATGACGCGCGGGGCGAAGGCCATGAAGCCGGCGCCGCGGTCGGGCTCGACGGCGATGATGCGCTCGATGCGCAGCGCCGCGTCGCCCAGCGACAGCGCGTCGCCGACCTGCAGTTGCAGCGCATCGAGCAGGGCGGCGTCGACCCAGACGCGGCCAGCCGGCGGCGCATGCGATGCCGGCTCGGGCGCCGCGTCACGCGTGCGCTGCACTTGCAGGCGTCCGCGCAGCGGGTAGTCGGCGCTGACGGCCTTCACCGCCACCAGCCGCGTCGCGCCGCCGTGCGCGTCGTCGGCGCGCGCCATGCTCGGAAAGACGGCGCTCGTGGCCACGCGCAGGCCGAGCGCGCGCGCCTTGGCGAGGAATTCGGGCGGCGGCGGCTGGTCGCTGCCGATGACTGCGTCGCCGCCCAGCAACTGCCGCGCATCGCGCGCCAGACCGCTGTCGAGGCGGTCGGCAAAGAAGCCCACCGCGGTGAGTGCTGCCACTGCGAGCATCACCGCGACCGCCAGCAGGCGCAACTCGCCGGCGCGCAGGTCGCGCAGGGTCTGCCGCCAGGCCAGGCGCGGTGCACCCGGTGGGCGTGGCGCAGGCGCAGCGAGGGTGGCCGAGGCGGGAGGGGTGGGCGCGGGCATGGCAGGCGGGGACAGGAGAGGGCAGGGGGCCGGAAGCGGCGGGAGGACGACAAGGAGGCCCTGGCGACGATCGGCAAGGATAGGCCAGGGGCGGCGAGCGCTCCCGGCGCCAGCGCTACGATCGAGCCCCTGGCCACCGACGAACGCCTCGACGCCCCGCAATGATCGCGATCATCTGGATCACCACGCTGCTGCTGCTGGGCGCGTGGACGCTCTTGGCCTGGGGCCTGAGCGTCCTGCTGCGAGGCGACGCCGCCTGGATCGACACGCTGCAGCGCTGGTTCTTCGAGGCGCCCTGGCGCGAGACGCTGGAGGCCTGGATACCCGGCTGGTCCATGACCCTGCAGGCGCTGCTGGATGCGCTGCAGACGCTGCTCGTCTGGCTCGGGGGCGCCGCGCCCTGGCTGGTGTGGATCGCCTGGGGCCTGGGCGCGCTGCCGCTGCTCGGGCTGGGCGCGCTGCTGCACGTCATCGTCGTGCTCGTGCGCCGCGACCGCGCCGCGGTCCCGCCGCCGCCGGGCGCGACGCGCTGAACGCGGGCTCTCAGCCCGCCAGGCGCTCGATCACCGCATCCAGCTCGCGCGCCCAGCGCGCCTTCTGCTCGGCGCCGACGAAGCTTGCCTCGAAGCTGTTGAGGGCGAGCTGCCGCGCCTGCTGCACGCCCATGCGCGGATGCGCGGCGAAGAGCTGCAGGTAGTTGTCGACCACGTAGCCGCCGAAGTAGGCCGGGTCGTCGCTGTTGATGGTGGCGCACAGGCCCGCATCCAGCAGCGCCGGCAGCGGGTGCGCGGCGAGGTCCGGAACGACGCAGAGCTTGACGTTGGAGAGCGGGCAGACGGTGAGCGGCACGCGCTGCCGCGCCAGGCGCTCGATGAGGGCGGGGCTTTCGGTGCAGCGCACTCCGTGGTCGATGCGCTCGACCTTCAGCACGTCGAGCGCGGTTTCGATGGTGGCCGCCGGCCCTTCCTCGCCCGCATGCGCAACGAGGTGCAGGCCGAGCTCGCGCGCCCGCGCGAAGACGCGCGCGAACTTCTCCGGCGGGTGGCCGCGCTCGCTGCTGTCGAGGCCGACGCCGATGAAGTGCTGGCGGTGCGGCAGCGCCGCTTCGAGCGTGGCGAAGGCATCGTCCTCGCTGAGGTGGCGCAGGAAGCACAGGACCAGCGCCGAGCTGATGCCGTACTCGGCGTGCGCGCGCTGGCAGGCATGCGCAAGTCCATGGACCACCGCCGCCATCGGCACGCCGCGCGCGGTGTGCGTCTGCGGGTCGAAGAAGATTTCCGCGTGCACGACGTTGTCGGCCGCGGC
>ERZ778017.2755-NODE-2755-length-13571-cov-5.229358_pt1 | contig 13571 bp, 14 predicted proteins | sample MGYA00375747_ERZ778017 | MGnify/ENA primary metagenome ERZ778017 (study PRJEB29350, sample SAMN05509838) | bioreactor metagenome | biome: bioreactor; material: wastewater | place: South Africa: University of Cape Town | collected 2014-03-17 ... | reverse complement strand
TCGTTCATCGGAGCGGTATTCGTCGTCACGGTGCTCGGCGGCATCGGGGCGCTGGGGGGAGCCGTCCTCGGCGGTTTCCTCTTCGGGCTGATCCAGTCGTTCGCGTCGGCCGCCTTCGGCGTCGGAACGCAGCAGATCGTCGCTTTCGTCATCTTCCTCGTCATCCTCGTCCTGCGCCCGCAGGGGTTGTTCGGACGCAAGTTCTTCGGGGAGAACGCGTGACCCATTTCCTCGAAAGATCCGCTGTTCGCGCGCTGCTCGCCGCGCTGGCCGTCGTCGCGCTGCTCGTGCTTCCCTTCGGCATCGAGAACTACTGGCTGCGCGTCTGGACGAGCGTCCTGATGTACGTCGTCGTCGCGCAGGGCCTGAACATCATCGTCGGCTTCGCCGGCTATCACTCCTTCGGCAATGCCGCCTTTTTCGGAATCGGGGCCTACAGCGGCGCGATCCTTCTGGCGGCGGGTTGGCCTCTCGCGTTCGCGCTCGGGGCGAGCATCCTCGCGGGCGCCATCCTGGCCGCGGTGCTCGGCTGGCCGCTGCTGCGCCTGCGTGGGCACTACTTCGCGATCGCGACCGTAGCGCTGAACATCGCGTTGGCCGAGCTCGTTCTCAACACCGAGCCGATTACCGGCGGCGCGCAGGGGATCGCCATGCCGATTCCCGACGGCACGCCCGAAGAGCTCTATCGGAAGGTCTACCTGCTGATGCTCGCCGGTGCGATCGTTTCGACCGTCCTGGTCTGGTGGTTGACGAGAAGCAGGTTCGGCTACGCGCTGCGGGCGTCGAAGGACAGCGAGTCCGGGGCGCGGGCGATGGGAATCAATACCACGCGGGTTCGCGTTCTCGGCTGGATGCTCAGCGCCGCGGCGACCGCCTATGTCGGCGCCGTCTGGGCGTACTGGATGAACTTCATCGAGGTCACGGGCGCCTTCGACATCGGCATCTCGCTGAAGGGATACATCATGATGCTGATGGGCGGCATGGGATCGGTGCTCGGTCCGGCGCTCGGCGCCGTCTTCTTCGAGACCTTCGCGACGCTCATCTGGAGCCGCTTCGGCGCCGTGCACAACCTGATGCTCGGCGTGCTGGTCTGCGTGGTCGTGCTCTTCCTGCCGCGCGGCTTCGCCGAACTGCTGCGGGGGCGGCGACACCGCCGCTCCGTCATCGCTGCGCAAGCGGCAAGCGGCACGGCCGTTCCGGCGCAGGCCACTACCGTCAGGAGCCGGACGTGAGTGCAGCGGATGCGGCGTTGAGCGTATCGGGCGTGTCGGTTCGCTTCGGTGGCGTTACTGCCGTCGACGACGTGTCGCTGTCGGTGCTGCCGGGAGACATCGTCGGGCTGATCGGGCCGAACGGAGCGGGAAAGACGACGCTGTTGAACGCGATCTCGCGGCTCGTGCCGATGGCGACGGGGCGGGTGAGCGTCTTCGGCAGCGACACGACGCGCGCGCCGGCCTGGCGGCTGCCCCGGGTCGGTGTCGCGCGCACCTTCCAGGTCGTCCAGCCGTTCGGCAACCTCTCGATCCGCGAGAACGTGGCGATCGCCGCGATGTTTTCGATGGACGCGCTTTCGCGGGACGACGCACTGGAGCGGGCGGACCAGGCGCTGCAGCGGACGGGGCTCTTCGCGAAGCGCGGGCACCTTCCGGGCGAGGTGACGCTGGCCGATCGCAAGCGTCTCGAGTTGTCCCGCGCGCTGGCCATGGCACCGCGCCTGCTCCTGCTCGACGAGGTGATGGCCGGACTGAACCACGCGGAAATCGATTCGATGATCCGGCTCGTTCGCGGCATTCGCGAGGAAGGGACGGCGGTCGTCGTCGTCGAGCACGTGATGAAGGCGATCGTCGCCGTGTGCGATCGCATCGTCGTGCTGCAGAACGGACGCAAGATCGCCGACGGCTCTCCGCGCGAGGTGCTCGAGGATCCCGCGGTCGTCGCCGCCTATCTGGGTCATCGCTTCGCCGCGCGGCACGCGCAATCGGCGCAGGGGGCACCGGCATGACGCTGCAGGTCCGGAACATGAGCGTCTTCTACGGGGACAGCCAGGCGCTGTGGGACGTCGGCATCGAAGTAGCGACGGGAGACCTCGTCTCGCTCGTGGGCGCGAACGGGGCCGGGAAGACGACGCTGCTGAAGGCGATCGTCGGCCTGGTGGGGGCGAGCTCGGGAGAGGTTCTCTTCGACGGGAAGGATCTGCGGACCTCGCCCGCGGAGCATCGGGTGCGAAACGGAATCGTCCTCGTGCCCGAAGGCCGGCGGCTGTTCGCCGGACTCACGGTTCGCGAGAACCTCGCAATCGGTGCCTACACGCGGCAGGATCGCGCAACGATCGCAGGCGACATCGACCGCGTGCTCCAGTACTTCCCCGACCTCTCGCCGATCCTCGATCGGCTCGCCGGAAACCTCTCGGGCGGGCAGCAGCAGATGTGCGCGATCGGGCGCGCACTGATGTCGCGTCCCCGGCTGCTGCTCGTCGACGAGATGTCGCTGGGGCTCGCGCCCGTCATCGTCGATCGCCTCGCGGAAACGCTGATCCGCGTGAATCGCGAGGAGAAGATCTCGATCCTCGTCGTCGAGCAGGACGTCGAGCTTTCCCTCGGCATGACCCGCTTCGCCTACGTCCTCGAAACCGGGCACATCGTGGCGAGCGGGCCCTCGGAGCAGCTGCGCGAGCGCGACGACATTCGCGCGGCCTATCTGGGCCTGTAGTCGTCGGCCCGCTACGGGCCTTCATCCAGCGATCTTCATCAAGCGACCTTCGACATGAGCCAAACGTTCGATCTGGTGATCCGGGGCGGGGAAGTCATCCTGCCGGGGGGGCGCAGTCGCGCCGATGTGTGCGTGCGCAACGAGAGGATCGCCGCGATCGTCGAGCCGGGCGTCGCGATCGACGCGCAGCGGACGATCGACGCGAAGGGTCTCTTCGTGCTTCCCGGTCTGTGGCACGTGCACGTGCATTTCCGCGAGCCGGGACACACGTACAAGGAGGACTTCGAATCGGGCACGCGAGCGGCGGCGCTCGGCGGCATCGCCTTCTGCCTCGACATGACGAACAACGACCCGCACCCGACGACGCGGGAAACCTTCGCGCGCAAGCGCGAGCTGGTCAGCGGCAAGGCACTGATCGATTTCGGCCTGTACGGCGGCGGCCTGTACCCGAAGACCGTTGCCGACCTGGCGCGCGAAGGCGCGATCGCGATCAAGGTGTTCAACACGCGGCACGTGCGCGAGGTGTATCCGTACATCAGCGAGCTCGGCGTGGTCGACCACGGGATCCTGTACGAGATCTTCGAGGCGGTTTCCGAACAGGGCCTGGTGTGCTCGGTGCACCACGACGACAGCGAGTGGTGCAAGCGCCTGACCTTCCGCGACTACATCGACGCGGGCAGGACCACGGTGCAGGACTACTTCGACTGCTACGCGAAGGGCTACATGTACGGGCATGGCATGGGAGCCGGCCTGGCAGCGAGCCTTTATTACGCGCGCCTGACCCGAACGCCGCTGCACGTTCTTCATCTCGGCGTCATGCCGGCCGAAGCGAACGAGCTGATCCGCCATGCGAAGTTCGAGCTCGGACAGGACGTGAGCGCGGAGATGGAGACCGCCGCGCTGTTCATGGCGCGCGAACAGGCCGAAAAGGTCGGCCCGAACGCCTACCTGTGGGCGTACAACCCGGAGGCGCACTGGCAGTCGGTGCGCGACGGAACGGCCGATATGCTGGTCGGCGAGCACGCGCCGCACACCTTCGAGGAGACGCAGCCGGGCTGGAAGGACAACTTCTCGGTGCCGCTCGGCATCACCGGCGCGCAGGAGTTCATTCCGCTCGTGCTCGACGCGGTGAACCGGGGACGGCTTTCGCTCGAGGACGTCGCGCGGCTCTGCGCACTTGCGCCGGCCAGGCGTTTCGGGCTGCATCCGAGGAAGGGCGCCATCGAGGTCGGTGCGGATGCCGACTTCACGATCGTCGACATGGCGAAGGAGAACGAGTTCCGCAAGGAGGACATGGCGACGCGCGCGGGTCATACGTCGTGGGAGGGGATGCGAACGCGCGGAATGCCGGTCTGCACGATCGTGCGCGGAAGCATCGTGATGCAAAACGGCGAGATCGTTGCGCGCCCCGGCTCCGGGCGGTTCCACCCCGGGAAGGGCGTCCGGTAGTATTTCTGCCAGCCCGACGCCGGTGGCGCCGGCGAGCCGAAGGGCCGCAAGGACGTCGTGCTCGTCTTCTACTGCCTCTCGCCCGAGTGCTGGATGTCGAATTGCTCGCCTGCTTCGCGATCAACCCGGGTTGCCTTCGGGTACTCGACGACCCGCGTCGGCCGCCCCCGCGTACTGATCGACCGCCCCCGCCATCTCCTTCAGCACCTGCTCCATCGACTTGCTGCCATACGGGTAGAACGCCTTCTTGTCGCCGTTCTTCCAGCGCTGCTTCAGCTGCGGATCGGACAGGTCCCAGTCGGGGCGGATCGAGCGCGTCAGCTCGCGCAGCTCTCCGTGCAGCTCCGCGGTGGAAGGCCTGCCCCAGTAGTAGTACCCGTTCCAGATCCGGTGGATGCGAAGCTGCGGGCCGAGCAGGAAGGTGTGCGGGACCATTGGTTCGTGCGTCGTGTCGGTGTACTCGCAGATGTCGAGGTCGTCGCGCACGATCTTCCTTTCATCGTAGAGGAACGGGTAGTGCGCGCCGAGCTGCTGGCGCAGGTTGTTGGTCGTGTGCCAATCGTCGGTCGTGATGACGACGAGCTGGCAGGTGCCGACGACGAGCTGCGAATGGAAAGCCGTCAGCTCTTTCAGCTGTTCGCGGTCCTTCGGGCAGAAGAAGCCGCGGATCAGCACCAGCAGCATCGGGTCGTCGCGCGTCTGCAGAGCGGAGAGCCGACGTTCGGTCTTCGTGTGGTCGGGCAGCACGTAGTCGGGGAAGGTCTTTCCGGGAGCGATGTCGGGTCGCATGGGCGAGGGCCTCCAGATGACGGATTCGCGTTGCGTCACGCCGCAGCGGTGCGGTCGTTCGACGGCAGATGGCGCAGGAACCAGTCGCGTGCGAGCGCCGCGACGGTGTCGAGGGTTCCGGGCTCCTCGAACAGGTGCGTCGCGCCCGGCACGATCTCGATGCGCTTCTCGCAGCGCAGCCGCGCCAGCGCCTGCTCGTTCAGTTCGATCACCGGCACGTCGTCGCCGCCGACGATCAGCAGCGCCGGCGCGCGCACCCGCGGCAGCGCGTCCGCCGCGAGATCGGGTCGTCCGCCGCGCGAAACGACGGCGCGAATCGCCTCGGGCCGCAATGCGGCGGCGACCAGCGCGGCCCCTGCGCCGGTGCTGGCGCCGAACAGGCCGAGCGCGAGCGAAGCGGTCGAGTCGTAACGGGCCAGCCAGTCGGCCGCGCCGACCAGTCGTTCGCCCAGCAAGGCGATGTCGAAGCGCAGGTGCCGCGTCCGCTCGTCGACGCGTTCCTCCTCGGGCGTGAGCAGATCGGCGAGCACGGTGGCGAGTCCGGCTTCGTTGAGCATCTGCGCGACCTGCCGATTGCGCGGGCTGAAGCGGCTGCTGCCGCTGCCGTGGGCGAACAGCACGAGTCCCGCGGCATCGGCGGGCAGCGCGAGGTCGGCTTCGAGCGCGACCGGACCGACGGGAATGCGCAGTGCGCGATGGTCGACAACGCTGCCCGCGCTGCGATGCGAATCGGCGCCGGCGGCCTTCGTCTCGCCGGCCGTGTGCCTCGTCGATGCGTCAGCCATCTCGTACTTCCCCGCTTGCTGCGGCAGGGGTATACCCCGCAAGACTCGCTCCCGACTGCGACGAGAACCTCATTCCGGCGCCAGCAGCGTCACGCTCGGGAAGTAGCTGCGGTATCGGCGCACGTCCCGCGTCAGCAGCGGCATTCCTTCGACCGCCGAATGCGCGCCGATCAGGAAATCCGGCAGCACGCCCGACTTCTCTCCCCCCGATCCGCGATACCGAACGAAGGCTTTCCCCGCAAGGAAGAACGCGGGGCGAGGAATCTCGAGCAGGATCAGGCCGAGTTCGGCTATGGCTTCATCCAGTTCCTCGTAGCGCTCGAAGGCCGCGGAAAGCTCCGCGTAGACGATGCCGTTGATCGCGAGTTCGTGGATCTGCGCCTGGGCGCGCAACTGCGCGATCGACCAGTCGGCCCATTCGGGATCGTCCTGGAAGACGTCGACGAGGACGTTGGTGTCGACGAGAAGCGTCACTCGTCGTCACGAAGCAGTCGCATCAGTTCCTCGGTGCGCCAGCGGATGGTGGCGCGTCCGCGCGCCGACTCGAAGCGGTCCCTGGGTCTGCGAGTCGGCGCAGCGCGAACCGGCTGGATCACGACTCTTCCGTGGTTGTCCACGTCGAACTCCACCTTGCTGCCCGGTTCGAGCCGCAACGCTTCACGGATGTGCTTCGGGATGGTGACTTGTCCCTTCGAGGTCAGTGTCGTCGACATTCCAGGTTTCCGGGTATTACGCAATCACAGATGGTAATACTTCCTGTGAAACGCCTCACATCTGCGCCTGCAGATAATCCTGCATTCCCACCTTGTCGATCAGCCCCTTCTGCCTGTCGAGCCAGTCGAGGTGCAACTCCTCGTCGTCGAGCATCTCGGCGAGCAGGTCGCGGCTGACGAAGTCGCCGCACTGTTCGCAGATGCCGATCGCCGAGCGCAAGTGGTCGATCGCTTCGCCCACGAGCTGGCGGTCGTAGTCGAGCTGTTTCGCGACGGTGTCGCGTGCATCGACCGCGCGCCGGCTCTCCATCGACGGTATGCCGCCGAGCAGCAGGATGCGCGCCATGATCCGGGCGGCGTGCTTCGTTTCTTCTTCGCTGTACGCGTGCTGCACGTCGGCGAGGCGCGGGAAGCCCCAGTGCCGGCAGGTGGCGTCGTGCAGCAGGTACTGCCGATGCCCGGTGAGTTCGAAGGAAAGATATCCGTTCAGCTCGCGAATGACGCGCGGATCGCCCTTCATGTTCTTTTTCCGCCTTTTCGAATGTCCGGGTTCCGGAATGATGCATGCCGAAGCGGTGCAGTGCCAGACCCTGCGCACGCCGGCCCCATCGCCGGAGGCGCGACCAGCGGCAGGAGCATCATTCCTTCGCCTCGGGAATCGAAGGAATCGAATGAGTGCAATGCAGGAGACGGACACCGACGTCGACGCTCGCAGTCGCGGCTGGATCCTCGTCGCGCTGATGTTCGCGATGATGCTGGCCGCGATGGACACGACGATCGTCTCGACGGCGATTCCGCAGATCGTCGACGACCTCGGCGGCTTCGCGCAGATCACCTGGGTGTTCTCGATCTACCTGCTCGCGCAGACGGTGACGATCCCGATCTACGGGAACCTCGCCGACATGTTCGGGCGCAAGCCGGTACTGGTGGTCGGCACGCTGGTCTTCCTCGCCGGTTCGGCCGCGTGCGCGTTGGCCTGGAGCATGGTTTCGCTGATCGTGTTTCGCGGGTTGCAGGGGCTCGGTGCCGGCTCGATCATGGCCACCGTCAACACGGTGGCAGGAGACCTCTATTCGGTTCGCGAGCGCGCGCGCGTCCAGGGCTGGCTGTCGAGCGTCTGGGGCGTGGCCGCGGTGGCCGGGCCGCTGCTGGGCGGCACCTTCGCCGAGCATGCGACCTGGCGCTGGATCTTCCTGATCAACCTGCCGATCGGCGCAGCCGCGCTCGGCCTGCTCGTGCGCTTTCTTCACGAGAAGCCGCGGCACCGCGCGCATCGCATCGACTATGCCGGATCGGTGCTGATCCTGTGCACCGGATGCGTGCTGATCTTCGGCCTGCTGCAGGGCGGGCAGGCGTGGCCCTGGTTGTCGGCGCCCGGCGTCGGCATCTTCGCGCTGGCTGCCGGGCTGATCGTCGCAACCGTGTGGGTCGAAAGGCGCGCGGCCGAGCCGATCATGCCCGCGTGGCTGTGGCGCGACCGCGTGCTCGCAGGCACCAATCTGTCGATGATCGGCATGGGCGCCGTGCTGATGGGCCCGAACGTCTATCTGCCAACCTACGGGCAGTCGGTGCTCGGCCTGGGCGCCATCGTCGCCGGCTTCGTGCTCGCCAGCCTGAGCATCGGCTGGCCGCTGGCGTCGGCGCTGTCCGGACCGGTGTATTCGCGCATCGGCTTTCGCGACGCGGGCCTTGCCGGCGGTGCGCTGATGACGGCGGCCGCGTTCGCTTTTCTCGCCCTGCCCGATTCGCCCTCCGTGTGGCTGCTGGTGCTCGACCAGGTCGTGCTGGGCGCCGGCTTCGGTCTGCTGTCCACGCCGCTGCTGGTGGGCGTGCAATCGACCGTCGGCTGGGACAGGCGCGGCACGGTCACCGGCGCCAACATCTTCTCGCGCTATCTCGGGCAGACGCTGGGCGCGGCGCTCTTCGGCGCGATCTTCAACTCCGCGCTTCGCGAGCGATTGACCGGCGCATCGCCCGATCTGCGTGCACAGTTGCCGCAGCACGTGGACGAGGTGATCGACGCGCTGCACGGCGCGCATCTGTCGGCGCCTGCGCAGCAATACCTGCGCGAGGCGATCGGCGCGGCCACCGCGCACGTCTACGTCGGCCTTTCGGCGATCGCGGTGCTGACGTTGCTCGTGTTGCTGGTGGCGCCGCGGCGCTTCCGCCTGGCCGATACTTGAACGAAGGATGCACCCCAAGCGATGGCTTTCGTCTTCGACAATACCTATGCCCGCGAACTGGCCGGCACGTACGTGCCGTGGAAGCCGGTTCCCGTGCCGCAGCCGCGGCTGCTGTTCCTGAACCGCGAACTCGCCGTCGAACTCGGCCTGGACGCCGACGCGCTCGACGGCGAGGACCTCGCGCCGCTGTTCGCCGGCAACGTGTTGCCCGAGGGCGCCGAGCCGCTGGCGCAGGCCTACGCCGGGCACCAGTTCGGCATGTTCTCGCCGCAACTCGGCGACGGCCGCGCCGTGCTGCTGGGCGAAGTGATCGACCGCCGTGGCCGGCGGCGCGACATCGCGCTCAAGGGATCGGGCCGTACGCCCTTCGCGCGCGGCGGCGACGGCAAGGCAGCGGTCGGCCCGATGCTGCGCGAAGCGCTGATCGGCGAATGGATGCACGCAATGGGCATCCCGAGCACGCGCGCGCTGGCCGTCGTCGCCACCGGCGAACCCGTCTACCGCGACGAGCCGCTGCCCGGCGCAGTGCTCACGCGCGTGGCGGCCAGCCACCTGCGCGTGGGAACGCTGCAGTTCTTCGCGGCGCGCGGCGAGCGAGACACGCTGCGCCGCCTGGTCGATTACGCGATCGCACGACACGATCCCGATCTCGCGCGCGAGCCCGATCGCTACGTGGCGCTGCTGCGCGCGGTCGCCGCCCGCCAGGCGCGGCTCGTCGCACAGTGGATGAACGTCGGCTTCATCCACGGCGTGATGAACACCGACAACATGACACTGTCGGGCGAGACCATCGACTACGGCCCCTGCGCCTTCCTCGAGGCCTACGACCCGGCAACGGTGTTCAGCAGCATCGACGAGGCGGGGCGCTATGCCTATGCCAACCAGCCGCGGATCGCGCGCTGGAATCTCGCGCGCCTCGCCGAGACGCTCGTGATGCTGATCGCCGATCCGGACGACGAGGGCGCGGTGAAGCAGGCGGTGGCCCGGCTCACCGAAGCGATCGACGCGTTTCCCGCGCTGTACGAGGATGCGCTGCGCGAAGGGCAGCGCGCGAAGCTCGGCTTGCAGGCGGGGCCTTCGCAGGAGGCGGCGGCCGATGCGGCGCTCGTCGACGACTGGCTGGCGCTGCTGCAGGCGCAGCGGGTCGATTTCACGCTCGCCTGGCGCCGGCTGGCCGACGCCGCGCAGGGCGACGAGGCGCCGCTGCGCGCGCTGTTCACCGATTCCGCGGCGCTCGAGGCGTGGCTCGCGCGCTGGCGCGATCGGTGCGCGGCCGGCGACGGCTTCGCGCGCGCGCAGCGAATGCGGCAGGTCAACCCCTGGGTGATCCCGCGCAATCACCGCGTAGAAGAAGCGCTGTCGGCGGCGTCGCGCACCGACGATCTCGGCGTCTTCGACGATCTGCTCGCTGCCTTGCGCAGGCCCTTCGACGAATCGGACGCGCAGGCGTATTACGCGGAGCCGGCCTCGCCGGAATCGACTGCGGAGTACCGGACGTTCTGCGGCACCTGAGGGGCACCTGAGCGCGCTTCGTCAGCCGCCCTGCGGCACTTTCGCGCGTTCGAGCGGCCATCGGATCGGCGGTCGTTGCGGTCGCGCCGGAGGGCCGCTGGCCGGCATCGTTCACAGCGTCGGTCCCTTCGCGTTCTTCGACGCGCGCTCGACTTCGCCGGCACGCCGCTGCTGATCGGCCTGTCGCAGCGCCTGTTCGGTGGCCGCGATGCGTTTATAGCCGCCGCCTATATCGACCACGCCGACCATCATGGTTTCGACGAGCGCCTTGTTGTCGCGCTTCGGCCGCAGGTCGGCCGAGACGACGACTCCGCAATCGGGCGTGAGGTTCACGCCGGCATCCGGGTCGGCGGCGCCCATGCATTTGCCGAACAGCGGCGAGGCCTCGCCGATGCGCCGGCCGAGCGGATCGTAGGCCCAGGTGATGATTGCCCGGCCGTCGCCCGGATCGAGGCGCCGGGTCGGTTCGCCGTACTTGGCGACGAGCGCCTTCTCGACCGCCTGCACCGTCATGTCCTGCCCGTCGGCCGGACGCTCCTTGCGCGCGGCGCTCAGCACCCGTTCGTCCCCCGGCACGCCCATCGTGCCGACGAACCATTTGACCTCGCCGGGCTGCAGGTCTTCGCGTCGGGCGTTCATGCCGCGCGCCATCGCGTCGCGCTGCATCTCGGCCATGATCTGCCGGCCGCTGCGTTCCACCTGCGGCTTCGCGATCGTCGCATTGAAGCCCTGGCGGATCTTCTGGCCCTGCGAGTCGATCGTGAAGCCGCGCCCGGCTTCCTCCCTGACGACCAGCAGCGGGTGGCTGCACATCACCGTGGCGGCGGCTTCGTCCCAGCTCATGCCGGGCTGCACGCCGACCACGTCGACCGCAGGAGCGCCGGCAGCGCGGGGCGGCGTCTTCACCGCAGGCGGGCACTTCAGGTCGCCGCGCGCCGCGCGGGCGACTTCCTCGGCGCTCGCGCCTGCTGCGTTGGCCGCGGGGCCCGCGCTCAGCGCCGCGGTGGCAGCCAGCGCGAAGAGACAGGGGATCGCGCGACGCCCGAGCGGGCCGGTCGCGCCGGCGTTCGTCCGGAATGCGGCCGTCGTCATTTTGCGAGTCCCTTGAACAACTGGATCACCTGGCCGACCGACTGTATGGCCTGCGCCGCGTCGTTCGCGCCGGGGGGCGCACCCGCATACTGGCCCCCATCCATGGGCAGGACCGGACCGGAAGCCGTTCCGGCGCCGAAGCCCGCCATGCCGGCGCCGAGCCCGCTGTTCGCCGTGAGGTTGGAGAAGCTCAGCGCGTATTCGCGCTCGGTGCGCAACTGCTGGTTGCCGACGACGGCGAGTTGGGCCAGCGTCAGGTCCAGGCTGAAGACATTGCCGGGTACGGCGTTTCGCTTGCTGTATTGCAGGATGCGCTCGAACGAAGCCTCGCGCGCCTCGCCCGGCGCGAGCCGGAACTGCGGATCGGCGCCGTTGCGGCTGACCTCGCCGATCCCCTGCACGTAGCGCGCTTCCGATGTGCCCGAGCGGCCCCAGCCGTACGAGTGCCCCTGGTTGTCGGTGAGCGAGGCGCTGCCCACCCGGTAGCCGACGATGACGGGCTGGTTGCCCAGGTTCCGGATGCGCAGGGTGGTGCGCACGCTGTGATAGGCGGTGACGCGGCCCGTATCGGTGACGTTGACCTTGACCACCTGCGACATCAGCGGTCCGTCGACGCGGCAGTTCGGTGCGCCGTTGCACGCGTCCGCGGCGTTCGCGGAGTGCGCTACGCCGGCCAGCAGCAGAACAGCAAGCGTATCGCGCAGCGCGGCGCGTGCCGGCGGGCGTCCGTCCTGAAAGAGGGTGCTCCTGCTCATGACTTCCTCGCGAAGACGTTTGTCCTGCGGGAAATCTAGGCCGGGGACGCGCGCGCCGCACCTCCCGAACGGGAGGGACTCGTCACTCGGCGTTCAGGCGCGGCGACTGCCGAGCAGCAGTGCGACCAGCTCGGCCTGGCGATGCGTTCCCGTCTTCTGGAAGAGGATCTTCAGGTAGCTGCGCGCGGTGCCGTAGCCGATGCCGCAGCGCGTGGCCGCTTCACGCAGGCCGCGGCCCTCGGCGAGCTGCACCGCCAGGCGCGATTCCGCGCGCGTGAAGCGGTAGCGCTCGCCGATCGCGCGCAGCTCGTCGCGCGCGTCGTGCGGTTCCGTGAACATCAGCAGCACGCAGGTGCGCGGCAGGTAGCCCAGGGTGCCGCCTCGCGCCGGCATTGCCCGGACCTCGAGCGTGCATCCGTTCGTGCCGTGCAGCGCGAGGCACTGGTTGCGCGGCACGAGGCCGAGCGCGGTGTCGAGGATCAGCGCGGCGAGCGCCTGCCTGGCGGGCTGCAGCCGTGCCTGCAGGCGTCCGGCCTTCGATTCGACGACAGCGCCGTCGTGCAGCCAGCGCTCGAGCACGGGATTGGCGTGCCGCAGCGCGCCGCGCTCGTCGACCAGTGCGTAGCCTTCGGACAGCGCATCCAGTGCGGCCAGGCCCAGGCGTTCCGACTGCATTGCCGTATCCAGCCGCATGCAGAAGGCGAGCGCGCGCTGGAAGTGCGGGGCGAGCGCCTGCATCGTGGCGATGTCGTCGTCGTCGAATGGCGGCAATTCCGAGGGCCGGAACAGCGACAGGTTGGCGACCACGCCTCGTTGCGCATACGGCGTCAGGCCGATCGTGTGCGCGAAGTACTGTGGGCGCATCCATTCGTTGAAGTAGGTGGAGCGCCGAAGAATGTCGGGATCGCCGGTGAACCGCGCCAGGCTCTCCCCCGTGCGCACGATGCCCGGGCGATGCAGCTGCGCGGTATATCGCGCCCACGGGTTGTCGGGGTGGAAGTACAGCGGATTGAACTGCTGCAGCCAGCCCGACGTCACGCCCTGCAGCTCGACGATGCGGGTGCGACGCGCGGCGAAGTCGAGGAAGTAGAGCGCCTCCATGTTGCTGCCGTAGCGTTCGTGCAGCAGGCGCATCGCGTTGCGCCAGCCGCCGCCTTCCATCGGTGCGGCATAGATCGCCTCGATCAACTCGTCGGGAGGCTGCGTTCGCATCGTGCGGCTCGCTCGCGCCGGCAGATCTACCTGAGGTGCGTCGCCGGATGATACCGACCGGTGGCGCCGCGCGCGACAGTGCGCGCTCGCTCGACGCGCGGAAACGGCAATGCATAATCGCAGGCACGTCGCGCCTCCTTCCCGATGCCCGATTCCGATCCGCGCCGTTTCCCCGCCTTTCCCGCAAGGCTGCGGCGCGCATTCGTCGCCGCGGCGGCGTGGTTCGCGCTGGCCGGGCTTGCCGCGCCCGCGTGCGCCCAGCCGCTCGTCCTGCTGGTGCCCTACCCGGTCGGTGCGCTGTCCGACAGCGTCGCCCGCGTCGTCGCTCCGGCGCTCGCGCGCGTGCTCGACCGTCCGGTCGTCGTCGAGAAC
>ERZ778017.2752-NODE-2752-length-13583-cov-4.502735_pt1 | contig 13583 bp, 7 predicted proteins | sample MGYA00375747_ERZ778017 | MGnify/ENA primary metagenome ERZ778017 (study PRJEB29350, sample SAMN05509838) | bioreactor metagenome | biome: bioreactor; material: wastewater | place: South Africa: University of Cape Town | collected 2014-03-17 ... | reverse complement strand
CGTAATATAATTTTGTCCGCTCACATTAGCAAGGCTCATGCTACAGGGCTAGGAGTTGCGGTAACCGTGTCTCATAATCGTGTTGTGAAACAACCTTTCAAGTAAAACGCGTCAGAAAAACACGCGGGTCGCGACGAGGCCGTTAGGCGATGAGCTACGCGTCTTTTCGTAAAAAATATTGGCATAAACAAACAATGTACTCGACGTAAACAAACAGGCACAAATCAATAACAGTGGGGTTTATTTGGTGTTTTTGTCTAAACACCATGCATACTAGGATTTTGGTCCAGGCGTTAGACGTATTTTCTTTGCCAGAAGGGGTGTTTTGTGTTTTTGCTACGCGAGTGATCATGACACCAATCACGGCATTTTCACCATTCTTCTCTGACGGGTCGCAATCACGGCCACTCTAGATTTACTATAAAGGTGGGACAATTTCTAGGTTTGTGAACAATCTTTTTCTACATTAATCTACATTCGTTCTTTTATTTCCCAACTACTACACAATCATTAAAATGCAATTCAAATCTTTAGCTACTGTTGGTTTAGCCGGTTCTGCTATCGCTGCTAACTCCACTTCTTACGACATTGCTACTGTTACCGATGTTTCTACTACTTTGATCACCATCACCTCGTGTTCCAACAACGCTTGTGAAACTTCCACCGTTCCTGCTGCTCACTCTGTTGTTACTGAAACTGTCAACGGTGAAACTACTGTTTACACCACCGTTTGCCCATTGACTGAAACTACTCCAGCCAAGTCCACCCCAGCTCAATCCTCCCCAGCTAAGTCTTCTGTTGCTGCTGAATCCACTTCTATCATCACCACCATTGTCAATGGTGAAACCACCGTTTACACTACCATCTGCCCATTAACTGAATCTACTCCAGCTAAGTCTCTTCCAGTTAATACTGTCAGCGAACAATCTGTTCCTGCTCCAACCACTCCAACTCCAGCTCCAGTTGTTTCTACTCCAAACACCGTTGCTGCTGAATCCACTGTTCCAAAAGTTGCTCCATCTTCGAGTCAAGAATACGTCGATGTTACCATCACCCCAACTAGTGTTGCTACTGCTGTTGTTCCACAATCTATTGTTACCTTACAATCTACATACACCGTCTCTTCTTCTCCAGCTGGTGTTTCCGTATTCGAAGGTGCTGCTAACCAAAACCAAGCTGCCATGGGTGTTCTCGGTGTTGCTGGTTTGGCTGCTTTCTTGTTATAAGTTTAGAAGTACTCTTATAATAGCCAATTGGGCATCTGTATTTAATAATTTTTCATGCTATGCATCATAGCGATACTACGGATTAAAACAAATTGATTTTGTTGGGTTAGAGTCCTAGTTCCGACTCTTAAAGTGCTAGTTTCACATTTTAGGTTTAATAGACAACTTTAGTAATATTGGTGTAGAATGATCTTAATTAATTTGCCATGCCTTGAAAGTTGGTGAAATTGTCTAATTACCAAATCTCTAACGTCGAGTTCTGGTACTTAAGATTTTGATACTTTACCTTGATTATACTACTGTACAAGTAAATAACGTGAATTGTTCGTGCCTATAGTACAAAAGAAAACGGTTCAAATTTATCATTAGCTGTATTCATTCTGGAACTTTGAACCTCAATTGCTGTCCTTCCAGGTAGATGTAATTAAGAGTTGAGTCAAAATTTCCAGTTGCCATCAACTCAAGATATTTCTTATATAGAAGCAATGCGGTGTGAGCGTCCTCGATGGAATCATGATTTCCAGTCTGAACATTTTGCTTCAAAAGCACGTATGCTAAAAATTTCAAACTTAACTGTCTCTTAAAGTCTGACTTATAGAAAAACTCTGCAGTGTCCCGGATTTGGTTTGCGGGAACTTGCAAGTTTATACATCTGAAATCATTGTAAAGACCATGTCCAACAAACACAACACCGAGGTTTAGCAAGAGCCATAACTTTCTGTACGCTGTTTGAAGAGTAACAAGGTTCTTCTCGGAATTTACTGGGTCGAGATCTCCCGGTTCAATACCTGAAAAGTTCGTCAAATAGTCGTAAATATCTTGTGTGTGGACGATATAATCATCAATGAAGGCAATCCCTTGGTTGGGCCCATTATCGCCCCGAAGGGCAGAAATTCTAGCCAATGAAAACTGCTTAGGTTTGATCAAGTTTCTATACCCATTATAGAAAACTTCAAGTTTCTCCGGCTTGGTAGTGACAAACTCTGCGTCAATTGCAACTAACGTTCCAAGTCCAGGTGCCTCTTCTCTGGTTAATAATTTGTATTCTTTTTTGTAAGATTCCCGAATAGAACCAGCAAAATGGTCACGGTAGAGAACGGTATCATTCAAACCTTCGAGACCAGCAAATGTTTTTGGGTCAAAGTAATCAAATACAACGTCGGATATAGATTGGTCTTGATATAATAAAACCATCGGTTTTTTCCATGGGTAACTCATATTGAACACTTCTTCCTCTGGAATTGGCATCACCAAAAAGTCGTTGAAAAGATACCATTGTCCACCAAGTCTAATATATGAGATAAGATGATGAGCTCCTCTGGTATCATCTGGCTTATGATTGATTTGACAAACAAATCCCAATAATTCGTATTTCGTGACATTCTCATTGAATTGTGTTACTACAGGTTTGAATGAAAATTTACCAGACGAAGTTTTGACGGAATAGAATTCGGGTACTAGCCATTTCTTGAATGAATTAATTGCTTTGAACTCATTTGAAGTTAAATCAACATTGATAGACAATAATTTTGGAAGTTTGGTGACAGTAAATGTTGTATCCACATATGGAGCACGAGGGTAACTTGCATCGTCGCGGAACGCCGTGGTACCAAATCTTTGTACAGACGAATCCAAATATGTGAGCAAAGTGTGATTTCTTTTGACTGGGGTCGAGTTAGAATTATTTGTCAATAGAGTGTACTTGTTCATGACATTGGATGTAGGAGAAACTAAATCAAGACAGAATTGAACATCTGTTTTGGTCGATTGGAGACCACAGGAGCTTTTCAGATCAATCTTGTATTCGATAGTCATGAAGTTTTCGTCGGCGATGGTCTGCTCAAGTAAGAACTTGTTAAATTGAAGTATCAATGTAGTTAATTCGTTTGATGTCAAATTTTTGGTATCATCTAGGTTTATGAGATTCAAACTTACGGCTAATTGATTTTGGTTAAGCACTTGAGAAAAGTTGAAGATTTCAACATTCTTTTCATTGGCTTTGTGCATCATATCAAAAAGGTACCCTAACTCAATCTTTAACGAAGATCCCTGGGGATTCTTGTTAGTGATTATTGTATCGAAGCTATTTGGTAGCCACTCCAGCATCAAGTTGTGAAGCATTGAATTGTAAAATACCGGAGAGAATCTGTAAATTTGTAATAACGAATTGATGTATGAGTTGTCTGTGTGATTTTCTAGACCACAATACAATCCCTTTGTCCTATTATAGTAGCTGAAATCGAAATCCTTAACACCAAATTTGGAGTATTGAATTTGCAATGGTGAATAGCAATTTGGAATCTTATTAATGTTCTCAACTTTATATTGGAAAATGGTATTTTCTTCGTTTTCGTTTTCGTTTGATGTTTTCGTAGGGGCACTGATATCCTGCTCGCTAATAAATTTTGGATTGAGATGATTAAATGTTGTTTCCTTGAGAGAATGATATTTGTCTGTAGTATTTCTTGGGCCATATTTTGATTTATCATATGGAAAAAAGCCAACTTGTTTTCTCAGTTCTGCAATTAATTCGTTATCTATCTTTCTTGGTAACTTTGCGGTTTCCTTGACAAACGTAAATTCAGTGGGATAATTTGATAATAATGGATCCTTATAGTATGGCATTCCGATGGTACTCAATGGGTCATTTGCTTCCATTGGCTGTGGGGGTATTTGGACGTCTGGTTGTTCAAGATTTGACGGGAAGCTAACAAAGTCCTTATTCATACTATTGAAACTCCATAAATGCAAATTGGCAAGACTATCACTGAAACACACAAAATCACCATTGTTGCTGATTTCCAAGTTCGCAAGAGTTGACGTTTGGGATTGTATGGATGTGAGAGCTGCTTGATAAAGATAAACCTTTGATTGGTCGTACATGTCCACGAACTGAATTTGGCCAGATTTAGATGCAATAATGACGATATTTGGTAATTTCGGATGAAACCTTACAAAAGACGCACCTTCGGGAAATGGGATTGGTGCTAATGGCTTCATCATTCTGATATCATAAAGATTCACTAATGGGTCCACCACATAGTCATTGTTTGAATTACGGCGAGGACGGATTGAGTAACCACAAGTTGCAATATACGATCCTTGTACATCCAAATCTGATAGAAGACCGTTATGTCCGTGAAATGACTTAACCGGTTGGTTTGAAACTGGGTCAAAAAGCTCCAATCCTCCGTTTGCTTTTCCCAAAGTTAAAAACTTGGATGTATTGTTTATCAACGCAATATTCCCGTTATGAGTATATGATGTCAATACTGTTGGTTTATTCAAGTCGAACTTCAACAACGATAAATTGGTTCCAACCACCACATCGTTCAACGACGAACAATTGTACGTCATACATGACAAGTTCTTGAACAATGGCGCAGTATCGCCGGCAAACGACTCACTAGTTAGACTGAGCTTGGACAATCCTCTTCTGCTATTGAAATTAATGTTGTTATGCGACAATGAAAGAATTCCATCCTTGTAGTTCATGTGTTGAAGTACGGGGTTATTGTCCAAAGAAACCTTGAATTTGGTGTAAGGAAACAATTGAAGCAGCTGGGCTGGAAACCCTCCTGGTTGCGATGATACTACCGGCGTGAAGCAGCGAGTGTAACCAAACGAATCACCACACCAAAGCAAGTTTTGTGATGTATCGAAGGTAAGGGCCGAGATCGTGCTTTGTGTCGTTAAGATACCATTGTTGACGCCAACATGGCTGTTTGCAAGGTTTTGGTGCGTTGCACTTGAAGTAGTTGTAACGCTGGATCGCAATCGCGCTACTTCACTCCAACTGTCCATTAGTTGCCACGACTGTTGTAAAAGACGAGTTTGTGTTCTATGATTAAACAATCTCAACAAGGCCCTTGGGCTATATGCACGATTTTCTTTTTGAGGCTACAACTAACAATTTAAAAAGTGGATTTTTGCAGCTATCAAGGGAATTAGCTTATACTGTACGTCTCTGATTTTTGGACTTGTTTCATTTTGTTTTTGAGTTAATTTTGGGTTAATTTTGATGTCGTTTGGGGAATAGGTAAAGTGTAGTTTGTGGAAATATGCAGAGAAAATAGTGTCGATGGAAAGTAACAGTTTGAAACATAATGAGAATGGTAGCCCAGCACGGAAAAGGAGTGAATTGTGCCATAGCTGAGTAAATGAACGAGTTTGGTTTGGTTTTGTTAATATTACAATGTTTTTTAATTTTTTTAGTACTTTCGTGAATTCTTTTCAAAAACTTTGAGATTTTGTCAATTTTTACAGATCAAAATACAATTCGGACTGAAACCTCCAGGTTTTGCACAAATTATTAAATATATTACACATAGACATTTTTAATAGTATACCACCAAACACTGGAGCTAAAAATTCACCAAATGGAGAGTTCTAAAAGTTGTATTTTCTTTACTTGGTACCGTACACGGTTTTCTCAGTAAATCAAATCGGTTTCGTGGTCTAGTCGGTTATGGCATCTGCTTAACACGCAGAACGTCCCCAGTTCGATCCTGGGCGAAATCATTTTTCTATTTTTACTCGCCGTAACTACCGTGGTGCCCGCGGATATTTACAACTTCGGTCCAAACCGGTTTCATGACCAAATTACATCATTACGTGAACGTGGATCATACTGTACAGTAAGTCACGATTTAGTCATATATCGCCGTTAATACCTAACGTGGTAAAATGTGGTGACTCTCACAGGCTACACGGGACTACCTGCACACCAGCATCATTAGATAAGAACTCTCGGGTTATTTTGTGTCATTATTTTGTTATCACAAAAACAAACGTGGTTTCAAATGATAGCTTGTTTATAAACGGAGTAATTTGCGTACTTTTACCACCACAGTAGTTTTTTTGTTTTTATTTTAACCGTGAGTTTGTATATATTAGGTTATATATAAATTTGCGACTCGTCACTATTTATTATTTATCCATCCGTTACTGTTGTATTTCCCAATTAATAGAATATATTAAGCATCTGCTTTCAACGAGTAGAGCAACCCACGTTTAACACAGTAACAGAACTACCATAAGAGAGTTTGATTTCAAGAAATTAGCATGTTTAACTTGAAATTTCCTTCGTGGTCAAAAAAGCCAGTTCCAGTGGAATCTGGACCAATTCCCAAGTCGTTTGTAATCCCTAACGACCACAAGTTGTTAAGACTTGATATGGATATTGATGACGAAAACGATTTAGTTGATATCAATACAAAGCCTTTATCGTATGCTGAGGCGGCGTTGATGAATGTCGATAAACCTACCACAATTATCTCCATGAAGAAATCGCATTCCGCACCAGCCAAAAAGACTGTCAGCCACCAGCCATTACAGGACTCAATAGAATTTTATCCTGTCAAAATAAATCATCATCAGAAAAACAAAGAATTAAAAAAGAAGTATAGAAAAAGTTGATCTTTCCCTATTTAATTAGCTTACTAGAGTTGTAGTTGCTTTTGTTCTCATCATCATTTCAATTCATCTTCCCGTCAGAACTTTCAGTCACTGTTTTATAATCAATATACAAATTTACTATCTGATTTACTGTATTGTTCACAACTGCACGGAATTAGCTCATTTTTTCCTGAGCAATGTCAAGTTAATCGTTTTTTCAGAACTGGAACTTAACTTCAATTATCCCTATGAGTCATTTCAACCCCTTAAAATGAATTAGACACTGTGTTGGTGTGAGTAATACGCATAGAATACACGTAATCACTGAAAACGTAAATGATCGTCATCACTCTGCTTATCTCTTTGTTTTACCTGTATCTTTGTTTTGACTAAATGGCATTTATTGCTTATGTGAAGTGAACAGTTTGAACTCTTTTTTTATTTTAAATCAGCTGTTCAATATAATTTAAAACAGTATGAAATAAAATATTCTGTCCGACTTGTACAAGATTTACATTTGGAGGCTCCAAATCATATTATTTTCAATAAAATTATAGAGTCCCCTCCGCGGAAACTAGACGAAACTGAAAATTATTTTTTATTAACCAAAAATGGAGAAAGTTGGGTAATGTTTTCTCGTTAGGTTTTCTAAGTTACATAGATTGTGTTTACGAGAGTTAATGCTATACCAACATGCAAAGAACTGGGAAAAAATCGGGATTTATGTAGCCTGGGTCTGAAGTCTCAATATTTGCAGCTGGATCAGAAGCAAGATTTACGTTGTATACAAAAGGGCGTGTGGCGTAGTTGGTAGCGCGTTCGCTTAGCATGCGAAAGGTCTCCGGTTCGACTCCGGACTCGTCCATTCTTTTTTCATTTTACTATATTTTTATCTTTCATTTGATCTGGGAGAATTAGCTAAACATAGAAACGATGCAATCATCCTATAAACTTAATCGAACTTCTTACTAAGCGTATCACCTTCCCACCACTTAAAACCAATACCATAGCCCCAGGAATCATTAATATATCTGTGAGGATGGTCGATACCAATTTGGTCAAGTTCACCAAGCTCTTCTTTGGTCAACTGGGGCAACCTAATAATGGTCTTAATTCTCTCCAAATTAGAAGATCTAGGAATAACTGATCTGCTGTTTAAAATGTGATAAGCCAGAGCAATTTCATTTTCAGTAACATTGTAAGATTGAGCAAGCTTTCTGATCAACGGTAATTTCAATACTGGACCACCAGTGGACCCCAAAGGCGAGTACGCAGTAACATGAATTTGGTTCTCCGTACAAAACTTGACCAATTCTTTTTGGGGAAGTTGTGGGTGCAATTCGACCTGATTAACGACAGGCTTATGTTTAGCTACAGCCAACAACTCCTTCAATTTAGGAATTGAGTAGTTTGCTACTCCAATCGATCTAACTTTAGTAGTACCATCACGAATTCTTTCCAATTCGTGGTACACTTCAAGGTATTTTTTTCCATCAACTGGATCATCATCGTAAACTAAATTACCATCTTTGTCCTTAGGAGCAGTAGGCAAACCGTTTTCATCGCCATGAAGACAGATGGGCCAATGTTGAAGAAACAAATCGACGTAATCTACACCCAAGTCCTTCAATGAAGTGTCCAATGACTTTTCTGGTGAATGCCAAAAAGATGGCCACACCTTGGAAGTAATGAAGAGCTCTTCACGAGTAACGACCTTCTCGTCAAACAACTGCTTCAATGCTTGTCCAATGTAAGGCTCTGACCCATAGTACCATGCTGTATCGATATGACGATACTCAGCCTTAACGGCAGTAATCACTTGCTGGACAATTTCCGATTTATCTTCTGGTGGAACTGTTCCCAATCCCAAACCAGGGATTTCGTGGCCATCGTGTAATTTGAAGCGAGTTTCAGTGGCTAACTTAGTCATGTTGAAATATATAGTCCAATTGAGTCAATTGTTGCGATATAACCGTACCTTTTTATACGTAAGTATCGACGTTTGCTATTATTAATTGATTGCCATTTTTCACTTCCAATTTACTTGTACTGTACGTCTGAAAAATGATTGCTTTAGGGAGTTGGATCGGAGTACGTTGGCGTTGTTTTCTGTGCAGATTTCGTTGACGAATATTGCCTACTATGTCCAGTTACGTTGGTTGTCGCAGGACCGAGCTGGTTTGGTCCGTTTGGTTCCCTCAAGCTACCAATGTGGAAAATATTGCTAATGGTTGCAAATTTCCCGATTGAGCGAGCGTTTCGAGTGATAAATTATTTAGGCAATTACAAGCAGTCAATTTCAAAATTTTATTTGGTATTATTTACAGTAAATTGTCTAACATTATTCCCTGTTTAAAACATTTCCATCCTTCATTCCGATATAAAGTTAAGATATTCTTGTTGCTCGGACAAGCCTACCTCTCCATAGTAGTTGTGCTGCGGAGCACCAATGAATGCATTCCACCAAAGGTTGAGCTTGACGATACCGAACTTCGCCACAGTTTTGGGGAATGTGATATATGACATAATAACGAACTTGACGGCTTCGTTGACTTCATGCAATGTGGCATTAAATTCTCGTTTGAAAGTTTGTCCGAAGCTTTCTTTTGTATTTTCCTCTATGGGTTCAGCAATTTTCTTTGGTTGCTTCTGGTTGACTGGTTTAGGCTTCGAATTCGATAATACCTGAGAATCAAATGCCGAGTTGAATGGGAAATTAATACCTTCGTGTTTAGGTCTAGTATCGTAATCTCCCGGTTGGGCTTTTCCCAACTTCACTTGCTCCAAATGTTCGGCATACATGCCTTTGAAAATGTTAATGGCTTCAACTGATTTGGAAAGTCTATCAAACGTGTTGACCAATGCCACAATCTCTATTCTTCTGAATTTCAACTGATCTACATCGTTCTCAAACAAGATTTTAAGAACCGTACCATATCCAATGGTTTGTAATTTCCCCCACATTCTACACCGATCACATCCCACACAGTCCATGATGGCGGAAATGTTTTTGAATCTTGATCTGAACTCATTTTTCAAATTTGGATCAGTGGTAGCTGGGTTAAAAAGGGTCGACGTGTTGAACAAAGTATGTTCCAGTAACGATGGCAAGATGTTGTTCAACAAAGTATCGTATTCACCATCATTAAACTCAAAATCAGTTTGAGGTGTAGACACATCATAGTTTGAGTTGGCTCCTGGGTCAAGAGATACCGCAATATCGTCTTGTCCAGACACAACATACGAACTTAACGGAAGAATCTTGTTCAATTTGACCAACGCCTGTGATACTAAGGCATAGTTGAAGTATATATTGGCCAATCTGTCATTATGTGAGCCGACTCGTTCCATGAATACCTTCAAATCCCGGTAAAATTCCCCAGTATGACCGTCCAAGTACTCGTTTGAGAGATGTACTGCGATGGACGCATGCATACCTGACACGATTCTGTAAAATAAGTTCTTTTCCACACACTGTTCCTTCTCATTAGACACCATTGACATTGGGTTTGTGTTGGGAAAACAATTTTCTGAGTAGATAGCCTTCCATACGTCAAACGACTGGGCACCTCCGTACCCGGTGAACCGTTCTGGGTTCTCTAACAAGTTGACAAACACACAATGGTGGTCATCGTCGATGTGGCAGTAGTCCAAGTCTTCGCAAGTTTCCGGAACATTTGACGGAGACAGAGAATCGGTAGTTTCTGGAATGGAGATTTGTCCCAATTTCGATGGCTTGTAGGCATCGTTATCGACAGTCGACCAGTTGAACTGCTCAGGACTCAAGATCTCCACCGCACAGTTCTCAGTAGCACAAAAGTGTTGTGCATTCCAGAACTTGCACTGCTTGTCCAAATCTAACTTGAAATGCTTGAAGTATTCGGTACGCACAAGATCCACAAGATACGGCCGGATTTCTGTGTTCAACTCATCAATGTAGTTGAAGGTCGTGTTGCAAGTAGAAGTAATAATCTGGGAACAGAACTCTGGCGAGTCAAACGGCGAAAAGTCCGCCAAATCGTGGGTCCCCACGACAAAACTCCACAAACTCAGCACTAACAACAACAAAAACGCTCTCATCGTGCACAACCCCCAATATTCCCGTGGCAAATTGTTGTTTGGTATGGCAGTTAGTTCTGGCACGGCCGTTATATTTCCAACTGATGCGATTTTTGACACGCATCACCAACAGAAATTCTGGCGCCTGTGCAGGCACCACCACCGAAGGAATCCAGCTTACAAATGGCCGATATTACTTAGTAATTGGGCCGGCGGTGGCGGAGTTTGACGTATGTAGGTCCGTAGGTGCGTATAATAATTCTATATCGTGGTATGTTACAGAAAATGGTTGCAAAATGGTCGCAAAAAGTGCAACATTAGTGTGTCTATAATCAGTGCTGTCTACTAGAGCCATATCTTGACACGAATCATCGATGAATTTGTGGCATCATCAACACAACCGTGGCAAGAGTGCGGCAAAGTGAACGACGTGGGGTGATTTCCGGCGCGTGGTTTGGCAAATCACACACCATGAAACCGTCTACGTGGTTTTTTCCCGCCGTTTCGTCAATGTTCCACGCGGTTCCTGGTGGCGTTACAAACGGGCCACTCGCGCTTAGTCGAATTTGATCTTTTTAGCCGTTTTGGTCATATCGACATCCTTGAAGAATGCCCCGTACGCACTGTGAGCCTTTTTCTTGGTGTGGCCACCGAATTTCAATAATTCATCAGGAACAGGCTGGTTGGCCCCACGCAAGATGTTCATCAATGCACCGGATAAATGCTTCTCGTGCTCGGTGAATAACGTGTGGGCGGTACCAGTTTGGCCAGCTCTCCCGGTTCTACCGATTCTATGGACGTAGTCTTCCACCGTCAACGGGAAGGTCAAGTTGATGACGACTTTGACATTTGGAATATCCAACCCTCTAGCAGCAACATCGGTGGCCAAAAGCAAGTTTTTGGATCCCGATTTGAACGCCAGTAATGCCGCGGTTCTTTGCTGCTGACTCAAATCCCCGTGAATCGCCGCCACTTGGTAGTTTTGTCTGTTCAACAAGTTTTCGATTCTCGTGGCCTCTTTTTTGTACAAGGCAAAAATCAACACCTTGTCGTTACCATTGGCATACTTTCTCAATAACCCCAAGAACTTACGCTCCTTGTCACGAGGGTCGATGACTTCGACGATTTGTGTGATTCTCTTGTTGGCACTCAACTCATCTCTATCCCCAATACTGACCTTAATTGGGGACTTCATGAAGGTGTGGGCCAACTCCCTGACCTCCTTGGGCCAGGTGGCAGTAAACATAAGAGTCTGTCTGTTCTTTGGAGTGTATCCGATGATGGCTTTGATATCTTCTTCAAACCCTTTTTCTAACATTCTGTCAGCTTCATCTAAAACAAGGTACTTGATGCCAGATAAATCAACAGCCCCGTCATTAATCAAATCGAGCAATCTCCCTGGAGTTGCTACCACCACGTTGGCTGTTTTCATTCTTTTGATTTGGTCGTCTTTAGAAACACCACCGTACACTGCCAAACATTCAATGTTGGTTTTCGCAGTCAAGTCAACCAAATTATCGTAAATTTGCATTGCCAATTCTCTGGTGGGAGAAATGGCCAAAACATTCAATCCGCTAGCTCCAGAAGTCAACATGTTGTTGATTGCTGGAACACCAAATGCAAAAGTCTTACCTGAACCAGTTTCTGCCACACCAATAACGTCTTTTCCTGATAAAAGATATGGCCATGATACAGATTGAATCGGGGTTGGCTTAGGGAATTTGGAAACAACCTTAGCAATCTTGGACTCCAACTGGATTTGATCGAAACTCAAAATCGGTCTCAAACCCAAATTGCTTGGGTCTTCAACTGTAACTTCATTAGTTGATAAAAATGAATCAATCTCAGATTGTGGAAGATTGGTAAGAGTCTCGGATTGAGAGTATCCTTGGGAAGAAGCGACTGGTGTGGACATTTCAGAGTCGTTGGATTCAACTTCACTCTTTTCTTTCTTCAGCTTTTCCTTCTTTTCTTTCTTTTCTTTCTTGTCTTTTTTATCCTTCTTTTCTTTCTTGTCCTTCTTTTCCTTCTTCTCCTTCTTTTCCTTCTTCTTCTCCTTCTTCTCCTTCTTTTGCTTCTTCTCTACTTGGTCGACAGCGTCGTCCAACTTTCTCTTCTTGTCTTCCTTACCCATGTTTGCGTAGTTATGATTTAAACTCTGATTTTTTTCATTATATTTACGATGCTCATCGCAGTACATACAGGTGTTCCAGGCTGCAAAAAGTTTACAAGATTCCACACAGTTGTCTGAGTACATTGGAATTGCACTTGGAACAGGTAAACCTGATAGCACATAACTCCAACTTTGCAATGATGCTGCTTTCGTCCAGGCTTGCTGAGTACAGCACTTTAGAGAATCGAAGTTTGAAAAAAGCAGGTTGTTTTCCAATCATTTCTTATCAAATAAACTTAAAGCATAGCATACATGCTTACACGCATAACCAGAATACGTCCCATATCTTAAAACTCTTGTTTCATCACTCCAATATAGGGCAATTGTGCCTATTCTTGGAAAAGTTCAATGGTTTTTTCTCCTCTCGCTGGACGTACCACGGACGTACCGCGAAATCGCCCCCACATACCACGGCCGTCGCGGTACGCAACAAAAATTGTCGCGGTAAACCCACTTACCCGGACATCAATTGTGACCACGTAGGAAAAACCGAAACAATAATACGACAACATTTTGATTCGACCACAAGACTAAATATTTGATACCGCGACGATGTCAAGTAGAAGAAGAGCATACCCACAGCCGCAATATGCTACTGGGGGAATTCCCCCTGTTGCGGCTGCACCAGGTGCACCAGGTGTACCAGGTGTACCAGCTCCTGGTGCTCCTGCCCAACCTCCAGCACCATACGGCGTGGATCAAATACAAAATCAATTTCAAAATATGAA
>ERZ778017.2747-NODE-2747-length-13601-cov-5.988927_pt1 | contig 13601 bp, 12 predicted proteins | sample MGYA00375747_ERZ778017 | MGnify/ENA primary metagenome ERZ778017 (study PRJEB29350, sample SAMN05509838) | bioreactor metagenome | biome: bioreactor; material: wastewater | place: South Africa: University of Cape Town | collected 2014-03-17 ... | reverse complement strand
ATACGAGATATTGGCGTGACTGGAGTTCAGACGTGTGCTCTTCCGATCTTACGGCCGTGCGATGGACATGGAGTGGGCCAAGGACGGCGAGACGGGCGAGCTCTACCTCGTGCAGGCGCGCCCGGAAACGGTCGTCTCGACGCGCCGCGCGGGCGTGATCAAGGCGTACAAGCTGAAGGCCCGCGGCCGTTCGATCCTGGTCGGCTCGGCGATCGGCGAGGCAATCGCTGCCGGCGAGGCGCTCGTCATACGCAGCGCGGACGACATCGGGCGCTTTCGCGACGGTTCGATCCTCGTGACGGAAATGACCGACCCCGACTGGGTGCCGATCATGAAGAAGGCGGCCGGCATCATTACCGATCACGGCGGAACGACGAGCCACGCGGCGATCGTCAGCCGCGAGTTGGGCGTCCCGGCAATCGTCGGCACCGGGCACGGCACTCGCACACTGCGCGACGGCCAGGAGCTGACGATTTCCTGCGCGGAGGGCGAACAGGGCGTGGTCTACGAGGGGATCCTGCCTTACGAGGTCGAAGAGGTGAATCTCGACGCAATACCGCAGACGCGCACTCGGATGATGGTGAATATCGCGAGCCCCGCCGCTGCCTTCCGCTGGTGGCGACTGCCGGCCAAGGGGGTCGGTCTCGCACGCCTGGAGTTCATCGCGAGCAATTTCGTGCGCGTGCACCCAATGGCGCTGCTCGAACCCGATCGCGTCGCCTCACCGGCGCAACGCGTCGAGATCGACCAGTTGGTGCATGGCTACGACGAGCCCGCGGACTACTTCGTCGAGACCCTGGCCCGCGGCATCGCCAAGCTGGCTGCGCCCTTTCATCCGCACCCGGTGATCGTTCGGCTCTCCGACTTCAAGACCAACGAGTACGCGGGGCTGCTCGGAGGCGAGGCATTCGAGCCGAAGGAAGAGAACCCGATGCTGGGCTGGCGCGGCGCTTCGCGTTACTACGACGAGCGCTACAAGGCCGGTTTTGCTCTCGAGTGCCGTGCCCTTGTCAAGGTACGCAAGGAGATGGGCTTCGGCAACGTGCTCGTCATGGTGCCGTTCTGCCGAACGCCGGAGGAAGCCGACAAGGTTCTCGAGGTCATGGCGCAGAACGACCTGAAGCGCGGCGTCGACGGCCTGCAGGTCTACATGATGTGCGAGGTGCCGTCGAACGTGATCCTCGCCGAGGAGTTCGCTCGGCGCTTCGACGGTTTCTCGATCGGCTCCAACGACCTCACGCAACTCGTGCTCGGCGTGGATCGCGACTCGGGCGACCTCGCCCGGCTCTTCGACGAGCGCAGCGAAGCGGTGAAGCGCTTCGTGGCCGAGGCGATCCGCAAGGCGCACGCCGCGGGCATAAAGATCGGGATCTGCGGACAGGCGCCGAGCAACTATCCGGAGTTCGCCGGATTTCTGGTCGAGCAGGGAATCGACTCGATTTCGCTGAACCCGGACAGCTTCCTTGCCGCCGCCCGGCACGTCGCTGAAACCGAGAAGCGCCTCGGTCGCGCGGCTGGCTGATGCGCAACGCTGGTTCCTTTCATTGCGATCGAGCCAGCCACATCTAGGAGTAGAAAGACATGAACTCCGGAACGAGAACTCGCGTTGCAGTAAATGGCTATGGCGTCATCGGCAAGCGTGTTGCCGACGCGGTAGCCAAGCAGGAAGACATGCGAGTGGTTGGCGTGGTCGACGTCGTTAGCGATTGGCGACCGCGCGTTGCCCTGGAACGCGGTTTCGCGTTGTACGGTCCTGGCAACGAACAGGTCGAGGCGATGCGCAAAGCCGGTCTTGCCGTGTCAGGCACGCTCGATTCGTTGCTCGACGACGTCGACGTCGTGATCGACTGCACACCGAAGAAGGTCGCGGCAACCAACGTCGAGACCTACCGCAAGCGAGGCGTCAAGTTCATCGTCGAGGGCGGAGAGAAGCATTCGCTCACCGGGCACTCTTTCGTGGCCGAATCGAATTACGCGAGTGCGCTCGGTCGCGATTCGACGCGCGTGGTCTCGTGCAACACCACCTCGGTGGTGAGAACGCTCACGGCGCTCAAGCGCGCCGGGCTCCTGCGCAAGGCGCGCGGAACGCTGCTTCGACGCGCGACCGATCCCTGGGAAAGCCATCAGGGCGGAATCATGAATACGCTGGTTCCGGAGGAAGAGATCCCGAGCCACCAGGGGCCGGATGCGCAGTCGGTGGACCCCGATCTCGACGTCGTGACCATGGCGGTGAAGGTGCCCGAAACGCTCGCTCATCTGCACTATTGGGCGGTCGAAATGACTCGGCCCGCCTCGAAGGACGAGGTGCTCGATGCTCTGCGCACATCGTCGCGCATCCAGCTCATCCGCTACGCGGACGGGCTCTCCGCACTCAATACCGTGAAGGAACTCATGTCGGACGCCGGCCGCCCGCGCGCGGATCTGTACGAAGTCGCGCTGTGGGAAGACATGCTGAAGGTGCAGGGTAACGAGCTCTTCTACGCGTATATGGTCGACAACCAGGCGATCGTGGTGCCGGAAACGATCGACGCGATCCGAGCCTTGACGCAGGCCGAGCCTGAGGCGAAGGCTTCGATCGCGAGGACAGACGCCGCGATGGGCATCGGGACGTTGCCTCGATGACGCAAGGAACGGGCACGACGCTCTTCGCCGCGAAAATTGCCGTCGTCGGCGCCGGCCGCGTCGGCAGCACCTTTGCCTACACGCTCGCGGCATCGAGGGTGGCACGGGAGATCGTCCTCATCGATGCGGACGGCGATCGGGCGCAGGGCGAAGCGATGGACATCGCGCACGCGGTGCCGTTCTTCTCGCCGGTCACCGTCGTTGCCGGCGATTTCGCCGACGCCGCCGACGCCGCCGTCGTAGTGATCGCCGCCGGTGCAGCCCAGCGCCAGGGCGAGACGCGTCCGGCGCTGCTTCGCCGCAATGTCGAAGTTCTTCGCGGGATCGTCCCGCAGATCGTACGGGCGAATCCCGACGCGCTGCTCCTCGTGGCCACCAACCCGGTGGACGCGCTGACGTACGCGACCCTGCGCTTGTCGGGTCTGCCTCCGGCGCGGGTGCTCGGCTCGGGCACGGTGCTGGATACCGCGCGGCTACGCGCCGAGCTTTCGGCGCACTACGGCGTCGACTCCCGAAACGTGCACGCCTACGTGCTGGGCGAACACGGAGATAGCGAACTGGTCGCCTGGTCGACGGCGACACTCGCGAATGTCCACTTGCCGGAGTATTGCCGCCTCACCGAAATGCCGTGCAAGTTGCGGGACATGTCCGCCATCGCCACGCGGGTACGAAACGCGGCCTATGAAATCATCCGAAGGAAGGGGGCGACCCATTTTGCGATCGCCGCAGCGCTCACCCGCATTGTCGAAGCGCTCGTGCGCGACGAGGCCTCGGTGCTGACCGTATCGACGCTGGTCGAAGGCCACTACGGCATTCGTGACGTGTGTCTCAGCCTGCCTGCGGTGGTCGGCGCAGCAGGCGTCCAGCGCGTGCTGCCGGTTCCTTTGGCCGACGATGAGGTCACCGGGCTGCGTCGCTCGGCCGAGGCGGTCCGCAACGCGATCGCCGAAGCGGGACTCGAGTAACGGTCGGCACTGCTGCGAGGCGACGCCGAAACCGATTATCGGCTCCAGGTCGACGGCAAGCCGCGGCTCGACGGCGTCACTGATCCCCAACTGGCTCGCGCTCGGTCTTGCGATCGACGGCGGCGAAGCGATAAACGGTAACGGAATATGCTCAGCCGGAATTCGTCCTTCGTTCGGCAACTGCAGTAACACTCCTAGAATCCTCGGCCATCTCGGTGTCGCCCGACGTCCAATGGGGAACGGCGCCGAATCCTGCGCACTTTCTTCAAAGGACGACCGAATGGCTGCCTTCTCCAAATTGTTCATCGACACCCGCTCAGCGCTGGCCAACAGAGGCACGCAGGCCACCACCCAGTTCAGTGTCACCAGTCAGGGGAAGGAAGGACTGCACCGGGCAGTCAACATCCGAGGCTTCTGCGTCGAGGTCGATGAGCCGCCTGCCCTGGGAGGCAACGACAGGGCACCGAACCCCGTCGAGTACGCGCTGGCAGCGCTGGCGACATGCCAGGAGATTACCTATCGGCTACACGCCGATGCGCTCGGCATTCCGCTCGACGACGTTTCGGTCAAGCTCGAAGGCGAGCTCGATCTACGCGGTTTTTTCGGCGCGAGCAGCGGAGTTCGGCCAGGGTTCCAGAAGATTACCGGATCGGTGAGTTTCGACAGCACCGCTTCGGCAGAGGACCTCGAGCGCCTGAAGCGGGTGGTGGACGCGCATTGCCCGGTTCTCGACCTGTTCAGTAACGCCACTCCGGTGCAAATCGTGATCGCGTGACGTGGGTCTGTTCGGACGCGCTCGACGAGGTGTTCTCGAGCGAGCGCGACGGCCGTCCTTGACGTCGAGCAATAGGACCGAGATCGTCGTCACGCCGTACGGGAACCAGGCGTGCGCGGCACGCTCGGTTCCGCCGCATCGATGTCTATCGCTTCTATTGTCGATGCGGATGATCAGGCATTTCACCCTGGCCGCCCGGCATGTTCGCGCCGCGATGCGTCATTGGCTTGCCGGAGTCGGGCGATGCCGACATATGCGGATGATCGGGCATTTCCCCCTGGCCGCCCGGCATGTTCGAACCGCGGTGCGTCATCGTCCTGCCCGAATCAGGTACTCGGTTGTCTACGGGGTATGAGGAGTCTTCGCCGACTGCGAGATACTGGATTCCGCTTCGCTGCTGCGCCTGAGCGAGGTCGCGCGCGCCCATGAAGGCTGCGCCGGTGTCGGCCAGGACGGGAGCGCTTGCAGCAATCGCTGCCGAAACCAGAAGTGCTTTCAAGGACATGACAGCCATCTCCAATGTGGACTCGAGTGATCCGTGAGTCGAAACGGATCGGCGCCGTGCGTCGATGTCCTCAATGTGCGCTCCCGCACCCGACATCAAGATGTTTCGCCGATTACATTGGAGTCACGTCGGCAACATGTAGCAGAACCGGCGCGCATGTCCGATTGACGCAACCGGTGCCCCTTCTCAAGCGGTACCTTCCAGTGCAGGCTGCGCCGCGCTCTCCCGAGAGCTGGCTGCACCGGTCAGCTCACGAAGGTTCTCTTCGTTCAACGTCTCCTTCTCGAGCAGCAGGGCCGACCCGCGGTCCAGCGTCGATCGCTGCTGCGCAAGAACCCGCGTCGCGTTCTCGAATGCCGCATCGAGGATCGCCTTCACGGCACGGTCGATCTCCCGCGCAACCTCCTCGCTGAATTCGTGTCTGCGAACCATCGGCTGCGGAACGTCCAGAAAGCGCGCGCTCTCCCCCTCGTACGACACGTGCCCGAGCTTCGCTTCCATTCCGTAGCGCATGACCATGCTGCGGGCAATGTCGGTTGCTTTCGCAAGATCGTCCGCCGCTCCGGTCGAGAGGTGACCGAAAACCAGATGCTCGGAGGCACGCCCGCCGAGGAGGACGGCCATCTTGTTCTCGAGTTCCTCGCGCGTCATCAGGAACCGGTCCTCGGTGGGTCGCTGAATGGTGTAGCCGAGCGCGCCGATCCCGCGTGGGATGATCGAGATCTTGTGCACCTTGTCCACGCCGGGCAGCGAGAGCGCGACGAGCGCGTGTCCCATCTCGTGGTAGGCAACGACCCTGCGTTCGAGCGGATTCAGCAGCCGGTTTCGCTTCTCGAGGCCGGCGACGATGCGCTCGATCGCCGCCGTGAAATCGTCGAGCGCTGCTGCATCCGCGCCCCGACGCGTTGCAAGGAGTGCGGCCTCGTTGACGAGATTGGCCAGATCCGCGCCGCTGAAGCCGGGGGTGAGCGCGGCAATCTTCTCGGGATCGGCGTCGGCGGCGAGTTTCACCTTCTTCAGATGTACGTTCAGGATCTGCACGCGCCCCTTGCGGTCGGGACGGTCGACCAGCACCTGGCGATCGAAGCGACCTGCCCGCAGCAGCGCGGGATCGAGAATTTCGGGACGGTTGGTCGCGGCGAGCAGCACGACGCCTGCACTCGAGTCGAATCCGTCCATCTCGGCAAGGAGCTGATTGAGCGTCTGCTCCTTCTCGTCGTGGCCACCCATCGGGTAGGCGCCGCGCGCGCGTCCCAGCGCGTCGAGTTCGTCGATGAAGATGATGGCCGGCGCCCGCTTGCGCGCCTGTTCGAACAGGTCGCGAACGCGCGCGGCGCCCACGCCGACGAACATCTCCACGAACTCGGAACCGCTGATCGAGAAAAACGGCACACCGGCCTGTCCGGCCACCGCGCGCGCGAGCAGCGTCTTGCCGGTGCCCGGTGGACCTACGAGCAGGACTCCCTTAGGCACACGACCGCCCAGGCGTCCGTAGCGCTCGGGATCCTTCAGAAAGCCGATCACCTCGCGAAGTTCCTCCTTCGCCTCGTCCACGCCGGCGACGTCGTCGAAAGTGACTTTCGTGTCGGTCTCCATGTACACCTTGGCCCGGCTCTTGCCCACCGACATGAATCCGCCCATGCCCTGCTGGCCGGACATGCGCTTGATGAGGAAGCTCCACAGTGCAAAGAAGACGAGCGCCGGAACGACCCAGGAAAGGAGCGCAGGCAGCCACTTGCTCTCGACCCGGCCCGCAAACGGCACTTTCGCCGCTTCGAGATCGGCCACGAGCGCCGGATCGGCCACGCGCACCGTGGTGAACGGATGGGGCTCTTTCGATAGCTTCGCAAGGCGTTCGGCCGTCTTCGGCGACAGGCCTTCGCCGACGCCGTCGTTGGCGAGCGTTCCCGTGATCACGGCCTCGCCGAGCGCGACCTCGGTGATCTTTCCCATGCGCAGGAACGTCTTGAAATCGCTGTAGGGAAGATTGTCGACGTGCGGCGGCGCGAGATAGTCCTGCAGCGCGACGATCAGAAGAAACGCGGCGAAGAAATACCAGATCGAAAACTGCTGATTTTTTTCCATCAAGCCATCCTTGCACGGACGCCCGCGTCGGGCATTCAAAGCTTCCTCGAAGCAAGCGCGAGCGCCGCCCAGACGATGCCCAGCGCGCCGGCGATGACGAACCCGACCATGCCGAGTACCGGCAACGTCTGCCAATGCGGACCGGCGTGCGACGAAAGCACAAGCGCCGACCCGATGACGATCGAAGCGATGATCATCGCGAACGCAAGCCGGTTGCTCGCGCGTAGAAGGTGACGCTCGACCGAGTTGCCCGTCTGGTGGCGGACTTCGAACAGCGGTTCGCCGCGCTCCAGCCGCCCCAGGAGGCGCCGCAGCGCGATGGGCGCATCGCCGCCGAGTTCCCGCGTAGTCGCCAGAAGCCGGTACAGCCGGGCCATGCGCGCGACGCCGACTTCCGGCAGCAGCGCGTGCAGAATCAGTCGACCGCTATAGGCCTGGAAAGCGGCGAGCGAACTGAACTGGGGGTCGAGCCGCTGCACGAGGCTTTCCATTTCCGCGAACGCGCGCATCAGGAGTGTCGTTTCGCGCAGCAGACGAATATGGTGCCTGCGACCCAGGCCGATGAACTCGCCGATGATCGCGCTGAACGAATGGCGCCCGGCTTCCGAGGCTCGGTAATAGCGATCGAGCGAAATGGATAGGTCTCGCACGAACGTCGCGCGGTCCAGTTGACCTGTCGCACCGCCCATGCCGAGGTAGGAACTGGCGACCCAGTCTGCGTCGCGTGCGATCACGGCGAGAAACAGTTGTCGCAGGTTCTCCTGCAGATCCGGGGCCAGCTCTCCGATCGCCCCGAAGTCGTGAAAGCACAGCCGGCCGTCGGGCAGGATGAAGACGTTACCCGGGTGAGGGTCGGCATGGAATACGCCGCTTTCGAGGACCTGTGTGAGAAAGAGGCGCATCAGCGACTGGGCAAGCTCGCGCGAATCCTGCGTCGTGCCGCCCGAAGCATCGACCCGGCGACCGGGGCTGTGCTCCATCGTCAACACGCGACGCGTGGTCGCCTGCCAGAACACGGCGGGCACGAACACCAGCGGTTCTGCGCGATTGAGCGCCGCAAAGCGCTCGGCGTTGCGTGCCTCCTGGACGAAATCGAGCTCGCCCCGCAAAGTGACGGCGAACTCCTCGACCAGTTCAACGAGATTCAACGCACGCAACGAGGGAACGACGGCGGACGACACGCGGACGGCGCGCCGCAGTACGGCGATGTCGGCCTCGACGGTGCGCGCGATGTCCGGTCGCTGAACCTTGACGATGACCCGCTCGCCACCGTGCAGCACCGCGGAGTGCACCTGGGCCATCGACGCCGCAGCCATCGGCTCGTCGTCGAAACGGCTGAACAATGCGTCGATCGTTTGACCGGTTTCCTCCTCGATGATCGATCGCGAAAGGTGCGGCGAAAACGTCGCGGCGCGATCCTGCAGGCCGCGCATTTCCTCCGTGAAAGTCTCGGGGAAGAGATCGTCGCGCTGCGATAGCATCTGGCCGAACTTGACGAACGTGGGACCCAACTCCTCGATCGCCTCGCGCAGCCGGGTCGCATCGCTCTTGCGTGGCCCCAGATCATCACCTGCGGGGTGCTCGAATCCGAGGCGCTCGGCATAGCGACCCCAGCCCCTTGCCACGGCTACCCGCGCAATCTGCGCGAATCGGGACAGTTCGTCGTGGCTTAGCTTGATCTCCGCCGGATCTACGGCATTCATTGCCTCGCCTTCCATCGCCTCGAGAGGATCATGCCGCAAGGCGCGTGGCCAGCCAGTTGTAGAAGGCGCCAAGCGCAAAGCCCCAGACTGCGAGGACGACGAGCGCGTACAGGAACCCGGACCAGGCAAACGCGCGCGGGCGAACCATGCCCGAGAAGTCGAGCCCATGGAAGAGGCTGTTCATCCACGTCAGCGAGGCCTGGGGTGCAAACGCCCAGATGAGTGCGCAAGCGCTATAGAAGACGGCGACGGTGATCGCGACGGTGAGGCCGGTGCGCAGTGCAGTCATGGTGCGTCTCCCTTGGTCGTGGCGTTGCGTCGGCAGGTGTGCCTTCAGGCCGATCCGGGGTCCACCCCGATTTCGATCACCGAATCGGAGACAAAGCGGTACGAAGGAACGACCAGGTTCGTCGGTGCGGGCACGTTGCGATAGACCCGGGCGGCGAGGTCGAAGTACGAGCCGTGACACGGACAAAAGAAACCGCCGGGCCAGCCCGGGCGCAGATCCGGTGCATCGACGTCCGGGCGGTACGACGGAATGCAACCGAGGTGCGTGCAGATCCCGACATAGACGCCGATTTCCGGTCGGATCGAACGGAACGGGTTCGCGGCGTAGGGAGGCTGCTGTTCGGCGCGGTGCGACATGGGATCGACCAGCAATGCATGCAAGCCCTTCGACTGCAGGATCTCCAGCTGAGCAGGACTGCGCCGAAGGACCCATACCGGCTTGCCACGCCATTCGACGGTCATCAGCTTCTCTTCCGCCAGACGCGCAATCGACACGGTGACCGGGGCGCCGACTGCCTTGGCGCGTTCGCTCGGCGCGAACGACGCAACGAACGGTACGCTGGCGGCGACCACTCCGGCGCCGCCAACGCCGGTGGTCATCCAGGTGACGCGACGGCGCGAAGCATCGGGGCGATCGATCGGATCCGTTGGAGCGGAAGGTTTCGTGGAATCGGCCATCGTCGGTTCAGCGCAAGGTGTCGGGGTCGCCGCGCGCCTGCACGGCCGCCCATTCGGGCGCGGTCAGCCAGCTCTCCGGCGGAAGGCCCATCGTTTCCGCCGCTCGCGCCAGCACATGTGCCCAGGTGCAGCGATTCGCGAACAGCATTCCGAAGGTGTCCAGGGTTCCGCCCCGGTTGATGAAACCGAGATACGAGGTTCGGCGCGTACCGGTGTCGATTCGGCGCAGCACGCCGGTGATCGATTCGGGCCTCGTGTGCGAGACGACGATCCTCGCTTCGCTGTGCCCGGGAAACGTCTCGGCAAGATCTTCATCCGTCCGGGTCGCCGCTGCCTGCGCGCTGTCGTGCGGCGACTTCAACCGTCCGGGTTCGACAACGACTACCACTGCGTGCGCTACGGCGTGCTGCGCCAACCGTTTCGATGCACGCAGCACCTCGGCGAGCTGGTACGACCCGACCGCCACCAGCAGGAGCTTCTCTTCGGGCGCGCCCGAGCCGACCAGGCGCAGCAGGCCGCGCGAGGCGAGTTGCCGGGACTGGGCCTCGTCCAGAACATCCGGCACCGGCCGCTTCGGCACCACCATCACCCAGATCTCCCCGTGCGTGCGGTAGCAGGCGTCCATGCATGCCAGCGTTGAGTTCGAGTCGACGGGGAACAGCACACGGGCACGGTCGGGCGGCTCGGCCATCCACGCTTCGCACAGCGTCGGATCCTGGTGCGACAGTTCGTTCTTGCCATTCTCCCAGGTGTGCGAACTGACGACGATCGGCACCGAAAGCCAGCGCGGCGGCCGTCCTGCCCGCGCCTGGCCCCGAGCGAAATGGAGCTCCTGGCGCATGGCGCCCAGCATCTTCACTGCGAAGGCTTCGTAGCTGACGACGAGGTTCAGCCCGGCCTTGTTGGCAAGCGCCGCACAGACGACTGCCTCCTCGTTGAGGGCGGTGATCACCGCCCCGTCGACTGCTTCCGGCACGTTCACTTCCGCGGCAACCACACGGTGCCGGAAGTGCTCGAGCGTGCGCACCATGCCGTTGCTGCGCAATTCATCCGGGTTTCCGATCCGCACGCGCAATGTCGGATTCGCCTGCGCGAGCGTGACGAACGCCTGATCGAGAGCACTCATCGGTGAGCGCGCCGACTCGGAGCCGGCATCGGACCAGGGCAGCTGTGCCGGTTCGCAACGAACGTCTCGCACCGCGAGCGGATGGTCACGCTCCAACGGGCGGCGTTGCGACTCGTGGTTGGACAATCGGCGCAGCGACTGCGAGAGCTCTTCCGGCGGCACCCATAGTTTTCGCGCCGCCTGGTTGAAGCGAGCTTGCGCCTGCTCGTCGATTGCCGGGTTCGCCCCCAGCGGCAGGTTGTGCGCGAGATTCGTCCCGGCGCCGGGGAATCCATACCCCTTTGGCGCCTGGGCGATCGTGTAATGAAGGGCGGCGGGGTATTCGAGTGAACCCGCCTCCGCAGCGGCTGCGCACGCGGCCAGGCGCGCTTCCGTCTCGAGGATCGCCCACGCGAAGGCAGCCGGATCGGTGCCGTCGATGACGATCGGGTCGAAGCCGTTCAGGCGCAGATGATCGCTGAACCAGGCGACGCCGCCTTCCTGTTCCATCGAGCTGCGCTGCTCGATGCGCCGGCCGTTGAGGATCATGACCGGCACGACCAACCCGGAATCGCTTGCCCGCCACCACCGTGGAGCCCAGTCCGCACCGCGTTGCTCCTCGAACGAACCGTCGCTCAGGAAAGCGACGAGCGTTTCGCCAGGCATCGGCATGTGCACGTACTGTAGTTCGGCGAAGCCGAGATATCCGCCTTCGATGAGACCTCCGGCCGTGTGCGCATTGACGTGGCTGCCGAGCGGGGCGCCCGGTTCGCCGTTGGCGTCGATCGAGTACGAGTAGAAATCGGTGCACAGGCGGGACAGACCCGCATCGGAAACGTCGTAACGCGCCGCCTGTTCGGGGTGCAGGTTGCCGATCAACGCATTCACTGCCTCGATGGCGGCAACGCTGTGTCCCTGACCCATCAGCCACGACCGAGTCCGTCCGCTGAGCGCGTTGGCGAGCAGATAGCCGACGTACGCGGGGACCATGTTGAGCGACCCGCCGACGTGTCCCTCGGGCGTCTTCTTGAAATCACCGGCTTGCACCGGCTCCCCGTCGAGTCGTACCCGTCGCGCATAGCTCATGTGCACGACGAGCCACATCGCTGCGCTTGCGAGGCGATCGGCGGCGGAGAAGAGTCGCCACACGTCGGCACGCTCGTGCTCGAGTGCGGCCTCGTGTGAGAGGCGCCGAACGCGTAACTGCGTCTCATCGTCGTGCCGAACTGCACCGAAACCCTCCGCCCACCGCGCGAAGTCTTCGTCACGCAGACGTGCGCTCGCCGCCGCTGCCGCGACACGGTGCATTTCGTGCATCGGCAGCGACGCACGCGCTTCGTGCCGGTACGGGAATGGCCGAGAGCCGTCGCCGACTTCCTCGGTGCGATCGGCCGGAATCGTGCTCATGGCCGTTGTCTGCCTTTTCACGCAGGCCCGGTCTGGGCGATGGGGCCAAACCTCGGCCAGAAGCGCGGCGTGCGCTGCGCATACTCCCGCCATTGCGCACCGAACCGCCGTTCGATCTCACGCTCCTCGGAAAGCGCCAGGCGCACGTACATCACGCACAGGATCGGGAACATCGCCAACGTGAGAAGCGTCGGCCACTGCAGCAGAAAGCCGAACATGATCAGCACGAAGCCGGCGTATTGCGGATGTCGCATCCTCGCGTAAGGTCCGGTCGTCGCCAGCGTGCCCGATCGTTGGCTCGCATAAAGCACGGTCCAGGAAGCCGACAGAAGCCAGAAGCCGCCGCCGATGAACACTGCACTCAGCAGGTGAAACGGTCCGAAGTGCGGATTCGAGCGCCAGCCGAACATCATCTCGAGCAGATGGCCGGCGTCGTGCGACAGGAAGTCCACCCCGGGGAACTTCGTGCCCAGCCAACCCGACAGCAGGTAGATGGTCAGCGGGAAGCCGTACATCTCGGCGAACAACGCGACCAGGAATCCGGAGAACGCGCCAAAGGAGCGCCAGTCGCGGCTCGATTGCGGCTTGGCGAAGCTGAAGGCGAAGATGATGAACACCAGCGAATTGATGACCACCAGGGACCAGAGCCCATAGGCCGGTACGGCGTCGTGCGACATGCTCGTCCTCCCCTGCTCAGTGCTTGTGGTTCGGGGGCAGCGACGACGGGCGCGTCGAAGTATCGGCGCCAGAATCGCGCCCGCCATGGCCTCCATGCCCCCCATGGAAGATGTGCATCAGCGGGCACAGCGCAAGCAGGAGGAAGGGAAGCCAACCCAGCAGGTGCGCACGGTGTTCGGCGAACAGGAAAAAAGCGCCGATGGCGAGGAACCCGTAGAACACCCAGGAAGCGCCGCGTGTGAAGCGTTGGCCAGCGGCGTGGCGCGACTCGTTTTCCATCACTTTCCTCCAATCGACGAAGCCCCGCGGGAGGCGCGAAACGCGTCCTCGCGCAGTTCGTGTTGAGTATGGAACCGAGACGATGGTGACGGGATGACGCTTTGATTACGTCTTCGTAATGTCCGGATCGGCGAGTATGTCGAGTACCAGCGACTTCCTCGAACGTTCGGTCCTGTTCCGGGACACGCTTCGCGAACGAGCGAACAACATGATCGCGCACGAGCGGCCGGCTTGCCGCCGCTGCTCGCCTTCAAGTACGAGACGCTGCTGGACGCCCGCCACTTCGAGCGGCCGGCCAACTATGCGTTGCTTCGCATCACCGAGGTTGGCGAGGACTGCTGGGACGACTGCGTCGATCCGGACAAGCCGCCGGTCGTCATCGTCGATCCGCGCGCCGGCCACGGGCCGGGAATCGGCGGGTTCAAGCGCGACTCCGAAGTGGGAATCGCGATGCATGAAGGCCATCCGGTCTACTTCGTCGTCTTTTTCCCCGAGCCGGTTCCGGGCCAGA
>ERZ778017.2746-NODE-2746-length-13604-cov-81.107167_pt1 | contig 13604 bp, 7 predicted proteins | sample MGYA00375747_ERZ778017 | MGnify/ENA primary metagenome ERZ778017 (study PRJEB29350, sample SAMN05509838) | bioreactor metagenome | biome: bioreactor; material: wastewater | place: South Africa: University of Cape Town | collected 2014-03-17 ... | reverse complement strand
AAGCCAGCCTCGACGTGGCCTCGATGGCCGAGACCTCGACCAAGGTGTTCATCCTCGAAGTGATGGGCCGCCACGCCGGCTGGATCGCCGCCGCGGCGGGCCTCGCCGGCGACGATGCGGACGCGGCACCTCACCTCATCCTGTTCCCCGAGAACGCGTTCGACGAGGCGGCGTTCCTGGCCAAGGTGCAAGCCACCGTCGAACGGGTGGGCTGGTGCACCGTGGTCGCCTCCGAAGGCGTGCGCAACGCGGCCGGCCAGTTCCTCGCCGAGGCCGGTACCCGCGACGCGTTCGGCCACAGCCAGCTCGGCGGCGTGGCGCCGGTGCTGGCGGCGCTGGTGAAGCAGAAGCTCGGCTACAAGTACCACTGGGCGCTGCCCGACTACCTGCAGCGTTCGGCGCGGCACGCCGCCTCGCAGGTCGACGCCGAGCAGGCGTACGCGGTCGGCCGGGCCGCGGTCGACTGCGCGCTGGCCGGGATGAACGCGGTGATGCCGGTGATCGTGCGCACGTCCGATGCGCCGTACCGCTGGAAGATCGCACCGGCGCCGCTGGCGAAGATCGCCAACCGCGAAAAGAAGATGCCGAAGAACTTCATCACCCGCGACGGCCTCGGCATCACCGCTGCCGCGCGCCGCTACCTCGCCCCGCTGATCCACGGCGAGGCGCCGCTGCCGTACGGCAAGGACGGCCTGCCGCGCTACATGCGGCTGAAGAACATGGCGGTGGCGCAGAAGCTGGGCGCCTTCGGCCGCTGAGCCAGGCCTGTCGTGACGGGTTTCACCTTGCTGAGCGGCACCTGAAACCCGGCCCCCGGGCTAGGGTTCTGTTCAGCCGCAATTTCCTACGCTCGATCCTGCCCGGGTCCATTGCCGCGCCGTCGCGGCCACGACCCTTCACGGGAGGAGACTTGAGATGAAACTCATCCACCGCCTGCTCATCGCCCTCGCCCTGCTCGGCACCGGCAGCATCGCGCTGGCCGCTCCCGGCCCCGGTCCGGGCGACCACGGCCGATACGGCCACGACCGGGGTCACGACCGTGGCCACGACCGCCGCCATGACGACCGCCGCTGGCACGACGACCGCCGCCACGGCGACTGGCGCCGGCATGATGACCGCCGCTATGGCTACGGACACCGCGATTACCGCTACGCCGGCCCGCGCTATTACCCGGTGCGCCACCATCGCTGGGAACGCGGCCACCGCTACTACGGTCCGACCTACGTCGTGCGCGATTACCGCTACTACCGCCTGCGCCCGCCGCCGCGCGGCTACCACTGGGTGCGCGCGGACAACGACTACCTGCTGGTCGCGATCGCCACCGGCATCATCCTGGATTACGCCCTGCGCTGAGTCCGCGCCAGGCTGAACGACCGGGGGCCATGCATCCGTGCATGGCCCTTTTCGTGGGCGGATGGCGCTGCGCCGCACAACGGCCTGCGCCGCCGCGTCTGCCTATACTCCCCGCGACCGCCCGTTCCGGACGGCCACTTACAACCCATGGGGAGGCTCCGATGCTGCAGCAGTATGGCTGGTGGATCGTCGTTGCGTGTGCGGTGGTGGCGGTTCTGTATGGCGCGCTGTCCGCGCGCTGGATCCTGGCGAAATCGCCGGGCAACGAACGGATGCAGGAGATCGCCGCGGCCATCCAGGAAGGCGCCCGCGCCTACCTCAACCGCCAGTACACCACCATCGGCCTGGTCGGCGTGGTGCTGCTGCTGCTGATCGGTTTCTTCCTGACCTGGCCGACCGCGATCGGCTTCCTGCTCGGCGCGGTGCTGTCCGGTGCGGCCGGCTACATCGGCATGAATGTCTCGGTGCGCGCCAACGTGCGCACCGCCGAGGCGGCGCGCAGCGGCCTCGGCCCAGCGATGGACGTGGCGTTCCGCGGCGGCGCGATCACCGGCATGCTGGTGGTCGGCCTGGCCCTGCTCGGCGTGGCCGGCTACTGGCTGGCGCTCGGCCATTTCGGCGTCACCGGCGAGACCGCCTTGCACGCGCTGGTCGGGCTGGCCTTCGGCAGCTCGCTGATCTCGATCTTCGCGCGCCTGGGCGGCGGCATCTTCACCAAGGGCGCGGACGTCGGCGCCGACCTGGTCGGCAAGGTCGAGGCCGGCATCCCCGAGGACGACCCGCGCAACCCGGCGGTGATCGCCGACAACGTGGGCGACAACGTGGGCGACTGCGCCGGCATGGCGGCCGACCTGTTCGAGACCTACGCGGTGACGGTGATCGCCACCATGCTGCTGGCCGGTCTCACCTTCGCCGACAATCTCGCTGCCGTGCTGTACCCGCTGCTGCTCGGCGGCGTGTCGATCATCGCCTCGATCATCGCCACCTTCTTCGTCCGGGTGAAAGCCGGCGGCTCGATCATGGGCGCGCTGTACAAGGGCGTGATCGTCTCGGCGGTGCTTTCGGCGGTCGCCTTCTGGTTCGTCACCGGCAGCCTGCTGCCGCAGGGCCTGACCGCCGCCGACGGCAGCGTGGTTTCCGCCCACGCGCTGTTCCACTGCGCGCTGATCGGCCTGGTGCTGACCGGGCTGATCGTGTGGATCACCGAGTTCTACACCGGCACGCAGTACCGGCCGGTGCAGCACATCGCGGCGGCCTCGACCACCGGCCACGGCACCAACATCATCGCCGGCCTCGGCGTGTCGATGAAGTCCACCGCGATGCCGGTGATCGTGATCTGCGCGGCGATCTGGGGCGCCTACAGCCAGGGTGGCCTGTACGGCATCGCGATCGCCGCCACCGCCATGCTGTCGATGGCCGGCATGATCGTGGCGCTGGATGCCTACGGCCCGATCACCGACAACGCCGGCGGCATCGCCGAGATGGCCGACCTGCCGCCGGAAGTGCGCGGCGTCACCGACCCGCTGGACGCGGTCGGCAACACCACCAAGGCGGTGACCAAGGGCTACGCGATCGGCTCGGCCGCGCTGGCCGCGCTGGTGCTGTTTGCCGACTACACGCACAACCTCGACGTCGCCGCGCAGGCCAAGGCGGCGGCCGCGGGCACCACGTACGTTCCGCTGACCTTCGACCTGTCCGACCACATGGTGATCATCGGCCTGCTGATCGGCGGCCTGATCCCGTACCTGTTCGGCGCGATGGCGATGGAAGCGGTCGGTCGGGCCGCCGGTGCGGTGGTGGTGGAAGTGCGCCGCCAGTTCCGTGACATCCCGGGCATCATGGCCGGCACCGCCAAGCCGGAATACTCGCGCGCGGTGGACATGCTGACCCGGTCGGCCATCCGCGAGATGATCATGCCGTCGCTGCTGCCGGTGCTGGTGCCGGTGCTGGTGATCTTCGGCTTCAAGTGGCTCGGTGGCCCCGAGGCCGGCGCGCAGGCGCTGGGCGGCGTGCTGATCGGCACCATCGTCACCGGCCTGTTCGTGGCGATCTCGATGACCACCGGCGGCGGCGCATGGGACAACGCCAAGAAGTACATCGAGGACGGTCATCACGGCGGCAAGGGCTCGGAGGCGCACAAGGCCGCCGTGACCGGCGACACCGTCGGCGATCCGTACAAGGACACCGCCGGCCCCGCAGTAAACCCCTTGATCAAGATCATCAACATCGTGGCATTGCTGATGATCCCCCTGCTGTAATCGAAGCGACTCCCGCACGGCACTTCGCCGCTCTCCCGCACACCGGGAGAGCGGCGAAGCGGGGCCGGATCGAGACGACAGAATCCCGCCCCGTGGCGGGATTCCTGTTCCAGGACTGGCGCTCCTGACTTTGGTCGGCAGCGGCCGTATGATCGGACGGTCGCGCTTCGACTGACCGCGGGCCGCACCGGCCACGCCCATCCCGTTCTTCGCGCACCTGGGGACACATCATGAAATCACTCTGGTTGATGCTGGCGCTTGGCGTCACACTGACAGGCATGACCGATATCCACGCCCGCGACACCACGCCCCCCGGAGCAGCCCCTGCCGCAGACGGCCACGACGACCCGTTCCTGTGGCTGGAAGACATCCACGGCACCCGCGCCATGGACTGGGTGAAGCAGCAGAACGCCACGACGGCGATGCGCTTCGTCGACAACGACGAATTCACCCGCACCCGCGACAGCATCCTCGAAGTGCTCGACTCCGACGCGCGCATTCCCTATGTCAGCCGGATGGGCAACCATCTGTACAACTTCTGGCGCGACAAGTCGCACCCGCGCGGCATCTGGCGGCGGACCACGCTGGCCGAATACCGCAAGGCCGAGCCGGCGTGGGAGGTGCTGCTGGACATCGACGCGCTGAACAAGGCCGAGGACAAGCGCTGGGTGTTCAAGGGCGTGCAATGCCTGAAGCCGGCCTTTGAGCGCTGCCTGGTGTCGCTGTCGCCGGATGGCGGCGACGCCATCGCCGTGCGCGAGTTCGACATACCGCACAAGCGCTTCGTGAAGAACGGCTTCGAGCTGCCGGTGGCGAAGACCCAGGTCGGCTGGATCGACGAGGATTCGCTCTACGTCGGCACCGACTTCGGGCCCGGCACGATGACCGAGTCGAGCTACCCGCGCATCGTCAAGCAGTGGCAGCGCGGCACGCCGTTGGCAAACGCCGCCGTCGTGTACGAAGGCAAACCGACCGACCTCGCCGTCAGCGCGTACCACGATCGCACACCAGGCTACGAGCGCGACTTCGTGTCGATCGCCAGGGACTTCTTCCACAGCGAGCTGTATCAGCGCATCCATGGCAACCTGGCCCGCGTCGAGGTGCCCGACGATGCCGAGGCCGATGCCCACCAGGCATGGTTGCTGGTGCGCACGCGCTCACCGTGGACCGTGAACGGCACGACCTATCCGGCCGGCGCGTTGCTGGCCACGCAGTTCGACCGCTTCATGGCCGGCAAGCGCGAGTTCACCGTGCTGTTCAAGCCCGATGCGCATACTTCGCTGGACTCCTACGCGTGGACCCGGCACCACCTGATCCTCAACCTGATGGACGACGTGAAGAGCCGCCTCGACGTGCTGACGCCGCCGCAGATGGCCACGGCGGACGGCGACTGGAAGCGCGCGGCGATGCCGGGCGCACCGGCGATGAGCTCGATCAGCGTGGTCGACACCGACCCCGACCACAGCGACGAATACTGGCTCGACGTCACCGGCTTCCTGACCCCGTCGTCGCTGCAGCGCGGCGTGCTCGACAGCACGTCGGCCGAGACGATCAAGCAGGCGCCGGCGTTCTTCGACGCCACGAAGTTCACGGTGAGCCAGCACTTCGTGAAGTCGAAGGACGGCACCAGCGTGCCCTATTTCGAGATCGCCCCGAAGGACCTCAAGCTGGACGGCTCCAACCGCACCCTGCTGTACGGCTACGGCGGTTTCGAAGTCTCGCTGCAGCCTTACTACAGCGGCAGCGTCGGCCGCGCCTGGCTGGAACGCGGCGGCGTCTACGTGATCGCCAACATCCGCGGCGGCGGCGAATACGGCCCGCAATGGCACCAGGCCGCACTGAAGGCCAATCGCCCCCGCGCCTACGAGGATTTCGCGGCGGTGGCCGAAGACCTGATCAAGCGCAAGGTGACCTCGCCGAAGCATCTCGGCGCCGAGGGCGGCAGCAATGGCGGCCTGCTGATGGGCAACATGCTGACGACCTATCCGCAGCTGTTCGGCGCGATCGCCTGCGAAGTGCCGCTGCTGGACATGAAGCGCTACATCCATTTGTCCGCCGGTGCATCGTGGATGGCCGAATACGGCAATCCGGATACCGCCGACTGGAACTTCATCAAGACCTTCTCGCCCTACCAGAACGTGAAGAAGGACGGCCATTACCCGCCCGTGCTGTTCTACACCGCCACCAGCGACGATCGCGTGGGGCCGGTGCAGGCGCGCAAGATGGCCGCGGAAATGCAGGCCCAAGGCCACCCGAACGTGTGGTTCTACGAGAACCTCGAGGGTGGCCACGGCGCCGGCGCGGACAACCAGCAGTCCGCCCACATGCACGCGATGGCGTACGACTTCCTGTGGGACCAGCTGAAGTAGTCCGCCACGCCCTGACTGCGTAACCCATCGCCCGGAACGGCCTCCGTTCCGGGCGATCTTCTTTCGGGGCACGGGGCGAAGCCGGGGAAGCCGTTCCGCTCGTTCGGCCACCGGCTTCCGCCTCACCGACCGGCGGATTCGTTCAATCATTATGGACGTCCAGACGTCCATATCCCGGTACGCGCCCACTTGCGCAATGGCTGCATTTCTGCAGCCCGTGGCAGCAGCCGGGCAAGCCAATTGGCTTTGGCCGGTCCGGAAGAATTGGTTATGTAACGAAAGATTCCGGCATCTACCCTACATCCCCCAACGCTTCCCTAACAAAAACCTGACGCCCGGCGGACTCCCACGGCCCGCCTTGTCACCCCATGTTGCCGGCCTCCCCCAAGCCGGCATTCCCCCATGGAGCCAGCATCATGTCCACCAGTGCATCCTGGTTCGCGCCCCCTCCCCCGGGGCGAACCGGCAGCAACAGTCACGTCGCTGCGGCGGCGTCGAGCAAGCCCCTGGCGCGCCTTGCCCTGCTCGATGGCATGACGGGCAGGCATGCCGCGTCGCCCGGCGAGCCGGGCGCGGCGCATGCCGACGCCGCCGACGCGGCACGGGGTTTGCCCGAGCGCATACGCCGACTGATCAAGCTCGAAGGCAGCGCCGCGGCGATCGCCGATCGTTGCGGCTTTTCCGCCGGCGCCGTGCGCAACTGGCGCGACGGCCACAGTGACATCTCGCGCGAACGCTGCATCACCATGGCGCGAACCCTCGGTGTTTCGCTGCTGTGGCTGGTCGCCGGCGAGGGCCCGATGCACGCTGCCGACGAGCCGTCGCGCCCGGTCAGGCTGGTGCCGACGGCCACCGTCGAGCGGGTGGCGAGCGCGCCGGAATCCCTGCCCAACCCGTCGCCTGCGGCGGGCCTGGACCCCCAGCTGCTGGCAGGGTCGCTGCGCCTGCTGCAGTCCTACATCGGGCTGCTCGGCGGCTCGCTGGATCAGTCCGCACGCGCGGACCTGCTGGCCGAACTCTACGGCGTCCTCGGGCACAGCCAGGGCGCCGAGCAGATCGATCGTCTGATGACCTTCCACAACAAGCTCAACGTGAAGCTCCGGAACAACCGGGGCCTGATCGCCTGAGCTTTTCACCTGCACCGGATTTTCATTTTGAGGTGGACGCGGGTTCGTTCCACCGGATCCGATGTCAATCACCACTGAAACGGGGAGCTACATGAAGAACGACGTAAATATCCAACGCAAGCCCGGCAGCCGACCGCTGGCCCATGCCGCGCTGGGCCTGGCGGCCGCCATCACGCTGGGACTGTATGGTGCCGGCGCCCTTGTTCCGGCTCACGCGCAGGCGACGACCGGCAGCATTTTCGGCCAGGCTCCCGCCAACACCGGCGAGACCGTGAAGGTCAGCAACAACGCGGGTATCACCCGTGAAGTGGCGGTGGACGCGTCCGGCCGCTACACCGTGGACTCGCTGCCGCTGGGCGACTACACCGTGACCTTGCAGCGCGATGGCCAGGTGATCGACACGCGCTCGCACATCACGATGCGCGTGGGCGCCGGCACCGAGGTTTCCTTTGCCGCGCCGAACGCGGCGGACGCTCAGGTCCTGAGCGCCGTCACCGTGCAGGCCAATGCGCTGCCGAGCATCGACGTGACCGGTGTCGATTCGCGCACCGTCATCACCTCCCAGCAACTGGCCCGCCTGCCGCTGGCACGCAGCGCCGAGGCGATCGCGCTGCTGGCCCCGGGCGTGGTCGAAGGCAGCGGCCTGTTCAACGGCCTGAGCACCACCGGCGGCTCGGTCGTCTCGCTGGGCGGTTCCTCGGTCGTCGAGAACGCGTACTACATCAACGGCTTCAACACGACCGATCCGCTGAGCGGCTTCGGCGGCCTGACCCTGCCCTACGGCGCGATCGACCAGCAGGAAGTGCTCAGCGGCGGCTACGGCGCCGCCTACGGCCGCTCCGACGGCGGCGTGATCAGCCAGGTCGGCAAGCGCGGCACCAACGAATGGCATTTCGGTGGACAGGTGCAGTGGACGCCGAGCAGCCTGCAGGGCGACCCGAAGAACTTCTACTACGTCAACGGCGACGGTTCGCGCGGCAGCATCTATCGCCGCCGCAACGACAACAAGTCGTGGACGACCACCGTCGACGCCTACGTCGGCGGCCCGCTGATCAAGGACAAGCTGTTCTTCTTCGCCGCCGTCGAGGCCGAGCGCGAGCAGGGCCTGGGCGACTCCAACAGTGCAGTCGACCGCGGCGTGGGCCCGGTGACGGCGCCGTTCATCACGCATACGCGCGAAGACCGCCCGAAGTGGTACGGCAAGCTGGACTGGAACATCAACGACAGCAACGTGCTTGAGTTGACCGGTGCCTCCAGCAAGGACTCGTACGAGGGCTCGACCTACAACTACGACTACGACAGCGACAAGCAGACCGATTACGTCGGTGGCGCGACCTCGACCAAGAACGGCGCCGACCTCTACTCGGCCAAGTTCACCAGCTACATCACCGACGACCTCACGGTGAGCGCGTTGTACGGCAAGATGAAGGGCACGTACTACAGCGACACGCCCGGATTCGATCCGACCAACCCGTACCTCTTCCATCCGGAAAACCAGAACCCGGACGTCACCGGCGGCGACATCATCACCAACAACCAGACGGTGTCGACGATCAACCTGCCCGGGCATCGCTCGACCAACACCAACCTGCGCCTCGATGTCAGCTACAAGCTGGGCGATCACACGCTGACCGCGGGTATCGACAACCAGAACTCGTCGAACGTCGACGCGGGCACGTATTTCCCGCCCAACGGCCTCGGCTATGCCTGGTACTACGACCGGATCACCGACGGCGACGGCAACCCGCTGCCGAACCAGTACATCCTGGGCGGCCCGGGAACCGCGGCCGCGGGTGCCGACTGGCGCAACTCGCCGTGGGTTGCCGCCGCCGGCCCGGGCAGCAACGGCTACTACGTCTACCAGTACCGCTACCACGACAACGGCTCGTTCCGCGTCGCGCAGCGGGCGCAGTACATCGAGGACAGCTGGCAGGTCAACGATCGCTGGCTGGTCAAGCTCGGCCTGCGCAACGACCAGTTCACCAACTACGGTGGCGACGGTCAGCCGTACCTGCGCCTGACCTCGCCGCAGTGGGCGCCGCGCGTGGGCTTCAGCTGGGACGTCAATGGCGACTCCAGCATGAAGGTCTACGGCAATGCGGGTCGTTACTACCTCGCACTGCCCAGCAGCGTGGCGCAGCGTTCGGCCGGCACCTCGCTGTTCACCAGCACCTACTACACCTACACCGGCATCGACGCCAACGGCGCGCCCACCGGGCTGACCCCGATCGACACCAGCGTCGGCGCCGGGCAGCCGCTGTCGAACAACGGTGAGTACGGCCAGGGCCGTGACCCGCGCACGGCAGCGTCGACCAACCTGAAGTCGGAATACCAGGACGAGTACATCCTCGGCTTCGACAAGAAGCTGGGTGACTCGTGGGTGTACGGTGCCAAGGCCACCTATCGCAACCTGCGCAACGCCATCGACGACATCGCCGACAACGTGTCGATCATCGCCAAGATGAACGCGATGGGCATCGACCCGAACAGCTACGACGCCACCCAGGTGCCGGGCAGCATCCTGATCAACCCGGGCGCCACCTCGGTCTTCAACATTCCGAAGCTGGCCGGCGGCTACTACACCGTGCAGATGGACTGGAAGAACGATTTCCACTTCAACACCACGATGAAGCGCAAGTACTACGGCCTGGACCTGTACCTGGAGCATCCGTTCGACGGCAAGTGGCAGGGCAAGGTCGACTACCTGTTCTCGCGCAGCTACGGCAACAGCGAAGGCCAGGTGAAGACCGACGTCGGCCAGACCGACGTGTCGGCCACCTCCGACTGGGATTACGCGCAGATCATGGACTACGCCAATGGCGAACTGGCCAACAGCCGGCGTCACCAGATCAAGGCGTACGGTTCGTATCAGCTGAACCCGGCATGGATGCTGTCGGGCAACCTGACCGTCATGTCTGGCGCGCCCAAGAGCTGCCTTGGCCTGTATGCCAACAACACCAACCCGGGCCTGGGCTACGGCACGTACTATCACTTCTGCAATGGCCAGCCGTCGTCGCCGGGCGAGTCGCACAACCCGTGGACCTACCTGCTGAGCCTGAGCGCGGAATACCGGCCGGAATGGGCACAACGCCGGCTGGGCTTCAACGTGATGGTCTACAACGTGTTTGACAGTCAGGAGACGACACAGACCTACGCGCGTCAGGGCGTTAACTATCTGCGTCCGTTCACGGCGCAGACCCCACGCTATGTGCGTTTTGGCGTGAACTACGACTTCTGATTCGCCAGCAACACCGTAAAACGGGGCACCGCCGAGCTTTTCGGCGGTGCCTTTTTGTTTCCCCGACGGACACGGACGCCGCGGCAGGCGGCGGATTCCGGCTTGCCATCCGCGAGCCTTCACGACTGCAGCCGTGGACCGGTACGCGTCCCGGCGAATCCACGCCGCGCGAACGCAGCCGAACGAGGCCTCCATCGAAGCTTCATCGTGACTTCTGCCGCACGACGCGCAGTCACGCTCGCCTCTAAGCTTCCCCATCGGCCATCGCGTTGTCCCCACATCGCCGCGGCTCCAGTCCATGCATTTCTGAAACCCCTCGGAGATCTGGCGTGTTCCTCATCCTAGACGGCACCGGGCCCCAGTACGCCCAACTTTCGCGAGCCATGAAGGCAGCGATCCTCGACGGTCGCATCGGCATCGGCTCGCGCCTCGCTCCCACCCGCGAGCTGGCCCAGGAACTCGGGCTCTCGCGGACCACCGTGCTGGCTGCCTACGAGCAGTTGCGCGCGGAAGGTTTCATCGACGCCAGGGTCGGATCGGGCAGCTACGTGGCGCACCTGCAGACCACGCGCACGGCGCGTCCGCTCGAGCGCTCGATCACTCCGCCATCGCGTTATGCGCATCGCGCGCGACGGGTGCAGGACAGGACCATTGCGCAGTTGCACAGCGGCCTGCGCTACAACCTGCAGTACGGCAACCCGCTGGTGAATCCCGCGCTCAGCGAGACCTGGGGGCGCGAACTGGCACGCGCCGCGGCCTATACGCCCACCAGCGACATCCGTGCGCAGGGTTCGCCGGCCCTGCGCGAACAGGTGTGCGCCTACCTGGCACGGCACCGGGGCGTGCGGGCGCTGCCGGAGAACGTGCTGATCGTCAGCGGCGCCCAGCAGGCCTTCTCGCTCGCCGCCCGGGTGTTGTTGAACGAGGGCGATCCGGTGGCGCTGGAAGACCCCCATTATTTCGGCGCCTACCAGGCACTTGGAGCGCATGGCGCCCGCATCTGTTCCGTGCCGGTCGACCACGAAGGCCTGGTCTGCGAGGCGTTGCCCGTGCCGGCGCCGGCGCTGGTCTGCGTCACGCCCTCGCACCAGTTTCCCAGTGGCGCCGTGATGTCGCTGCGGCGACGACTGGAACTGCTGCACTACGCCGACACGCACAACAGCTGGATCCTGGAAGACGACTACGACGGCGAGTTCCGCTACGACAGCCGCCCGCTGGCTGCGCTGCGGTCGCTGGACCAGGGCGACCGGGTGATCCACGTCGGCAGCTTTTCCAAGACGCTGTTCGGCAGCCTGCGCCTTGCCTACATGGTGCTGCCCGTCGCCTTGCGGGACGATTTCATCAACGCGAAATATCTCAGCGACTTTTCCTGCCCCGGGATCGAGCAGGCGGCGCTGGCGCATTTCATGGAAAGCGGTGGTTTCGAACGGCACCTGCGGCAGGCGCGCAAGGAGCTGAAGGGGCGCCGCGAAGAACTCATCCGCGGCTTGCACCGGCACGCCGGCGACCGGGTGGACATCGTCGACTCCCCGGCCGGCATGCACGTGGTGGTGTGGCTTCGCGGCTACGACGAAGCGCAGGCACAGGAACTGATCGAACTGGCCCATTCGCAGGGCCTGGGCCTGTATCCGATGGCGCCGCACTACGCGTCCGCCCAGGCCCGCCAGGGGCTGCTGCTGGGCTATTGCGGCCTGTCCGCGCAGGAATTGCATGACGCGATGCAACTGTTCGGCCATTGCCTGGACGAGATGGAGGAGCGGATGGCGCTGCGACCGGCGCGACGCCGCTGCCAGGGCGGCTGATCGATCCTGCCCCGTCCTGCCGGCGACGAGGCGCGCGCCCGCGATCAAGCCGGTGCGGCGCATGCAGTAAGCTTTCCGCTCCGCTGCCGACGCTGTCCCATCCATGCACCCACGCACCACGATCACCCCGCAACTGCGCGACTGGATTCTCACCACGACGCGGGACGGCCACAGCGTGACTGAAGTGTTGCGGCTGATGAAGGACAACGGTTACGACCCGCGCCAGAGCCGCAGCATCGTCGCCGAGGTGTTGAAGCTGCCCTTGGCGGCGCTGAATGCGGCGGCACCGGGCGCGTCGCCTCGCGGCTTGCGCACGAGACATCCCGAAGCGCCTGAAGTCGATGTCGACGGGCATCTCGTCGGCATTTCGCTCAGTGTGGAGAACCCCGCGCTGCGCGTGCTGGAAAACCTGCTCGCCGCGGAAGAATGCGAGGAGCTGATCGCGCTGGCGCAACCCCGGCTCAAGCGCGCGCTGACGGTGGCCAGCGACGGCAGCAACCAGGTCGACCAGCGACGCACCAGCGAGGGGATGTTCTTCACCTTGAACGAGCTGCCGCTGGTGGGCCGGATCGAGCAACGCCTGGCCACCCTGCTGGGCATGCCGGTCAGTCACGGCGAAGGACTGCAGATCCTGCACTACCTGCCCGGCCAGGAGTACGAACCGCACTTCGACTGGTTCGACCCGCAGCAGCCCGGTTACGACACCATCACCGCGGTGGGCGGCCAGCGCGTGGCCAGCGTGGTGATGTACCTGAACACGCCGGCACAGGGCGGCGGCACCGCCTTCCCGGAACTGGGCCTCACCGTCACCGCACGGCGTGGTGCCGCGGTGTACTTCGCCTACGAGGGCGGCGACCAGCAATCCCTGCATGCCGGCCTGCCGGTGCAGCGAGGGGAAAAGTGGATCGCCACCAAATGGCTGCGCGAACGTCCCTACGGACATTCGCACACGGCCTGAACAGCCGGTCCGGCGGCCGGCTCGCGTTGCTGCGGCGCAGCAGCGATTGGCGTATCCTTGCAGACCTTCTTTCCTCAATCTTCGCCAAGGACTGTCCATGGGTCTGCATCTCGTACCCGCCGGCCGCAACGTGCCGGACGAAATCAACGTCATCATCGAAATCCCCAAGGATGCCGAGCCGGTCAAGTACGAAGTGGACAAGGATAGCGGCGCGATCTTCGTCGACCGCATCCTCTCCACGCCGATGCGTTACCCGTGCAACTACGGCTACGTGCCGGGCACCCTGGGTGGTGACGGCGACCCGCTGGATGCGCTGGTGATCCTGCCGCTGCCGCTGACCGTGGGTTCGGTGATCCGCTGCCACCCGGTCGGCATGCTGCAGATGTCCGACGAGGCGGGCAGCGACGAGAAGCTGGTGGTGATCCCGTCGCCCAAGGTGTTCCCGGGCTACGCGCACATCAACGACATGAAGGGCGTCTCGCCGCACTGGCTGGAGCGC
>ERZ778017.2744-NODE-2744-length-13614-cov-5.093296_pt1 | contig 13614 bp, 4 predicted proteins | sample MGYA00375747_ERZ778017 | MGnify/ENA primary metagenome ERZ778017 (study PRJEB29350, sample SAMN05509838) | bioreactor metagenome | biome: bioreactor; material: wastewater | place: South Africa: University of Cape Town | collected 2014-03-17 ... | reverse complement strand
TTCTCGAGCTATGAATTGAAGGATTTGAGATAGTGCTTGTATGAAACTGTTCTTCAATTGTGTCGTTATAAGCATTGTCGTCATCATAGTCCCCAAAATCGTTTTTAATAGGACTTTCCTCACGATCCTCGTAGTCAAATGGTTGGCTGTAATTGACGTCTTCTTCGCCATAATCACTTTCATCAAAGTCCAACCCATTGTTTTCAAAATCGTATTCGTCGAGATCTTCGTGATCGTACCCTAAATCTTGAGGATTGAATGTATTTGTAGGCTCCCGTTTGACAGCCGTTTTGTAATATTTGACCGAGGTATTTCTACCTCCTTTACGATCCTTGATAAATGAAAACTGTGACGATGTATCAGAAAGGTCTTCGTCCGAGGAACCATCTGGACTATCATCTGCAAGTGGGGATCTAAAGCTCACTTGTCGAGACACAACTTTGAATTCCGAGTTGACAATTGATGCTGAATCCTCCAAATCAGTTGCAGACTTCACAGGCATGTCATTGAACATGATTGCCGGTTCCAATTGTGGTCGTTTGTCGTGGGCAGATACTACTGACACTGACGAGCTATGCGAGGTTTCCTGAAGCGGAGCAGAATGAGACGTAGCAGAATGAGAAGACTTGATCAGAGAAGTGGGACGTGACTTTAATTTGTCAAGCTTCTTTGGCTTGGTACTTTGACCATCAATATTTGCATTAAAACTGTCTCGTTTTCCCTTCAATATTCGTTTTGGTTTAGGCTCAGCAGGACTGGATATTTTGGAGGATAAATTGGAGGAAGAAAATAAGTTCTTGATAGGAGTAAGAAGCTTCTTGGGACTATTCTTCGCAGAGGTGCTAGATATCGCTTTTGGCGTGGTGAAGTGTGACGACTGCCCAAGGTTGGGCGAAGCCACTGGAGTGGAATAATCCACTAATTTGGGAACCGGCTCAAAATCGCAGTCATCGGAGGCAGAGGACCCGTTTTTTCGATGCGATTTGATAAACGATCTCATATGATCGAATATTTGGAACTACAACTCGTGACGATGTCGGTAAGGTGGTGGCTAAACGCGGTGGTTAATTTGCAATTATTACTATATATAGTTTTCTGCACAAAAATTCCGATCTCATGTAATTCTCGATCCAAACTAAATATCTGTTTACGAAACGACGCATTGTACAAATCCGCGATTCCGTCAGGACCACGGTCACATTGGTGTACGATATGGAAGTGGACTGGGGACAATTAGGAGAAATTGGCCAAATTACGTGGGCTTGAGTATGCGAACCCCTACATCAATATACGACGTTTATACATATTTTGTGCATTTAGTAGTACAATGATTCAATCAAGTTTTAAACTGACCGTTTTTCCTTAATAGTGGACTATGTCCAAAGTAAGCGTGACCCCCATATTTACAATTATTTGTTCAAAGTTCTTCTTTGTTTAACAGAATCTGCCAACACTGCCAATACCTTTTCGGTATCTTCCCAGTTGATACATGCATCGGTGATGGAAACCCCGTATTTCAAAGCATCTTTACCACCTTGGTCGAGAGGTGGAACGTCTTGTCTACCTTCACCAATGTTGGATTCAATCATTAAACCACAGATGGCGGTTTCACCCTTGGCAATTTGTTCAGCAACAACAGCAGCAACCTTTGGTTGGTTTCTGTGATCTTTGTTGGAGTTACCGTGGGAACAGTCAACCATAATTCTTGGAGATGGGTTTTGTTCGTCAATGACCTTTTGTTTGGCCAAATCAGCTTTACATTTTTGAATTGATTCGGCATCATAGTTGGTGCCTTGCTTACCACCTCTCAAGATAACGAAACAGTCTTGGTTACCATCAGTTCCAACAATGGCCACAACACCTGGTTTGGTGACAGAAAGGAAGTGGTGTGGATGAGATGCTGCTCTTAATGCGTCAATAGCAACACCCAAGGTACCATCAGTACCATTTTTGAACCCAACTGGGAAAGACAATCCTGAAGCCAATTCTCTGTGTAATTGGGATTCTGTGGTTCTGGCACCAATGGCACCAAGGGAGAATAAGTCTGATAAGAATTGTGGTGAAATAGTATCTAACATTTCCCCAGCAATTGGCAATTTAGATGTCAAGTTAACGAATAATTCTCTGGAGATTCTCAACCCTTTGTTGATTTGGAAAGAACCATCGATTTCTGGATCGTTGATCAACCCCTTCCATCCAACAGTAGTTCTTGGCTTTTCAAGGTAAGCTCTCATAACAATGTGTAATTCTCCTTTATGTAATTCGGCTTGCTTTTGTAATCTATTAGCGTAATCGAGAGCCGCTTTTGGATCGTGGATAGAACATGGACCGATGACAATGATTAAACGGTCATCTTTACCATGTAAAATGTTAACAGCATCGTCTCTACCTTTCAAAATGATTTCTTTGGAAGCATCAGTAAGAGGGTATTCATGTTGTAACAAGTCAGGTGGAGTCAACGGATCGTAACCACGAACTACATGTTAGTATAATGAACAACTAAAAAAACAGCATAGAAATCGACAAAGTGAGATTGGATTTGCGATGACTAAATGGCGATTTGGACTGTCAAAACTTGGGAAATGAAGAATTATCAAAATGGCAAAATGAAAAATCAAACCACCACAGAAATGACTCCGCGAAAACAACTAGGCTGGGAACTTAAGCGCAAGGTAAACGATAAAACGCAAAATAAAAAGCAGCTCGAATGAGAAATACTTTCACGATTCCTCTCGCTTATCATTCCCTGGTTTTCACCTAGTCATGTTTGGCAGCCAACCTGAAACTCGGGAGCTGACACAGCGAAACTGAGTCAAAAAACACCATAAAATCCATACAATTTCTCTCCTCACTAGGTATCTAACCGTGCAACTGAAACCACGATGTCGTTGCACTGACTGTAACCTTGTCTATCTCTTGCGATGACTGTTACATGGCAGTTCACGATGGTAGAAATACATACTTCTCCAGTCCTCCATACGGGATCTGTCACCCACATTCTCATTAGTGATAAACATTATGATATATATAAACTCAACACAGTTCTACAGTGGTTGAATTTTACAAATGCTTTGTTGCAATATATATATAAAATTTTTTAAAGTGTTAGTCATAGAATGTAAGTGAAAAATCCTGAAAATTTTTTATCACCACAATAGGAATTGTTCGCCACTACGGTGTTGCCGTTCGATAACAACATCTGTATCTATTCTACATTGTGAGCAATTATTCGTGATAATGTTCTTACAATCACTTTGTTGAGTTTCGTCCTATGAGCTTATCGGTATTACTACTATTCCTTCATCCATGCATGTACATATAATTGTTCCGACTGTCACAATTTCGGAATGTACATAATAACGGAGGGTTGATAACTGTATATGGTGTTGCAACGGCCCGTTAGCTACCAGTGCTGGCTGTAATGGAAACATTAAACAATACAAGAAAAAGTGAATTGAGTCTGAAAGAGCGACATGTACAAGATCGTAAAACAAACGTGGTTACTGCAAGTGCTTTGGTTGCAGAAGAATTTGTAGGCCGATTACGTACTGCGGAAGTACGCAGTGGCTAGGATATGACAACATACAACCGGGACTTCAATTTTGGGTGGGTGTTATATATGGCCCTCCGAGATGATACCTATACCACGACAATGTGATTCTCAGTGTTTACTGCGCGATTGACAATGGGCTGTTTTCATAGCCACTACAAATATACTTTATAGTTACTTTGGCTGTGCATATGCGGCGTACATTGTGCAACACAAGCGATAGTCGTAGAATTAAAGTGGACCTTCTTTGGCAAATTTCCAACTATTAAAAGGTAGAGCTCTCATTAGTTATGTACCTGAGATGAGTTTGACATGTAAATCTTAGATGGCAGGTTCAATTCGTTTCGCAAAGATTTTTAGTTTTTGTGTAACTGGAATGGTGCAACGTAACATTACCTAACAAAACTGCAACATCTAAAGGTAGATATTTTTAGATTCTATATAGATATTGAACAATTTTACTGTTCACAAACTACTCGTGGGACTTATACAATCTAAACCACACCGAAACTTCTGTCAACTCCCGAGATCATAGTTTTAGTTACGTTGGAAGATGTAGATGTACGCATTGGTGACGATATCTTGCAAGTTGTCATCACAAACCACGACTTTTTCGTCGTTGAAAAGTACCCACTTTTCTTGCCCTTCGACCACTTTCCGGAGGAAAACAACGTAGTGACCAGTGTGAGGAGATGTTCCCTTATGACAAATTACTCCTGATAATTTATACTTAGAGCTGGTTGGGGCTGCAGTCAATTTTTCAATTAATTCTGCAGTATTATCGGTAGGGGTAGGTTCGATTTCACCATCATCATCTGCATTGTTGAACAACCATTCAATTGCTTGGTTGGGATCATTATTGTGCAAATGTAATGCTTTATTAGCCAATTTTGTAGAAAATCCCATGCTGACAAAATTGTCAATCATCTCTTGCGACGGTGGTTTCTTTTCAATTGTACTTGTGGTAATCGGTTCGTCAATATCGACGTCCTCCATATGATTCAATAACCAGTTCATGGCTTCATCTGCATTGCTGTTTCCTGTATTCATTAATGCTTTAATACACCTGATTTCTGGAAATCCCATACTCTTCAACTGTTCCAAAATACCTTCATTTGGTTTGAATTCGTTGGCCCTGGACTTAGATTCCTTAGGTAACTCATTTTCATCGCTAGCAAATACTGGTGCTGGAAAGCTTGCCAAATCCAATTCATAAGGAATTTCTATTGGTACATCCACCTTTACTGGTACCCAGTTTTCCAACTTGATTCGTTGGACACTAACGAACAATGACTCAGGCAATGACTTGAACCCCAATGACTTTGTAGCACTGTTATTTTCTTGATTACAATTATCACATTTGTATCCTTCAATAATATCTGCGGCACAGAGATTTTTGATACAGTCAATCAATTTAACCTCCTTATAAATTTTCTTTCCATTTTCATCAATACCGACAACTTCATCTTCAATGTTTACCATTATATTGTCTACCAATTCATCGTTGATGGATCCTGACTTACAATTCGAACAAACAACCTTGTTGGTTAAGACAAATTTCAATGCCTCATTCAATTTCAATCCCAATTTTTTGTCAATTTGATCTAACAAATACAACAAAAACTCAAATGCATCTTGTTGCTTTTGTGTTTGAAATTCTGGATGGTTTTTTCCAATGAGGTTCTTAAACACAACTGGTTTTATTCCAAGTTGATAATCATCACCTTTGATGTTTCCTGGTTTAGAATATCTTCCACTCGTTAAACCATCATATAACTTTATCAATTGTGTCAATAAATCATTCGCAGGATCCTTCACATCTAATGGAAAATTCAAATCTTCAAAGTACTTTTTGTAACTAGGCAAATTAAACAATCCTTGAACAACAGAGTTGATGTAACACGAGTTCCCTAAATTTGACATACCAGTTAATCCAGCACCGAATATTGGTGGCAACTTCTCACCATTTGCACCGTCAAGTTTAAACTCCCAATTTAAGTTTTGATCAATATTTAATTCCACCAAAGATTTTTCAGTTTTAACTGCACTGTTCAAATCAATACCAAATTTCAACAACTTCTTACCCAAGTCCAACACTTTAACCTCAACATTATCTTGATAACAGTAAGCATCGCAACTTTCTTCATTTCCCGATAACGACCCCAATTTCACAGCAATGGGGTGTCCGGTCAACTCATAATGTCCCAACGCATGGGAGTTTCCTTTGACAGACGAGCCGTACTGAGACCTTCCACAACCCAAGGCACCACAATGCAAACAGATCCAAAGGTTTTCTGTCAACTCACACTGAGAGCATTTAGACAAATCAACTTTTCCATCGATATCAAATTGTTCCACGTCAAGGGAGTGGTCGCATGGGAAAATCTCTTGTTCCCATTGTGTGATCTCTTGTTGACGATTCGATGAGTTGGTGGTCAAGATGGCATCAATCAATCGATTGAACTCAGCACTCAACTGGTCTCTGGAATAGTAACAATCTTCAGCAATATTGTACACCGAAATCGTAGTGTCGTAAAAGTCTTCGTCTTTGATGTCTTTAATTTCCAACTTTTGGATCTTTTGCGACGGTTCTCCTAATGGATTGAGCAACTTGTCCGTTTCGGATTTTGGCTTCAACGTTTTCTTAATGTTCAAATACAAGTAATTGCCCGTACGATGAAAGTTCTCGAATGTGAAGTTGTGGGTTGCTGTTCTGCTGAATCCTTGATACGTTTTCAAATCGATGTCCAACCCATTTTCACAGTTCGCAGGTGTGTCAAATGTGAACATACACTCATCTTTGTAGATACGACTATTGGCAGCAAGTTCCCGAGGAATGTCTTGAGGAAGTTGCAACAATTCTTCACCCATTAAGTTATGATTTATAATCTATTAAGTATGACGATGGCAAAAAACGGTTTATAGGATATTAAATCGACTGCGAAATTCTATTCTCCACCTTAAAAACACACTGTGTAGAAAACACAATTATGTTTGACAAATTGCGCCAAAGATTGCATGAACCTTCTTCTGACCAACACCCGATTCAATTGACCGAAACCCCGGGGTTCAAATCGGTGGTTTACTTTTCCAACTGGTCTGTGTACCAAAGAAAGCATTTTGCAATCGATATTCCAGTTCGTGATGTAACCCACATTATGTACGCATTTATTTCTATAGACGTTGCCACAGGAAGACTAAAGTTTACCGATGAGTGGTGTGACTTGCAGTTGCCAATGGTGTCTCCGAAGAGCCCGGATAAAAAGGTGTTGGGGAGTCACCAGCAGTTGTTCCAAATGAAGCAATTAAATCCCAATTTGAAAGTGGTCATGTCAGTTGGCGGATGGGGAACTGACCATATGTTTCAGGCTATTTCGCAAGACCGCAGCAAATTGCACAACTTTGTTGACAGTTGTGGTGAATTTGTTACTGAGTACGGGTTTGATGGTATAGACATAGACTGGGAGTACCCCAGAAATCACGAAGAGAACAACTCATTGATTGAGTTGCTTAAAGGAGTTCGTGAAAAATTGAACACGATTGCCCCAGACTTATCATTGTCTATTGCTGCACCAGGGGGCGACGACAACATAGCAGTATTGGATCTCAAGTCCCTTGACAAATACTTGTCATTTTGGAACTTGATGTGCTACGATTTTGCCGGCAATGGCTGGTCTACCAAAACTGGATTTCATTCGAACCTCTTTGGCAACAATGGGGATAACAATTTAAGTGTGGAATCTGTTGTTTCGAAATATGTACAAGGGGGAATTAACTCGAGAAAATTGGTAGTTGGAATGCCAGCTTACGGTCGGGCTTTCCACGGTGCCACTTTCAGCACCATTGGAAGTGCATTTACAAAAGAAAAACCACGAGGTTGTACTGTTGAGTCAGATACAATAGATTACTGTAAATTGCCCATAGGACAAGAAGATTTCGATGCTAAGAAGGTTGGTGCGTTATGCTACAGCAGTGAGCAAAAGTGCTTGATTACTTATGACAACGTTAGATCGGTGAGAATCAAAGCTAAGTATATTGAACTGAATCGATTGGGAGGAGGAATGTGGTGGGATTCTGCTGGAGACAGCAAGGACCCCAGCTTATCGTTGGTTTCGAACTTTGTTGATCAATTAGGTGGAGCTGGTGCTCTCGAACAAACGGGAAACCATTTGAGTATATATGGAAAAAGCAAGTATTTGCATGAATTGGTTAAGTAATAGAAGGGGTCAGGTTTACATGAAGAAGAAATGTAGCAGGAGAATTAAACTGTTGACTATACATATCCGATTTGACAAAAAATAGGAAAACACCTATATGTATAATATAAAATGAGTCATGATAAGTATTGGCAATGATATGAATTGAACACCGTCGTGTTCTATATACATTTTAGCCTGAATCTAGTGGTGTCACCCCGGAGCGATTTCGCTCGACATTTTACATAGAACGTGACAGAATAATGATGGATCGACAAAGTCCAGTAACTTACAAAATTGAGTCCATTTTCGCAAACACATTGAAAATTGCTGCGATCAATTCCAATTGTAGTTCACTCTTTGCGTCTTTTTCTGATTCTTTTCTGATTTCCTCGCCCAAGTTGACTCCCAAACCAAGAGGAGAAGCGTGGTTCAAGTTGAAGGGAAATTCGCTAAAGTCGTTCAACAACTCATCCGCTCTTGCGAATGCCTGATCTCGCTTATCGTAGTTCAATGACAACAACACATTCTCCAAAACGTTGGCGGCGTACGATCCGCAAACGAGAGCAATAGTTCTGAGGTATCTGAATGACGTATCAGAAGGAAATTGGTCGTTTGCAAGCAGCTCCAAGTCGACATTTCTATTTATCAACACATTCAAAAGTCTATTTTTGATGTATTCTTTGGACATTTTATCACTCACTGGGTGGGTCGCCATGTCGAACAAGAAGAAGTTTTTTCTTTCTGTTCTCAAGATCCCCTTGTCCACCAACCCCTTGGCCAATCTCTCTCTGACTTGCTTCAATTGATAGTTAATCTTCATAAGGTTCCATGTTTCCCCCGACAACAAGTCAATCCAGTTGGCAACAGATAAATGCGATTCATCGCCCTTCATAATTTTCAATGCCTCATCCAACAAAACTTCGCCCGTAGGTTCGGTGTCGATGACTTCGACCAAACGATCGCACAAATCGAACCGTCTTCTGGCCGGGTCGTTGACAAGGGTGATTTTCCCTCTGAAAGTCAACTCCAAAAGGATGCATCCTCTCAAGGCGTAACTGATGTTGTCATTCCAGAATGAAAGATATCCTTCCTTGTCTTTTAATCCAATCAACAAAACTTCCTCCATTAATGTCAATAATGGCAACTTCAACTCATGACGGTCTTTTATGTCTTTATCATCGTAGCCGATTTTGTGGTCTGAAACTGGCTCTACATCGTTGGAAACCTCGCCATTGGATGCGGTGGGAGTACTGGTTCCACTCTGCTTAGCTCCTCTCCGGCGTTGCAAACCCGACGAAGACATTGTACTTTGATAGGAAAAACGTCAATTTTAGGTTTTGTTAGTTGTTGAAAATTGAGGATCGTGAAAAATCAAAATTTACCTACAAATGAAACTGGTTCGGTGAACTAACAATACAGCACGGACGGACGTAGAACGACGTAGAATACAGTATCGTGACCGTAGTAGCACTCAATTGTAGAGGTGACTTGGACGAAGTCTCAGTGGATATGGCTTATGTTTGGAACCAATCACTACAGGGTCTTCGCTTACTATACGAAGTACCGTCACCAGTGGGAGAAGAAAGATGTGTGTGGAGACAGAAAAAGTAGCGGAATATGGTGCTGGATCCACAAGTGTCCGAGTAGAGACGTTTAAGTACCGTGCGTTGTTTTGGAGCGCGAGGCAGTGTACCATTGGTAAAGGTTTGGGCTCACGTATCCAATCAACACGTTGCAGTGTTTGAAACAGGCACTGACTCGTAGAGGGCCATATATGGTGGTGGTGGTGTAGAGAGAGATTTATCGTGGCACCTTAGTAGTAAAGTAGTATCGCTAAAGATTGGTTACAGTGCTGGACTGGGAGCCAGTACGTTTGTTTCAAATTGTTTCATGGGTAATAGAGCAAGACGGTACTTTGCTAGTGTTCTGCCGGCAAAGTATCACAATATAATACGGAAGAATTACAGTGGGGGATTAAAGACAGCGCCAGGTACGGGACCAGGGTGTTTTGCTACAGCCGTTCTGTTGCTACAGACGGGATCATGAAGCCTTGGTCTGGTTCACGCGTTGTAGTAGACTCCATCGCCGCCCGTTCCGTGGTGCGAATTTCCACTAGTCGTGGTACTGTAGAGCGAGAACCGCACCATTACCGTGCACCTGTGGAACGATGCCCCAGTGTACATTGGGGCACGCAGTATTTGTATCTACAATTACATTTGCAACAACTAGGCTCTAGTCAAATAGGTATCTACATGAGCAATTCCACGCCAATATACAACAATAGTGACGATGAGGATATTTCTAACAAATATGACGATTACGTTTCCTTTCCCACGTTGCCAGACCCTCAACAGGACAACTCACAAACCCTATCCAAGATCTTGACCACAACACTAAGGAAAGTGACCCACAATGCTTCCAACCTAGTAACCGGCTACAATTCTCTGCATCCGAATCATGACCAAGTTGACGAAGTCAAATCACCCAATGATAGTCTATTGGCACTCCCAGAAGATACGATTCAAGCTCCTTCCAAGTCCGAACCAATTGCACGAGTTTCCAACCACGATGCCACCGACCTCATCCAACCTCCCACTGTAGAAAGCTCCATAAAATTGAGTCGTACCCACTCAGAAGTGTCAGATCTGGCACCGGACACAAAGGCACCTGTTTACCAACTAGATGACCCTAAAGCACTTCCATCAAATCCAACTATATCTGAGGTACCATTGACTCCATCGATATCTCGTGATGACACAACAGCTCCAAGAGTAACATCAGATTATAAGAGTTTGAGATTATCCACACTAATACCCAAAGAGTCATATTCGTCGACATCCTCGCTTATAAATATAAATGCAACCCAAATCGATACTAAACGACGGCCAAACCTTGCCAAGGACAAGTCTCTTACCACGAAAATTTCATCCATCTTCAATAATTTACCCAATGATATCGAATTGTCGGATGATTCAGGAAGTGACACTGAAACTATAAATGGAGAGTCTCCAAGTCACCCTTCCAGCCACACTTCAACCCATTCATTGGTAAACCATAAACTGAGCCAAGCTAATACAAGCTTTCCTCCATTATCATATTATGATATGTCATTGCATTCAGATTCAGTTGCTGAGAGCTCACCGATTAAGGCAGAACTATCTGGAATTAAAAGAAACCAACCTGGTACATCATCCAGTTTATCTTCCATTTATGCTCTAAAAAGCAAAGATGTGGCAATGAAGAAGAAAACATCTTCAAATTTGAGTAATTTGATTATCGATAATGCCAGATCGATTATAAACAACAACATTGTTTCATCAGCATCATCAATAATGACAAACCGTTCAAGAGAACGAGAAAAGCGCAAGAAGAAGAAACCAAAAAGACCATCAAATAACCCATTGAAAAATGGGGGGATTCCCAGGAAGTACTGGATGAATGATTCCTTTGTGTCTGACTGTTTGAACTGTTTTAAACCATTTACTGCTTTTAGACGTAAGCACCATTGCAGATTCTGTGGCCAAATCTTCTGTTCTGACTGTACGTTATTTATTAGTTACAATCAACACAAGGAAGAAAGAAGAAATGGGGGTCCAAGTAAAAAGGTTTACAACGATAAGTTAAGGGTCTGCAAGCCGTGCTATAGTGATGTTATTGTCTATTTATCAGATGACTCTACTAGCAGTGAAGATGAGGAAGAAAAGAAAGAGGAATCAAACATGGATTCCAAACTTTCAAATGACGATATCTCAATAACACAGTCTAGAGGAAGGTCTATGTCGATGTCATCCAAGATTAGTGAATATGCTTTACGTCACGCCAATTCCGCATCTACAGACAGTTACACACGTGGAGAGGCATTTGGATACCCACTTGAAGTGAAAACTAATCCGAAACAAGCACCTCAAATGGCAATACCAGCTACTAGAGCAGGTGAAGCTGTTGAAATTCCTATACCTAAAAATTCTTACAGCAATAGTGTCGTTTTAAATGATATTTACAATCCCACAAAGTATAATCATTTACAACACCATCTACAAAGTCAATATTCGCATGCTGGAACTCCAACAAATACGTCTCATGGGGGAAATGGTGGTCCTTCCAAAAGTTGGTTAAAGAATTACAACCATTTGCTACCTAGTAGTTTATCCTCTCCGGATTTGAATAGAAGTGGTAGTTTAGATAATTTGAGTCATCTCTATCCTAATCTAATCGGAAGAAAGACGTCGCAGGGTAAATTTCGCATTAAATCAGGATCAGAAAAGGATTTATTTCATCTTCAAACAGGAAATCCTTATGACTATTCTTCTGCTAGAGACAATAGATTGATTGAAAGTGAATCGAACGAATCATATTCGGACGATGAGAATTCTAACCAAGAAAGTGAGAATGAGGATGAGCAGGCTATGTCCTTGTATAAATCACTTACACTCAGTGGTTACAATACCAATTCTAAAGTCTCCTCTCGAAATTTGGGTTCTTCTAGCTCTAATGTTGTACCCACCTTGCGTGAATTTCCAAATATGCAAAGTACCGATATTCCGTTCCCAAGATATCCCGGTATAGTAACTGCCAGTGTATTTCCTAAATTCATTAACAATGCAACAACTCCAACAAACTCAAATCAGAAAAAACAGATTTCATTTTTAGAGGACCATCCTCAATCGGAATATCTTAGATCACACGAAAGGGCCAATGCTTCCTTAATTAGAATGAGATCCAGGAGAAAGAGTAAGTCAAGCAGACATGTGCTGATATTGACTCAAAATAATTACAGACTACCAAGTTTTGACAGATCAAACCAGACAAACTCTCCAACGCTCAGCCCTGGTTCCCCCGTTTTAAATCAACAGATTACAACACCCAAAGGAAACTTCTCAACTGTCAGTCGTGAAAAGGAGAATACATTAGATCCAGCTTTTGACACGCAATTGTCTCCTATTAACAACAGGAGTCAGAAAACGCTTGATACTGAAGTCTCTCAGGATCTTGCGGACATCGAAGATAACGAAGATTTTGAAGTTTCATCATACATGATTAATGATGAAGAAAACATAAAGGAAGATACAAACATGGAAGAACTTGTTCCACAAGACAAACTACATGATGATTTACTACAAATTGTATTGAAACAATGTCTAGCGGATTGTGATATTGAAGATGACATGGATGAGTGGATTTCAGTAATACAGAACTCATTAGAGAAAATTAACCATATCAAGCTTACGGATACTTTGGATATAAGGCAATATGTGAAAATTAAAAAAATATATGGTGGAAAAATCAAACAAACTCATGTTTTAGAGGGGTTGTTTTTTACCAAAAATATCGATTCGAGAAGAATGCCATCTAGTTTGAGAAATCCAAAAATTGCTTTGCTAATGTTTCCTATTGAATATCTTAAGCAAAAAGATCAATTCATTAGTTTGAGAATTATTCATTCTCAACAGAATGTGTACATTACAAATCTTGTATCACGACTCATATCAATGGAGCCGGATATAGTAGTTGTTGGTGACACAGTTTGCGGGTTGGCTATCTCGTTGTTAGAAGAAGCTGGAATCACTGTCATTTCAAATGTTAAGCCACAAATTATTGAAAGGATATCCAGGTATACCAAAGCTGATATATTCCAATCAGTCAATGATTTGTTTTTCAAGAAATGTATTTTAGGCGAGTGTTCCAACTTTGAGATACGAAAGTATTCATATGAGAATATGGTTAAGACGTTTTCGTTTTTTATAGGCACTGATATTTCTTCAGGATTTACAATTTGTTTGAGGGGAGGAAATGAAGATCTTTTGAACAGTGTTAAATATGCTGCAGAGACGTTGATGCCAGGTTACCTAAATGCCAAATTTGAAA
>ERZ778017.2742-NODE-2742-length-13638-cov-3.844143_pt1 | contig 13638 bp, 8 predicted proteins | sample MGYA00375747_ERZ778017 | MGnify/ENA primary metagenome ERZ778017 (study PRJEB29350, sample SAMN05509838) | bioreactor metagenome | biome: bioreactor; material: wastewater | place: South Africa: University of Cape Town | collected 2014-03-17 ... | reverse complement strand
GCCACCGCCCGCCGATGAAGTATTCCCCGCTCCGACCGGCCCGCTCCCAACTTTTGTGGCCAATAACGCCGCGGAGAAGTTGCCGTTGCAAATTGGCCTGGCAAAAGATGGCGGTTTGGTTTTGAAAGCCGCGGGAAAAGAATTCTCGGTTGCCACCAAAACCAGCTTGCCCGGCGGAAAGTGGTACCAAACCGCTGGGAGTACTCCGGGCCAGAAATCACAGCAGGTGAAGACAGGGCAAACCGGAAAAGCGAGTTGGAAGACCGAGCAGTATGATGTGCAGCGCGAAGTAAAAGTGCTGGGCGATCACGTTCATGTCAGCGACGTTATTACTAATCGCACCGTCGACTTGATTGGCGTCATAATCAGTCATCACTTGAGTTATCCCGCGCCGCCGGCCAGCTTGCTGGTGGCAGGCAGGCCAGCGCAAGTCGCAACGCCTTCGGTTCTGGCGATTTCCGAACATCCTTCGGTTTTCGCGCAGTGGCCGGAATTGGGTTTGGGCATGATTGCCGAAGACGACGTTTTTCGTATCCACATCAAAAGCTTCAATGACGCGGATGGCATGGGCTTGACCGATGATCAATTGGGTATTCCCGCCAACAGCTCCGTAACGCTGGAATGGAACCTTTATCCTGCGCCAAAAACAGCCAGCGATGCCGGCGACTACTGGGATTTCGTGAATGCCGTGCGCCGCAATTGGGGTAGCAATTACACCGTGCCCGGCCCATTCGGATTTTTGCCGCGCTTCAAACCCGACAAGCCCGCCGATTGGTATGGCGATTGGGTTCGCAGTCGGGGTTTGAAAATCGTTTGCGGCTCGATTGCAGTTTTTCCAGACCACAAATACGCGCACGGCACGGGAATTTTGTTCGCGCCCGACTGGGTGGAAAACGAAAAAAGCTGGATCGAGAAGATGCACGCCGCTGCACCGGAAACAAAAGTGCTGGCGTATTTTCACGCGCAAGCCAGCACCGAACCAAACGCGGAAACCAAATATGCTGACTCACATCTGCTGAACGACAAAGGCGAGCACATCGGTTATCCCTTTGAATATCGCGTTCCACTGTATTTGCCGACGCTCGAAAACAGTTACGGCAAAGAGCTATGGAAAGTCGTTAAGAACGACCTCGATGTGATGAAAGTGGACGGTTTGTATTGGGATGAGATGACCTACAGCGTTTTGAAATATGCCAAGCCCGGCCCCTGGGATGGACATACCGTCATCATTGATCCGAAAACACACGCCGTTACCGGCAAGCGCACCAGCGCTGCGTTGGTGATGCAACCGTTACAAATTGCGATTTCAAAATACTTGCGCGACCACGGCAAATATTTAATGGCAAACGGACAGCCGATGTCGCGGACTCTGCTCCAAGAAAAAATCGTGCGTTTTGTCGAATGCCAAAGCTATCAGCGATTAATCGACACGCATTTTGGTTGCCCGATCGGTTTGGGTAATCACTTTATGGAAAAAACTCAAGCCGATACCGTTCGCCATATCCGCGATATGCTGAACTACGGCGCGCTGTATTACGCCGACACCGTGTACCAGGAAAAACCACCGACATGGCCGTTCGTTTCGGTGATGTTCCCGATTACGCCGGTGCAGTTGCGCGAGGGCATGGTGCTGGGCAAAGAGCGAATTCAAACCGCGCGCTCAGGCCGTTTCGGCTGGCCCGACGGTGCGGCGGCAGATGTTTATGTGATTGATGCCGAAGGCAATCGCGTTGCCAATCCGCAGGTGAAAGAAGTGACCGAAAACGGCAAACGCTTGTACGATATTCGGATGCCAAGCGACAACTTCGCTGTTTTGGTCAAGAAATAAAATCGCTGTTAAAAAAAACCGCAACGCATTTGCAAATGCGTTGCGGTTTTTTTGCTATCACCTGAAATTTACTATAGGAAATTGCAAAGAATATACCTTGAAAATGACGACTAAACGCGAACTGATTTTTCGGACTGTGACACCGATTTTTACGGAGATGAAATACTGGCCAAAGAACATAAATTCACACCTGAGTATTTCGCAGACCTTCAAGAGGGCGGCTCCACTGGCGTTTGGAGGAAATCCATTATTAGCACAGCTGCGATTGTCATAAAAAGAATCACGAAAGTACTTTCGCACTTTGTCTATTCATCTATACACTATTGACGATGTTGTTTGCGGAATGCGGCTGGGCCGCAACCAGCTTGCTCGGCAAAGACGCGAGAAAAATAGTGACGGTTGGGATAACCCAATTTAGCAGAAATCTGTTCAATGGATAAATCCGAGAAGACTAACATGCGGCTGGCCTTCTGATAACGCAGGCCCCGCACGTATGCTGCGGGCGACTGATTCATGTGCGCCTCAAATACATTAATAAAACCACTAACGCTGAGGTTGGCAAGACGCGCCAGAACAGAGTTAGATAAATCACTCGCCAGATAGCTTTCAATATGCTGCAACACTTTGCGCAAGTTATCCGGCAAAACTCGCAGCGGCAGCGCATATTTCGCCAGGCAACTGTTTAATAGCGCTGCACTGTGATGATACAGCACACGCGCATTATCAATATCTGTAACCGTGTATGATCTGATCAATGCGGAGATCTATTCACGAAGCAATGAGTCCATCGGAATTTTAATCGGCGAGGAAGCCTCAAACGCATACTCGGGAAGTATTGAAAAAAGGATCCAAACTTGTGAAGTGGGTCGATTGTTGTGAGTTGCGTAAACCACTTGTGCTGGTGCCAGCATGATGCAATCCGGCCCCAAATCCCATCGCTCACCATCACATTCAACCCAATTTCCCTTCTCCAACAGATGCCATAAACACCAGAACGGACTCATGATTTCACCGCTGTTCCAGTCTCCAAATGAAGGTGTATAACCACATTCATGGATGCGAAATTGAGGCGTAGTTAAGCCTAACGTTTCACCTAAAGTGACACCAATACCTGTTCGCGGTGATGATATTAGCTTAAAAGACATAACTGCACTTCGATTAGACACAACTATATACTGTTTTTATGTTTGAACCTTACGTAAAAGGGGTATAATGACATTGTAACAGAAAACTTCGAAAAGGAGTCATAAATGCAAATGCATAAAACACTGCAACAGCAGCGCAAGTCAGGTTTCACCCTGATAGAACTATTGGTCGTCATTGCCATTATAGCAATTCTGGCCGCAATCCTCTTTCCTGTTTTCGCGAGAGCTCGCGAAAACGCACGACGTGCCTCATGCCAAAGCAATTTGAAGCAGATCGCACTGGGCATTACGATGTATGCGCAAGATTACGACGGAGGTTATTTGCCGGACTATGGCAGCGACGTCGCAGCGGGCTATCAACTTTGGCCGCAGTTGCTGCAGCCTTACTTGAAGAGCGCCCAAATCTTTGATTGTCCCTCGTTCGGTCATAAGAATAGTGGAGGCTATGATGCCTCTATTAGTTATGGATACAACTATTGGCTGGATCGTTACTATTATGCTGATGCAACGGAATCTGGCATAACGAACCCATCACAAACCGTTCTGTTGGCAGAAACCGGCAATAGCGCAAGTAGCGATCTTACCAATGGGTATTATTTGTCCTATCCCAGTTATTATGGTGGGAATTGTTGCACAAGCAATCCAACGTACGGTATTGGAGTTTCCACTGCTGTAGCGCGCCTGTCGGATAGACATCTTGGTGGATTGAACGTCGCCTGGGTAGATGGACACGTTAAGTGGATGCAGCGTAGTGTGTTAGAAACAGATAATGGCGCTTATGGTGCCAGCACATACTGGTGGGGCCGTTGACGTTGATTAAGTAATAAAGGGGAAAGCCGTATAAAAGTACTTTTGTATAGGCGAGAATGACCGCAAAAAATAATTTCTGTAAACCTTATGATGAAAAGTAATCCTATTGTTCCGTGGCTTGTCGCGGCAATTTTCTCCCTATTCAGTGCTGTGACGTGCACTGCGCAAACGCCCGTTCAACCCGCATCGGGAACGCCTGTCGCATTACCCAATTTGGATTTTGGCAATGGCCTCAATTCGTGGATGCTGCGTGATTCAATACAATTGGATGCTGTCTATCAGGCAGCGACAACGCCAGAAGGGAAACCAGCGTTATCGATTCACCTGGGTGCGGATGCTCCCGCGCGTCTCAAAAGCACTGCCTATATCGCGCGGAACGATTTTCCAACAACAGCCGGGTATTACCAATTACAATTCAGCATGCAGACGGATTTGCAAAGTGGCAGTGCTGGCTTTCATATTGTGGCGCAGAAAACAGACAATACCTATGCTCAAATTCTAAATGTGGGCCAGGGTGGCGCTCCACCAATAACAGGAAAAACTGCTTGGACAAATTATTTTGTCGTCTATCATCTCCCGGAAGATGCGGCGAGCACAATCGTTCAGATCGAAGCAAACGGGGCGCAAGGAACGATGTACGTTGCAGATATTTCGCTGCAACGTTTAAGTGATGAAACAGGAAAAGCGTTAATGCAACAAATTAATCCGCAAGCGATGGATGCGCACGAATATGGCGCAAAAATGGTGGCCACGCCGAGCCGCGTGGTAAATGCGATTGGCAATAAATTGATTTATCAACCACCCGGTCTGTATCATTCCATATTGGTTTTTAATAGCTGCACGTCTGCCGGAGCCGGCTCAGCGATTTTTGTGGATTATATAAAACATACTTCCACTGTAATTCCGTTGCCCGCTGGATCGGGCGGCTGGGATATTATCGAAACGGCACCAGGAAAATTATTATTTGAGTCACTGGAGCCGTTATATCTTGTCACCATCGACACCATCGGAGGGCATTACAAAATAGTTTCAAATGTGTCCGTGGAAAATAGTACGTACGCATGGAGTTTTTCCAAAGGCCAGGATGGCATGATCTATTTTGGCTCTTATCCCACTGGCCATGCTTATCGGTATAATCCGCAAACACTCCAAGTGGACGATTTAGGATACATCGGCCCTGAAGAAAATTTGTATGTGCGCTACACCGCAGTGGATTCCCATGGCTTTTTGTTGTGCGCTGTTGACTTCGCCAAACCCAACATTATTGCTTATAATCTTAAAACTGGCGAACAAACTATCGTTGCACCAGGATATGACAACACGTTGACGCAAGTGGGCGATCGGGTATATATGCAAATGGGTGATCAATTGCAGGAATTTGACGCGACTTCCATGAAATTTATTCCGGTCAACTCGCCTGCGCCACCCGCAGGATTGCGATGGAAAGTACTTTTGCACAGCAGCACACCACAGCGCATGGTGATCTTGGCTTCTGACGGCAAGTGGTATCTCTGTGAACCAGGACAAAAGCCACAAGCGGTTTGGGATTTGGGTTTAAAGGGCGGTAGCATCATCGGTGTTAATGAAGATGGCAAAGTTCTGGGCATGCGCGGGCAGGATTATTTTGTGGCCGCGCCGCTGGCCACGGATGTCACCTTTCACCCCATCGCCAAAGCCCCCGTGCCAGTTGACATTATGTATATCACCGCCGATCCCAAAGGCGGCGTGACCGGTGGCCCTACTTTTGGCCAGACCATATTTCGCTTTGATGCAGCGCGGCAATTAGAACAAAACACCAGCCAAGTAGCCGATGGCGGCGGCGAAGTTTATGATGGACTATGGCTGAATGGTAAATTCTATTACGTCGCCTATTCTGGCGGATATTTGGGGGAATGGGATCCGGAGCAGCCGTGGGATCAGATGCATAATGTTAACCCCAAAATTCTCCAGCAATATAATTCCGTAGAATATGGTTCGCTCATCCGTCCCATTGGTGGCATCGTCGTTGGCCCAGGAAAAAAAATGTATGCTGGCTGGTCAACGCAATACGGTAAAGCGGGTGGCGGTCTAACCGAATATAATCCTGCAAACGGCAAATCACGCAGTTGGACAAATGACATTTTCGCCGATGCCATGAGTATCGGCCAAATCACCGCGGATGAAAAATATGTATACGGCATCACCAGTAACGGATTTAGCGGCATCACGCCGCCACCAAAACCGCTAGTCTTCTGGGTCTTTGATCCTGTTACGGAAAAAGTACTTTTCAAACAAACCCTGACATCTACCGGTGGCGTGCTGGTGTTTCGTGTGCCGCAAACTGGCCACATCTGGCTTGTCGATAACGAAGGATGCCATCTTTTTGATTCGGTAAAAATGCAGTTTGACCAGACTCTTGCATGGCCGAAGGAAGCTGGAAGACCGGATGGCGGCTCCAGTGTAGATACACGGGGCAACAAGGCGTGGATTTTCGCGAATAACCAAGTCGTCCGTTTAGAAGATGGCGACAAGCCGCAATTAAAAGTGCTTTTTCACACCGAACAAGGAGGATATCTGGCGGCGGGGGCAGATGGAGAATTGTATTATACGCAAGGCAAACAACTGTGGAAGGTGACAGAAAAGGATGAACACTAAATAGTTTATTTCTGCCGCACGCGGCAGGCCTATTCTCCGTAAATCAAGAAAATCAATAGTCCGATATGTTTTATTTGATATACGAAAGCAGCGATTTGTCTCCCGGAAATTGCTGCGTTAAGATTTCTTTTAAAAAGCTACGGGACTCTTGGAAAACACCGTAAAAGTATAAAATTATGAAACGTGAACTGATTCTGCGCAACTGCGCCACCGATTTTTATGGCGATGAAATTCTCGCCGAAGAACACAAATTTACCAAAGAATATTTCGATTCCATCCGCGATGGCGGCTACACGGCGATTTGGATTTGCGGGCGGCTGCGCGACCTCGTCACCTTTGAGGAAGCGCCGTATTGGGATAAAAATAATGGAGCGCGCATTGAAGCGTTAAACCGCATTATTGCACGTGGCCGAGAATCCGGTGTGAAGATTTATCTTTATATCAACGAACCACAAGGATTTTTTGATGGCGAGCCGATGTTTGAAAAACATCCCGATTTGAAAGGTGCCTATCAACCCGCCTTTCTCGACACGCCAATCGCTGACATCGAGCCGCCTCACGCTTTCTGCACGCAAAGTACTTTCACCGAGGAATACCTGACGGGCGGCTTCGCGCGGCTTTTTGCGCTCTGTCCGGACTTGGCCGGCGTGATTGCGATCACCGCGACGGAAATTCACAGCCATTGTTTTTCGCACGGCCAGCAGATGAGTTGCCCGCGCTGCAAAAATTCCAACGCGATTGATACGGTGATTGATGTCATCACCAAAATCCGTAACGGCGTTCGTCAGTCGAGCGATACGGCGAAAGTAGTCGCTTGGAATTGGAGTTGGGCCAGCTATGAAGCGCCGCCGCAACCCACGATTATCAGCGGCTTGCCGCAGGATGTGATTATTCAATGCGACATGCAGCGCGGCGGCAGCAAGTCGGTGGATGGCATTGACTTGATTGTGGATGAATACTCTTTCAGCTATCTTGGCCCGTCGCCGCTTTTTATCGACTGCGCGAAAGTGTGCCAGGCAACAGGCTACGAATTGTGGGCGAAATTGATGGTTAATACCACACACGAATTTTTATCCACGCCTTATTTGCCGCTGTATTTTCGGCTCGCCAAAAAAACCATTGCGATTCGAGATTACAACTCGCGCGGCTGGTTCGCCTGCTGGAATTACGGTGGCCATGCCGATACGCCGATGGCACAATTGGGCAGCAGAATTTTTACGGACGATAGTTTCAGCGAAGAGAAGATCGACGGCGAAGTGCATCAACTCGCGCAGAAAATGTATGGCGCGGACAAAGCCGATGCTGCGTTTGACGCGTGGAAAAAATTCGATGCCGCGTTTGAATATTTTCCCTTCGATGGGACGCTGATTTATTACGGCCCGCACATGTACGGCACGGGACTCGAATGGATTTTCGCCGAAGAAGTTACGCCGATGCCCTGGTATTGGATGAAAGGCACCGGGCGCGCATCCAACGATCTTTTTTCATGGTGTGGGGCTTTCACGCCGGAACAGGTGGTGCAACTGTTGACCAAACTCACCGAGGGCTGGAAGCCAGGCGTGCAAATTTTAGCCGACGCTTTTGGAATCGAGAACCCGTTCGATGCGATTCCCAACTTCGATGCGTTGGTGGGAACGCCGGGTTTCGAGGACTTCAATATCGCGCGCACGATTTATTTTCACTACGTGTCCAGCATCGATTTCGTGAAATTCCGCCTCGCTTCGCTGGTATTCTTCAAAGACGAAGAACGCGACGCGCAAAAAGCAATCATCACGTCATTGCTCGAAAACGAAAAGCCACGCGTGCGCGCCATGATGCAAATCATCGCCGCTTACCCCCGCATTCCCGAGCAGGAAGAGGCGCAGCAGATGCTTTATACTGTGGAAGATTTGAAACAGAAACTCATCAACATAGACAACTTTACATTTGAAAGCGGGCAAGTTATTTAAGGTAACCGAACAATATGAACTCTCAAAAAACAAAACGCGAACTGATTCTCCGCAACTGCGATACCGATTTTTACGGCGATGAAATTCTCGCCGAACATGATAAATTTGACGATGCCTATTTCAAAACCGTAACCGATGGTGACTACGCCGCCATCTGGATTTGCGGGAGATTACGCGATCTCGTCACCTTCGAAGAAGCGCCTCATTGGGACAACAATAACGCCGCGCGTATTGAGGCTTTAAACGACATCATCAAGCGCGGCAAAAAACATGACGTTGGGATTTATCTCTATATCAACGAGCCGCGCGGCTTTTTCAAGGACGATCCCATCTATGAAAAGTATCCTGATTTGAAGGGCTCGCCCAGCCAGCTCGCCAAAGAGCCTGGCCTCGAAGGCGTGGAACCGGACTATGCGTTTTGCACCAAAAGTACTTTTACCGAGCGCTATTTAACAGGCGGCTTCGCGCGGCTTTTCGCGATGTGCCCAGATCTTGCTGGCGTCATTATGATCACCACATCAGAGATTACCAGTCATTGTTTTTCACATGTGGATGAGCTGAATTTGCTGAACGAGGAATCCAAAAGGAGAACCGTTTCGTGCCCGCGCTGCGAAAACACCAATGGCGCGGACACCATCGTAGATGTCATCAAAAAAATTCACGCGGGAATTCGTCAATCCAGCAAAACAGCGAAGATCGTTGCTTGGAACTGGAGCTGGGGAATGCACGAAGCGTCGCCGCAAGAGCAGATGATTACCGCATTGCCACGCGACGTCATCATCCAATGCGACATGCAGCGCGGCGGCAGCAAGACGACTGACGGCGTGGATATGATTGTCGATGAATATAGCTTCAGCTATCTGGGGCCGTCGCCGTTATTCATCGGAACTGCCGAGGTATGCAAAAAAACCGGCCATGAATTGTGGGCGAAAATGATGGTCAACGTCACCCACGAATTTTTGGTCGTTCCGTATTTGCCGCTGTATTTCCGGCTGGCTAAAAAGACTATTGCAATTCGTGATTATAATTCTATGGGTTGGATGGGCTGCTGGAATTATGGCGGAATCACCACGACGCCGATGGCGAAGTTAGGCAGCAAGATTTTTACAGATGATAGCTTTAGTGAAGATAAAATTGAAAGCGAAGTGCAAGATTTAGCGCAGCAAATGTATGGCACGGAGAACGCCGATGCGGCATTTCGTGCCTGGAAAGAATTCGACACAGCGTTTGAATTTTTCCCGTTTGACATGGCGCTGATCTATTACGGGCCGCACATGCACGGCACTGGATTGGAATGGATTTTCGCAGAAGAGGAAACGCCAATGCCGTGGTATTGGATGAAAAATACTGGACGCTCCACTAACAATCTTTCGACGTGGTGCACATTCTTTACGCCGCAACAGGTGGTTTATTTTCTCTCTAAATTAACCAATCGCTGGAAGGTTGGTGTAGAAATTTTGGCCGAGGCGTTGGGAGTTAAAAACGCGTTCGATGCTATTCCCAATTTTGATGCGTTGGTTGGCACACCAGGTTTTGAAGATTTCAATATTGCGCGCACCATCTATTTGCATTACATGTCCAGCATTGCTTTCGTTGAATTTCGCTTGGCTTCGCTGGCCTATTTTAACAATGAAGATCGCGACGCGCAACAAGAAAAGATTGCTGCGATTCTTGAAAACGAAAAGCCGCGAATTCGCGCCATGGAACAAATCATTGCTGTTTATCCCAAAATCCCAGCGCAGGAAGAAGCGCAACAAATGCTTTATACCGTTGATGACTTGAAACAGAAACTTCTGAATATCGACAACTTCAATTTTGAAAGTGGGCAGGTAATCTAAAGTTGAACTCAAGCTGTCTATAACAGATAGAGAAGTACTTTAGGACTTACGCTCAGGGTTCTCATTTGCGTAAGTCCTATATTTTTCTGAATACCCTTATGAAAAAGAGCTTATAATCGCAACATCTGCTTATACCTTTTTGCAATAACATGCCTCTTCAGTTTGAGCGTCGGCGTCATTTCGTCATTTTCGACGGTGAAAGGGTATTCGAGTAAAACGATCTGTTTGATTTTTTCAAAATCTGCCAATGCACCGCTGCGGCAATCGAGCTCTTCTTTATATAACTTTTGCACCTCGAGCAGATGGATGAGCTGCCCATCGTTTTCGTATGTGAGGTTGTTTTCTTTTGCCCAATCGTGCAGCGTTTCAAAATCGGGTACTATCAGCGCGCCAACGCCCTTCATATTGTCGCCCAGCAAAATGATTTGGGAAATATAAGAGGATTGCGAAAATTCAAATTCAATAGGCGCAGGCGCCACGTTCTTGCCGTTCGCAAGAACCAGAATATCCTTCTTGCGTCCGGTGATTTTGAGAAAGCCATTATCTACTTTGCCCAGATCACCGGTATGGAACCAGCCCTCCTTATCAAGCGCTTTGTAGGATTCTTTGGCGTTATTCCAATAGCCGGTAAAAATGGAATTGCCGCGCGCGAGAATTTCCCCATCATCGGCGATTTTCACTTCCACACTATCCAGCACCGGACCGACACTGCCGATTTGACTTCGCTGTGGAAGGTTGACAGAGATCAAGGGTGATGTTTCCGTGAGGCCATAACCTTCCAAAAGTGGAATGCCAATCCCCCAAAAAAGTGCGGCGGTGTCAGGGGGAAGTGGCGCGCCGCCAGCCACGAAAAATTTGACGCGGCCACCGAAGTTCTGGCGAATCTTTTGATAGACCGCGCGATCAAAAATCAGATGTCTCGCTTTGTCGGCAAGGCCAATTTTTTCTGCATCAGCGCGTCCGCCTTTAGCTGCGCCAGTTTTGATGGCGAGCGCCAATGCCTCCATAAATTTTTCCCGCTTGTCTTCCGGCAGACTCTTTACCTTGCCAAACAATTTACTTGTCACCATGTCATAAAAACGCGGCACTGCCAACATGACGGTTGGCTTGGCTTCGCGTAGATTTTTATCGACAGTGAATAAATTTTCGCAGTAGGCAATAGCAGCGCCCAGACGAATGGGCAGAAAGAATCCCATACTGCGTTCATAGATATGTGCCAACGGCAAAAAGGAAAGAAACACTTCTTCGTGATCCCAAAGCGCTAAACGCGAGGCCGCTTCCACATTGGTAATCAGATTGCGATGCGTGAGTTGCACGCCTTTGGGACGACCAGTGGTTCCCGATGTATAAATCAGCGTTGCCACGTCATCAGCAACAGCGGCTGGCCAGGTGCTTTCATAGAGGCCGGTATTTTCTTCCAGGTAGGCTTCTCCGCTGATCTCCAGGTCGGTCACTGAAAGTACTTTTTCGTCAGCAACAGATTTGTCAAACGCGACGATAACCTCTAAACGCTCATTACTCTCTTGCACCTGTTTGGCTTTCTCGCACTGCTCCGCATCCGACACAAAGATCAAACGCGGAGAACTGTCCTCGATAATATATTTCACCTGTTCCACCGGTAAAGTGGAAAACAGCGACACCGTGATCGCGCCAATCATCTGACAGGCCAAGTCACATATCGCCCATTCCGGGCAATTTTCTGCCAGTAACGCCACTCGATCACCACGCCGAATCCCCAAAAACATTAGCCCACCGGCAAGATCTCGCACACGCTTTTCTATTTCTGCATAAGTGGCGTATTGATAATTTTCCGCGCCCGGCGCAATCGTTCCAAAGCAAGGACGCGCGGCATGTGAAGCGAAAGAACGCTTGATCATTTCTGGTAAAGTGGCAGGCGATTTATTGGGGTCAAACATGGTGAGAGAAATTTTATCAACTTATGCTGGGGGTGGCATAAAAGTACTTCGTAGCCGCAGGTCTTTAGCCTGCGCTTTATACAACATTCATGTTGCACAGGCTAAAGACCTGCGACTACATGCTATTTTGTTTTTCGGCTTCCGCTTTGAGGCAATCCAACATGTTATCGCAATTGCCTTGCATCAATTTCAAAATAATCTTTTGAATCAAAGCGCCCAGCAACGGGATTTCGATAGCGTAAGAAAGTTCCAGATGCGCTTTTGTCTCTTGCTCTCCAGCACTTTCAAAATGCCATTTGCCGCTGTATTCGGAGAAGTCGCCTTCGATTTGCGTGAAGGTGCAAAGGTGCTTTTCGCTGTCCCAAATATCTTCTTCCGTCCACCGCACTTTGCGATTCATCTGTTTGATGAGCGCCACCCAACGTGTTTTGGTTTGGCGTTGCGTGGGAGAGATTGTTTCATCTTCCAACACTTCCACTGATTCCAAATCCGACATATATTCCGGCATCTTTTCCACTTGCTGCGCCAATTGCCACAATGTTTCCAGCGGCGCTTGCACGATTACAGTTGATTCTACTTTGGCCATTTGTGTTCCTATTTGATAAGTACTTTTTGGACGTGAGGATAAAGGATGCTTTTACCCACTATTGTCATAAGCGGATTAACATCAACCCACGATACACAAATACAGCTCTCAAAACTAATCACCGCAAAGCCGCCCAATCATCTTCCGCCACCGGTTCCAAGGGATCCGTATATTTCAAAACTGTGCCGCGCAAGGGATAGCGTTCTTTGGACAGATTTTTAGCCGCACGAGCCAACACAATTACTTCAATAGATTCGCCCGCTTGAAAGGGCAAATGTTGAAGTGTGATGCTTCCATCCTTTTCAATAATTGTTTCAACGCGATAGGCTTGCATGATTAACTCCTCTACGTAAAAGTATGACAGATCGTGATTGAAGCGAATAAGCAAGCGAATGTACTTTTACTCTTCATCCCAACTCTCATCTGCCACCAGTAACGCCGTTTGCGCTACCGATTCTTCAAAAGCCTGCAATGACGTTTGCACTTGTTCATCGCTGATAATTAGCGGCGGTTCGAGGCGAATAACAGTAGGATTATTTAAAGTGTAAGCCGCTAAAACATCACGTTGCGCCAAGCCCGCAATCACCAATCCGGCAATGTCAGCATGGGTAAATTCGATGCCGATCATCAATCCCACACCGCGCACTTCGTTGATACAGCGAGGGAATTTCTCTTGTAATCCACGCAGACCATCTCTAATTTTGTCACCTTGCTGCTGTGCACGTTCCACCAGATTCTCTTCGATGATCACATCAATTGCCGCCAATCCAGCGGCGCAGGCCAGGGGATTTCCACCGAACGTGGAAGAGTGAATCAATGGATTTTCTTGCCACACTTCCCACACATCCGCCGTACCCATCACCGCGCCAATGGGTACAACGCCGCCGCTGAGCGCTTTTGCCAACGTCATCAAATCAGGAGCCACGCCAGCA
>ERZ778017.2740-NODE-2740-length-13640-cov-5.225911_pt1 | contig 13640 bp, 11 predicted proteins | sample MGYA00375747_ERZ778017 | MGnify/ENA primary metagenome ERZ778017 (study PRJEB29350, sample SAMN05509838) | bioreactor metagenome | biome: bioreactor; material: wastewater | place: South Africa: University of Cape Town | collected 2014-03-17 ... | reverse complement strand
TTTAGTACCTTGATTTTTATAGTGATTATCTGATAATGTTGTAGTACGTATTACTTCCCCTATGTTTGCCATAAATTTTAGTAAAGTCCTTAATGCTGCCTTACTATCCCAATAAGATCCATGATGTGGGTTGTAAGTACCTGTAGGCATCTTGTGTAGTTGCATGTATAAATAGCACACTACACAATGACGCATGGTTCCACCAATGTAATCGATAGAGCCATCTTTTATTTTCTGATCTACTATTTTTATCTCTGCATGTTCGGACTCGGTTCCTACAATATGTTCTAATGTATAATCTGCAAATTGCTCATTTTTTTCTAATGTAAGCTTTCTCATATGCCTTCTTACTCTGGATGGAGCATTTTTCTTCTCAATTATTTGTAAGTCTTTTAATTTTCCGCTTTCTGGTAACAAACGTGCTAATTCTTTTTGTTTTTTATTGCTAGCTACATAGATTTTCATATTAAGATTATCAATTGCAGCTTGAACTTCTACCATGCCAGGATTTTGTGCTAATAAAGTAGTGGCTAAATGTCGGACCAGTTTGCGCTCTGCACTCATGGCTGGATTTGGTACAACGATTACCTCATTTTTACCAATATACACGGTAGCAGTATGAGCTTTTTTATGTGGTTTGAAATTATTTCCAAAACGATCCTGTATTATAGACCTAATAAACTTTATACTATTCCCTTCTTCTATAAATTTAGTTTTTGAGTTAAAGGTGCTATAATTATTACGTATTATAGGTTGTTGAGTAGGAACTGGCGTTGTGTACTTCAATGCAGTTGCTGCTTGTTGTATAATTTTTTTATTTCTTATTCTTAGCATGATACTATATATTTTAATAAGTTGATGATTAAAATATTGTCCAACTTTAAAATCGGTTGTAAAGGGTATACTTTAAAGCTTCTATATAAATTTCTTCTTTCTAAACTTGATCCAGTTAAATACTATAAGTTGATATCTTATAGTATTCCGATTCTCCGTTATGTTATTGTAGTGGTTTGTGCCGAGTGGGGGTTGATGACAAATTATTGCATAATCTATCTAGCATAATACTAGTAGTAGGAAAGGAATTATAGGCTAGCTCCAACTGAAACATCCAGCTATAACAGGAGAAAGTTCTAAGTGAATTCCGTAAAACTGACGTAATGCTAAATGTATTCGATTGGGATCTGTTTATATCATCTTGGATAATGTCCTCTTGTTGTGCAATAGATCTGTGTGAAGCTTTTACTTGTTTTAATTTTAATTTCGCTGACATGCGTGGAGAAAAGTGTTAGAATAATTATTTGTATCTTATATATAAGATACAAATAATTATTCTATATATAGGCTGACCTAATATGCAAAAGTTGAGCGTTTTTTTACTTGCAAGCCTAATATTTCGCTTGGACATGCAGAAGTAAAATTCATTGGAATAGACTACGTTATTGTGTTAAGAATATAAAATTTAGCTAACAAGTATTTTATTATTGCAAGTCCGCCTAGCTTGGCACTACACATATATGCTAAGTTCGCAATATTCAATTATTAAGGGCAGGGTAGCAACTATTAAAATCTCTGTTCTATTTATTTCTATTATTCTATAAACTGCTTATCTTATGTTGTGTCATTTCATAGAAACACTATAGCTATGAGTTACCAAAAGATAAAATATATATCTCTTTGCTGGTTGCTATGTATTAGCGTACAAATTTTTGCAGCAAATGATACCTTGCCTTTATCGAATCCTAGCAGTCATAAAAAGTTTCGGATTCTTTCTATTGATGGCGGAGGTGTGCGTGGGGTGATACCAGCTAGAATTTTACAAGGCATTGAAGAAAAAACTAGAAAGCGTATTAGCGAAATATTTGACCTTGTAATTGGTACTTCAACAGGTGGTTTGGTAGCCTTAGGGTTAGTAATGCCCAATGAGCAAGGTAAAGCTAAATACAAAGCTGCTGACTTAGTTGAATTTTATAAGCAAAAGACCCCAAAAATATTTAGTGCTTCCATATTCGATCATATAAAAACCGGATGGGGGTTATGGGGGCCTAGATACAACAGGAAACACTTAGATGTTATTTTAAAAGACTTGTTTGGCAATAGTAAGCTCAGCCAAACCTTGAAGCCTGCTGTTGTCGTTTCTTTTTCTTTAGATGTTGGGGTAGGCCAGATGTGGTTAACCCATCATGCGCGTGCTGGTAAAAAACTTGATTATTATTTGAGTGATGTAGCGGGTGCTACTAGTGCAGCGCCTACCTATTTTGCGCCTAAAGTTTTAAGAAATACACATGGAGAAATATTACATGAAATAGATGGAGGTATTTGGGCTAACAACCCTGAGTTTACGGCCATTAGGGCGCTGAGTTTTATGGAACATATACCTGATAACCAAGATATAATTCTAATCTCTATTGGTACAGGTGCACCTAAGCCCGATAGACAAGCGTTTCAACAGCAAGCCATTAGATTAAAAAAGGCTGGTATTCTGGGCTGGATGATCAATGCGCAACCAAATCTTATTGAGATGATGATGACAGCAGATAGTGACTGGTCAAAAGACCTCATATCAATTATATATCCCAATAGCCACAGAATCCAAGTTCATATTCCCAAAACATTAAGTAGTATGGACAAACCGGAAAATGTAGAGAATTTAAGTATACTTGCAGAAGAATATATAGCAACCGATTACTTTAAAGAGTTATGTGATAAGCTAATACGTCCTTGATTATTCCTAGAAATTTTGGATTATTTATCAAAAGGTGTATTAGAATTTTAAGAAGAAGTGTTAGGCAAAAGTTATAATAAAGATATTTTCAACACTTCTAGATTAAAGTGTAAAGCTCGCATATGGTATTATACTAGTTGGGTTAAAATACTAATAAACGTTAAGGAGCAGCTTTAGTAAGTCTATATAAATAGGAGTATTGCCAAGTCTATTTAGCTAAAAATCCATAAATAGAAAAAATTTAGACATTAAAAGTTCAAATAATAGCTCCAGAGTACATATTTTCTAATACACATTTCCTTTACATAATCAACACAAAATTTGGACTTTAAAAAAATAGGCTTAAGTTTATGAATTGCCAGAATTGAACTTAGAGTGGGTGAGGGTACCCCTTGTTAGTTTATATAGTATAAAAAATTGATTAAAAGGTTCTAGATAGAATAGTTGAGAAATAGAGAAGAATTTTGATAACTTCTAAATTAACCAATTAATACTATGACAACAAAAACACAAAAAGATTATCAAAAAGACTATACCAAGCCACAACTTCGCGAAAAATTAAAAGAGCAAATCAAACAAGGCGATAAAGGTGGTAAGCCAGGTCAATGGTCTGCACGCAAATCACAAATCCTTGTTAAAGAGTATGAGGCGCATGGAGGGGGTTATAAACATCCGAATAAACTTACTAGCAGCCAGAAGAGCCTCCAACAATGGACCGAAGAGGATTGGAGAACAGTTGACAACCAAGCTGCAATAAGAGATGGAAAAACAGTTCGTTATTTACCCAAAGAAGTGTGGGATCAGCTTTCGCAAGAAGAAAAGACAAAAACAAATAGCTTAAAGGTGGAGGGTTCACACACAAATAAACAGTATATCAATAATCCAGAGGAAGTAAGGGGGATTACTCCATAAAATTCATAACAAACATTCTAAATAGCCATAAATATTATTAATTAAAATCAATAGGAAATTTTAAACTATGTAAGGAGCTAAATAAAATTACAAGAGAACTCAAGCTTTCGAAACTGATCCTGGACATAACCAGCGTTAAAGTTTTAAATGATATCTTAACTTATTTTCTATCCTTAACAATCACTAATAATAAGTTTATTATAAAATAAGCACAGTGTATGCCTAAAAATATATCTATTACCAGCAGATATGCCCATTTAATAAAAAGTTTAAGTTTTATATTCCTTTTAAGCCTTATTGGTTGCGGTAATCAAGAAAAAGGAAATCCCCAAACGCAAGTAGATCCGTTAAGGATGGAAGTGAGTACCAAGGATGTTAATGAAGTAGATAAGACGATAAAAGTTAGTATTATGCTAGCAGAAGATGTACAGTCAGCTGATTTAAATAATTTTCAATTAAGAATTGGATTTTTGGATGGTGAAAGTAGCAGTAATAACAGATTTCAATACAGGAATGCAACTTAGGCAAACAACCACTTGTGATAAAGATAAATAAAATTGAACTCACCCTTATTGAAACATATTTATAAAAAACCCATCTCATTAAGTTGGTCGGACCAATGATTTTATTAATGCTGAAAACAGGAAGAGTATATCGATTAAATGCCTAAACTATTATAGATGGTGCTAAATCAAATGCTATTTTTACTTTAGCAAAAACTAAGAATCTAAAATTTAAATTCGAAGCAAACGATTTTTAATATTCTATTAAATTAATTTCCTCATTTGGGATATCTTTGTAAAGTAAAAATACCACGATCTAAATTTGGAGATACTCATACTTATACATTTTTATTATTAGGTGCCAAAACTAATCAATATATGCGAACTAAATTTCATATATCTCGACTGTTAACACCAATACTATTATTCATCCTATTACTTATTGAAAGCTGTAAGATTTCTCCTCATATTATTCAACCTAATACCAATACAGATCCTCAGGAGGTCCAAACATCAAATAGCGCTAAGGCAAGCGTAGAGCCAACTACAATTGAAGAGGATAATATATCAGATATGGTTGAAGCATTTAAAGGAATATACCTAATCGAAGGGCTAGAAACTATACCTGTGCCCCCTCGCTTCGATAAATCATCAGATAATATCACAGCAGCTTTAGATTTCTACTCATCAAACTTAGGAGTTTCCTACTTATCGCAATTAAAGAACCCAAATATAATAAGTTTATTGCCCGATATTGTCAACACTGATTCTATAATTGCTAGATGTAACAATAAAAATTTTCTACCTAGTACACCATCTATATCATCTAGTTTATCCAATAATTTATATCAATCACGCGACCATAAACTCACTACAAGAATTATTCCAAGCACCACCAGCCATATTAGTGAGCAATGGAAAGATTTATGTCTAAACTTATTTACAATAAAAGAGTCAAAAGACTCGTATAGTATACGTCTTTATACAGATGGCCAGTTTGAATCGTTGTTAAAAGCAATTGGGCTTAGCCAAAAAGAGATTACTCAAATCAAGCAATTGCCCAAATTGGATTTTACTCCTATTAGTTTACTGGATTTGAATAATTCTGAAAATTTATTTTATGTTAATGAAGGTGAAGCAGGCATTTTGGACAACCCTACAGCTAAACATATCTTCCTGACGGATGACTTATGGACTTGTATAGGAGTTGCTGTTATAACCCCTCAGAAAACACTTTTTGCACATTTATCTGAAATGAGTGGATATGAAGATGTATCATTAAGCTCTTTATTTACCGATAACATTGCTATAGAAGAACGTGCACAAGCGAAAGTAGTTTTAGTCGCTAGTTGCTACACAGAAGGGTTTACTAAAGTTTATAGAACATTAACAAACTTGGGATTTAAGAACTTTGCCATTGATATCCAACCTGTTATAAACTGTGAGAAATTTGGGCTGCAGTGGGGTCATCTGCATTGCCAAGCAAGTGCTTTGGACCATAATTTACTTGCGATAGGCCAACCATCACTTTTAAAAAAAAGGAATAAAGAAGAACTAAAACTTATTGAAACATATTTACAAGCAAACCATTTCATTAAGTTGGTCAGGCCAATGATTATTAATGCTAAAACAGGTGAAGTATATCGTTTAGACATTCCACTTGAATTAGAGGCTATTGATACTCTAATAAAAACTAAGAATCTAGGGTCCAAATTCAAAGAAAACCGCTTTGATGCTCCATCTATTGAATAGTATCCTTATAATCAAATTTTAATTTAATTGGCTCAAGTTACTAGATAAAATATAGGTATAAACTTACACAATTTTGCTAACATAGGGCATAAGCTCTATGATCCAATAAGCGGAGTTTTACATGATTGATAAAACAATTGCCCTATATATACTGATAGATGGTTTGCTTAAAAGATTAAAGCTACCAAGAGGTAAAAGGTAGGGAACTATCAAAAAGTGAAATGTTCACAACAGCGCTAATATCAACCTTATACTTTGGCAGGCATAACGATAGCGGGAGAATGTTGATACAATCGACCAAAATGATCCTCGCATGCTGGAGAAAAGTCGATTCAACAGGAGCTTGCATGCTATAAGAGAAGGCCTGACCGGTATATTTCTGTAAATAGGGACGCATGTTAAAGAAATAGCTGCTAGTCGACAATTTATCTTGGATTCCTTTCCGTACCGCTTGGTGCTAATATGCGTATTGCTAATTACAAATTAGTACAAGCAAAAGAATACAAAGGGAGGCAAGCTAATAGGCGTAGATATTTTTATGGCGTCAAAGTTTAATTAATCACCACCTGAGAAGGCATACTCGCTGAATTTTATATCATCACTGGTAGCCCACTCAGATGTCAAAGGATTAACTCGACTTCCACTTGCTTGCACAAATGGAGTGAACTATATACGGATGTAGCCTATACCCATTATCTGCTTGAGGATATGTTCCAAGAAGGGGCAGCTATCACATTAAGGAGCCAAGAGAAGAGTAATGCAAAAAGAAAAGAGCCCCCTTCGATAGTTTTTCTAAAAGAGCATATGATAAAGGGCATCAGCTAAATCAAGGGTATGTTTTTGAGAAAGTTTCATGCAGTAACCTTTTCTGCTCGTTTTTCAAATGCATACAACTTAACTTAACTTAACTTAACTAGCAACTTGAGTTAATTAGCTAAATTCAAAATAGAATGGTATAAAATCTACTTGTAAAGATTAATAGTTTTATAAGCTGTGGAATAGAAATTAGTAAAACAATTATATAGTTACATAATAGGATGGATAGCCCTAGTTATTTAAATTTTGATAGCAAAAACTACACTTGGAAAAACTCTATTGATTATCGCAAAGAACCCCATCTTTACCGGGTAGGAAAAGGTGAACAAGGTGTTTTGATATGCCAACCTTATAAAAAAGAAGTTGGTCCTTATTGGCGTTTTAAAACTCCTGATATAGCAAAAGAAAGTAGCGAAAAAATATACCAACTGTTTTTAACCTACTTAGAAAACAACGATTTTATAGGTGCTGATATGGCTCGTAAATACTTACAAATGGGCTATACAAGAGCTAGGCGATATGCCAATTATAAAGGAGGGAAGAAATATGATGCCTTGCATAATTATGCACAGTTAGAAAAAGGTACGGGCGAAGAAGAAAAGGCCGTAAGTGCCAGAATATTTTATGAAAAATGGAAAGAAGCAGAATCTAATCCTCAATATGCACGGTTAAAGCAAGCTTGGAAAGAACAATATGGTTAAGAATACATACTTATCTGTTTAAATTTAAAACAGATAAAGCAAAAGCCCAACTTAATAAATTTATGTGTTGAGCTTTTACTAAAATTAAGGAATTACCAACCCTTTTTGGGACGTCTGGCAGCTAACTTTTGTTGAACTACGACTGTAGCAGTATTGGAATTAGCTAGGTTGTGTGGGACCATTTTTCCCCTTTGTGGTAAAAAGGACCAGAGTTCTTGGGTCCAAGCCTGCGCATAGGGTCCTCTAAATTGGCCACCAATCAAATAAATTGGCCAGTTGGCATGTAAAGGCTTTAGCTCCTTCTGTATCATTTCTATTCCTTGCCGAATTAAACTAGCTAATTCTTGTGCTGCCAGCTTGACAATAAGGTGTGCGACCGGGTCTTTTTTGCTATAAGCGCACTCAAAGACTTTTGGAGCAATGGCTGCCACTTGGGCAGCAGTGATAGTGCCATCTTGCAAAAGTGGAATTAGACGATATAATTCTTGCTGTTGAAAAATTTCTTTTAAAATAGGTGTTAAAGCTGTTTTTGTGCCAAAACCTCTATCTTCAGCTATAGCTGCAGCTATAGCCTTTTTTCCTACAGAGTACCCACTTCCTTCATCGCCTAAATACCATCCAAGGCCGCCAAAGCGTAAACATTGTCCTTGGTGCTTGACAAAAGCAACAGAGCCCAGTCCGGCGATCAATACAGCCCCATCTTTTTGACTTAAAAGTTCTTTAGCTAAATCAATATCTGTGGTCACAACAATTTTGTCTGGGCTTAAACCCCATTGTTGAAATAGATCGGTAATCTTTTTGCGTACTTCTGGTATCCCAGCGCCTGCAAAACTTGCAACAACCGCAAAAGAAGCTTTGTTCTGTAAAGCATTGTTACCTGGTGGAAATTTAACTTGCTTTAAAAGGTTTTCCAGACGTGCTTGTACCAAATCCCAACCCAAACTTGCAACGTTACTGCCTTCGCTATAAATTTCTTGTACCATGCCTGCTGGCCCTTGTAAAGGAATAACTACCCCTCGATCAGTAACGACTTGTAAAGCAGTTTTAGAACCGCGTCCGTCAACACATAAAATATAGTTGGCATGAGGTACTATTAGATCATCGGCAATAACCTTTTGACTAAGAATAAAGAAAAGAAAAACTGCTACTGAAAAAGTTCTGTGTATCATGTCTATTTCTTTTTGATGTACTTAAACATACTTAGCTAAATTTAAATCGACAAACAGATTATTAATAAATTTCAGTTTCAAATAAAAAGTGAATTTAAATCAACAGAAATGTATTGTTTAATTCCACAATTTCAAACTAGTAAGCTAGTTGGTATCCGAAATCAAAAGTATATGACTGCTTAAAATACATAGGTATGCTTTATACTAAGGTTTTGAGCAAAAATATATTAGGTTAACCAGCGTAGATTTAGAAAAAGTTAAATGTTGCTGAAAAACTTGTTAAAACTTTAGGTAGCACTCTATCAATTTAAATACATTCGCGCAAAGCAAAATAAAGAAGGATAATATGGCGAGCAAGGGGCGAAGCTAATCCAACCAGCCATATGTCAATTTAAAATTTTTCTTTTTAGCACATATTATAAAATTGATATGTAAATTTTTAAATTGCAGTGTCTGTATACAATCACTTGTATTGCTAATGGAATACTCCCTTTGTAATATGGACTAATAAGCTATCTGTTATATGTATTTCCTAAAAAAGATATTATCCTTAGGCATTAGTTTTTCATTAGTACTAGTTTCTTATAGTAGTAAGGCAAATAATGAGGCGATTAAGCTTCCCGCTATTGTAGAAGTTCGAGGAATTACAGATGAGAAAATATTAAAAAATGCTTCTGTAAGTTTTTATGCTGTTAATCTAAATACAAAAGAAGTTGTTTATGCTATTAACCCACATATAAGTTTAGTACCAGCCTCTTCTTTAAAGCTCCTTACAACAGCTACAGGGTTAGAAGTATTAGGTAAAGATTTTAAGTTCCAAACCAAGCTTCAGTATGATGGCAAGATTAACGCAAGGGGAATACTGTCAGGCAATATTTATATTCAAGGAGGAGGGGACCCTGCACTTGGCTCGCACTTGTTTAAAGAACATTACTATGAACCATATTTTATAGCGAACTGGGTAGAGGCTATTAAAGCCCAAGGAATCAAAAAGATAAAAGGCGCTATTATTGGTGACGCACAGCTATATGAGAGTTATATAACACCTGATACGTGGGCAGTAGAAGATTTAGGAAATAATTATGGTGCAGGTTATAGTGGGTTGTCAATATTTGACAACATGTATGAGATGCTACTTATGGTTAATCAAACAGATGAAACCAAGCTAGATATCATTCAGATTAGCCCACAGCTTCCTAAAAAAGTAAAAATTATCAATCAGCTAAAAAGGACAGGTAAAAAGCTTCAATGTTGTGTGTATGGATCTCCTTATCAGAATAAGAGAATAATCAAAGGAACCGTTCCACAAGATAAATTAACCCTGACGCTTAAAGGTTCTATTCCTGATCCTGCTTATTGGGCAGCTTATACTTTAAGCAAAGAATTAAAAAGACAAAGTGTTAGCATTGAGAAACAGCCTACCACCATGAGACATGAAAAAAAGCGGCTGCAACCAGCGCAGGAATTACAGATAACAGTACAAGGAAAGCAGCAGATAAAAACTAAAAGCAAGAACAAGAAGAACCTAAAAAATGATCAGGGAACATCTACAAGAAATGATTTATACATCACTTACTCACCATTTCTAAAAGATATAGCCGGTATTATCAATCGCGAAAGCAACAATCTTTATGCAGAGCATATCATTAACCACCTTGGTTTAAGGTTTACGGGCAAAGGAGATACTGAAAGTGGTATCAAAACGGTAATTGATTTTTGGGGTGCAGCAGGTATAGACACAACAGGCATGTTTTTACATGATGGAAGTGGTTTGTCTAGATACAATGCAATTACAACCAAACAGCTTGTTGATATGCTGTGCTATATGAAATCCAGTAAAAACTTTGAGGCTTTTTATCACTCTTTGCCTATTGCAGGGGAAACAGGAACTTTAAAAGAAATTTTTACCAAAGCTCCTTTAAAAGGAAATCTTAAAGCTAAGACAGGCAGCATGAAAAGGGTACTTAGTTATACAGGATACTGCACGACTATAAGCGGTGCAGAAATAGCTTTTTCATGCATTGTAAATAATTATAACAGCACGCCTAAGGATCTAAGAATACAAATAGAAAAGTTGCTTATATCATTAGTGAACGAATCGCTGTCGTTAAATTATTAACTAATGTACTGGCTATCCAAGCTTAATAGATGCAATAAAAGTAAACAACATAACGCCGTATATTTTAGATTAAGTTTATAAAAGCGGAGTCTGGTAAACTTAGATAGTAAATGTTGTTTGTTGATCCTATACAAACGTCCTTTATCATTTAAAGATGATGCTTTCTATCGGTAACACAAAACATTAAAAAACATGAAAGCATATATTGGTTGCTCAGGTTGGTCTTATAAAAATTGGAAACCAGCATTCTACCCACCAACGCTTCCTGTAAAAAATTATTTTAATTACTACGCTAATTGTTTTAAAACAGTTGAAATAAACAATACCTTCTACAAATTTCCTAATCCGCAAACGGTGCATACCTGGGCACAGCAAACGCCGCCTGATTTTAAATTTTCTTTAAAAGTCAGCCGTGAGATTACCCATATCAAAAGAATGAGCCAAGTTGAAATATTACTTAGAAGTTTTTATGAGCTAGCTGATATACTACAAGAGAAGTTGGGCTGCTTTCTTTTTCAGTTTCCGCCAAGTTTTAAATTTACAGGAGAGAATTTAGCACGGATCATTGAGCAACTGGATCCTGGCTATAAAAATGTGCTTGAATTTCGGCATGCTAGTTGGTGGTATCCTGAAGTAATTGATATGATACAAGAGAATCACCTAATATTTTGTACAGTAAGTGGTTTTTCTTTGCCAGAAAAGCTTACGATAACAGATAAAATTGCCTACATCCGGTTTCATGGAGACCCTATCTATACGGGTTGCTATACAGAACAGGAATTATTGCACTGGGCTCAACAAATAAAAGTAGAAAAGGTAAAAGAACTATGGGTATACTTTAATAATACCATGCATACACATGCGATTCAAAATGCTATTGCGTTAAAACATTTACTTTAGCTTACTTAAATATAAGCTGTTATACGCTTGCATTTTAAATATTTTTATTCTAATTTAAAAATAGATCCCTTTTTCAAATACAGGTTAATAAAAGCAAAAATATATACTTTGCAAAACACTTGCTTGGTATTTATTTTTTTGCTATCATATTATCCTTAATATTCAATATTCAAATACAAGAAGATATGTCTGTACAACATTTCAAAAAACAGAATTTTAGCAAACAACCATTGATAGTTAAAATGGTATTTTGCACTGTGCTCGGTTTTATTGCAGGCCGTTATGCAAATTTATTTAATAACCATCACCTTACTCACTCTGACAGAGCAGATGATAGCCCTGCATCTTTTATAGGGTGGATCTAGTGGTATGTAATATGCTTGCAGGTATATCTGTAATTTATCAGTGTATATATATTAGTACAAAATAGAATTCAGTAAAAATAGATCTGGTTATACTTCGGTCAAAGTATAGCCAGATCTATTTTTATTCCCCTCCTGGTAATTTATTATAAATGATCTTTATTCAACTCTGCTACTTTGTATGGAAATTCTTAAGTAATTTTTTAACTTTAAGATTTTTAAAGATAGTACGATTAACAAACTTAACTTATTAGCCAATTTTTTCATTTGAGTTTGAGCAAGCTAATGTCAACTTGTCAACTAACCAATTTTGGCAGAAATATTGTTTTAGGTTATATGAATAAAAGGAATGTATAAATGCTTAAATAATTAATTGGATAGAATTATGAAAGAACATCAAAATACGGATAACGCTAACTCAGCAAAAGTACATCAACCTGGACCTGAAAATAATCATAATAAGCAACAGTCTAATCAAGGAGCATCAGCTACAGAAATACCTCATAATAATGAGGCAAAGCAAGTAGAAACGCTAGAAAGCTTAAAACAAACCTTAGAGAAAGTGCAAGCGGAGCTAGCTATAGCAAATGACAAGTATGTAAGGTTATATGCAGAATTTGAAAATTTTAGAAAAAGAACTAGCCAAGAGAAATTAGCATTGATAGAAACAGCTGGCGAAAAAATATTGCAGCAAATTCTTCCTGTCATAGATGATTTTGAGCGTGCGCTGACAGCTTTACAGCAGGAAAACGTGGATGTACAAGCTGTGGAAGAAGGGGTTAAGTTGATTCATGATAAAATGATACATATTCTCGAACAAGCTGGTGTACAACACATGCAGCTTAAAAAAGGTAGTCCATTTGATACTGAATTACATGAAGCCATTACCAAAACTCCTGTAACAGATCCGGAACTCCAAGGAAAAGTAGTAGATATTATTGAAAAAGGATATTTGCTAAAAAATAAAGTATTGCGGTATGCAAAAGTTATAATAGGAGAATAATGGCAAAACAAGACTATTACGAGATATTAGGGGTGAAGCGTGATGCTACTGCTGATGAGATAAAAAAAGCTTATAGGCAAATAGCGCTTAAATATCACCCTGATAAGAATCCTGATAATCCTGCAGCAGAAGAGAAATTCAAAGCTGCAGCAGAAGCATATGAAGTACTCAGTAATCCTGAGAAAAGGCAACGGTATGATTATTTAGGACATGATGGTATGCGTGAGCAAGCTTATAGAGGCTCATATACGCAAGCTGAAGATATATTTGGCAGGTACGGTAATATATTTGAAGGTACACCTTTTGAAAGCTTTTTTCAAGGAGGGCGCTCTCAACAGCAGACTCGCCAGGGAAGTGACCTACGTATTAAACTAAAGCTAACATTGCAAGAAGTTGCTAATGGGGTTGAGAAAAAGATAAAGATAAAAAGGTATATAAGTTGCCAGGATTGTGGAGGAAATGGTGCACAAAATGGAACAGCACTTTCTACTTGTAAAACATGTAAAGGTACTGGAGAAGTTCATAGGGTTGCCAATACATTATTGGGCCAAGTAGTTACCCATTCAACCTGTTCTATATGTCAGGGAGCAGGTAAAATTATTGCTACACCTTGTAGCACCTGTAAGGGAGAAGGGAGAATATATGCAGAAGAAGTAGTCAACATAAAAATACCTGCTGGTG